>Ga0136654_1000515_pt1 | contig 11418 bp, 8 predicted proteins | sample InaspJWI70metaG_FD_94865 | JGI IMG/M metagenome (GOLD analysis project Ga0136654, IMG submission 94865) | Marine gutless worms symbiont microbial communities from Oahu, Hawaii - Inanidrilus sp. 1 OAHU.JWI-70 metaG (version 2) | ecosystem: Host-associated > Annelida > Digestive system >... | reverse complement strand
TTCCTGAGTCTTGACGCCTGACTACCGAAAAACATTTTCCCATCCATTCAAAAGGTATGTGATCGGCCGATGCCGATTGTCAAATGGCTGATACCGATTATCGGCAAACTGGCCGATAATCGGTGCACCTCTAATCCTATCACTGCGGCCGGTTTGCTGCTGAGTGCCATGCTAGCAGGAGACACCGATCAACAACAGCGGCCGCCAGGTGCAGCATGGCATGTAGCAGCATATGGGGGCAGTGCCATGTCGTTAACTGATGTAGGAATGCTGACCACTAACTTATTGGTATTGAATTTGTCCATTGTGTGAAAACCGGAGCTAAGCTGCAGTCGTGTGTCTGTTTGTTCAGGAATTACGAACTTTGACTTGTTGGGTAACTACGGCCGGTTGGAGTGGCTTGGCAACTTCTACCTTGTGCTGCTGTACAATCTTGTCTTTGCAATCGCAACTGTTATCTGTCTGACGACCAAGTTTACTGCCAGCGTGCGAACAGCGTTGATTGACGGCATTCTACAGTCAGCGAAGCATGCTGTACACAGGGTTCAGAGGTCAAACTCACTTCACCCACCTGTCACCCGTGTAAAGGATGACTAGTGAGTATGTCAACTGTGATCAGCAACTCAGTGGTTTTGTCATGTCCATTGTACTACAAGCAGTGCAAATAATCCTATGTTGAGTCTACTGCACGTCTAATGTGAAATAAAATAAATGTGAAATAAATGATTCTTTTGTTGTTTATTTTATTTTATCTCATTGCAGGTGTGCAGACAACTGGAATAATATACAATAAATGCATTAGATGCTAGTAGTGACGTCAGTGAGAAACATGATAAATTTCTGGAAATTTTCCCCTGTATTAAATTTCTGGAAAATTCCCAACCCTAGTGAATACATAGCAACTAGACATGACAGCCACTGTATTGTACTGCATGGTATTGTATGACTTATGACTGCATATTTTTGTTTGGCTACACGTGTTGTTTGTTTAGATATGGACTTAGATGTTTTGTCGTGTTACTGCAGTTCAGCTGTACATGGTAATGTTCTGCGGTGTTAATAGTTTGATACTTTCATTGCATCTTTGTGTCACATTTCGTGTTTCTGCATTAACATATTAAGTCTTATGACAGTCCCGTGTAGAATACTGATCACTGCTTTGAACATCTCCATGTAAATAAAGCAGAGTTTGGGTTCCAGACCTGGTAATAAAACATCTGTTTACAATCGGTTGTGACAAGTGAATGTAAAATTTTTAAAAAATCACTTTATAAAATGCCTCTTCAACAAAATTGTCAGAGGCGAATTTTGAAGGTTTGATTCAAGCTATGTTCACGCTATGCACAGTGCACCATATGAATTTGCAGACAATCTAAACTGAGGCTTTAGATGCATGTTAGCACCATCAGTTGCCAAAGTCATATCATGGATCATGCCACAGACACTCATAGGCATATGCTTGGTTATCTGTCTCTCTGTTACACTTAAAACTTTGAAAGAACAACTGAAACAGCATCTGACTGAGGTCTGCTCTGGCATACAGTTGACTGTTGTTGATGAGGCGATTGACGAATGTAGTTGACATCTCCGGTTTTGTGTTCATGCAAAGGGGCACCATTTTGAACATTTGTTGTAATATCGGACGTAGGATGTCCTTGGTTTAAATTTTTATGTTTAGTATTGAAACGTTTCATGAGTGTAGTTGTTTTTTTTTGTTACAGTAATGCAGTGGTCCTATTTTTTGACTCATAATGTAAATGGTTTCTATGTAATAAACCTAAGCTGATACCTTGTTTTATGAAAACTCGCAGTCTTCAAATGCAAACACTGGAGAATCTTTGTAATAATAATAATAACTACAACAATGTTTATGGTGCTGTCATTATGACCACAGTCATTGCGAGAGTTCACCCGGTTCATTTGGGGAATGCAGACTGAGTGCTGGGTGGCCGCCAACCCTCAGACCAAGCCATTTGACTTGGGCTGTGAGTCTGTCGAAAATTGGCAGCTACCATCCACGTCTACTACCATTGTCATTGCTATTATTACTCAGCCCATAAGCTGATACTCATTTTACCGTCCCACAGAGGGTGGAAGGCTGAGTAAACCTAGGCACTGTAGTAAAGGTGCCCAGCCCATGCCTAAAGTAGTATATCACAGCAGCTATCGCGATAAACACAACCGTCTGCGATGTGATTCGAACATGGGCCCTCTCACACCATAGTCAGATGCGCTAACTACTCAGCTACTGAGACCTGTAGGTTCTCAATACCGAAAAGTATTGATACTGGCCACGATTTGTTAAAGTTATTTGAAAATCCAGTAGGGGTCGGTTTTTGAATGCACTGTACAATTCTAAGTGAAAGTTGTGTTGGCTTACATTGAGTAACCTAATCCCAGTGTCAGGTGCAAGGAAACAGTGCCACACAACTTCCGGAAAGTTATTGTTAAGTTCTTTTCTTTTACTGTTTTACTGCGGCTGTCAGTGGCAGCGACCTGGAATGTCCGTGAACCTTTGTTATGCTTCACTCTTATCCACTGTACTCAGTGGTAGCATTTCTTGTTACCTGGAATTACTTCTAGACCCATTTCAAGGACGTGCTATGCAAGTGTTGTGTGTGCTGCTAATGCTCACGTGAAGTTGTGATCTGTCAAATAAGATTACATGTAATTTGACAATGTACATGTAATTCATTTGTCGTTGGTGCTCAGGTATTCCTTACGTTGCGCAATACAGTTGTGGATATAGAAAGTTTTGTCGCTTGTGTTGCATTTCCACAATGTCCGGTGAACATCGTATTAATTTTTGTCAGTGCACTGTGTACTACCAGCAGTGGGTTACAAGTGTTACATTTTATTGTGGTGTATAGTATTTCTGACATTTCAGCTCTGCGTCTTTTGGAATTCGTAAATTTTTATTACCATTGTTACTGTTGTATTGTTCACTGAATAGTTTTGTAACTTTTGAGTAGTAACTTAACATGATCTCTGTGGTGTTATGTTTATATAGTACATGTTGTGTGTGATAGTGGACCAAAAAAGTTGTACATTTTTCAACACACCATATCTTTGGAATAAAATGATGCAGTTTCACCAGAATGTTTCTATAGTTTCTCATGATAAAGTTTAGGCTGCAGTGTTTACTCACCAGTTAAATATTCAGGGCCGCATTAACCGGTAAGCACGATACCCTCGTGCGTAGGGCCCACCAGATGCTTAATGTGGCCATGTAAATATTCTCAGCTTATTTTTATTGTACCAAAAATGGCAACTTTTACAGTTAGCTTGTGGTGGAAAAGATTTTGGTAGGTTTGTGTGCAAGTCATTCCTGGTCGCAACAGTGAAAAAATAACCTCAATTGGCATACACTGCACAGTTAGCAGTTTTCGCAAAAAGAGTTTAGCCTTAACATTCATGGAATGCTAGTCTTTTCAAGTGTTTGCCTTCAGTGCTTTGACACTATTGTTTGGGCGTCAGGAAGAGCATCTGGCCTGTAAAAATTGAGTGATTGGGTGTTGGTGTGGTTATCTCTCTGGAACAAGGTGCAGATTGTTTGCATATGTTCCAGTTGGACTGGTTTTGCCTTTCTGGTACTGGCGTACCTAGGTTGTCCTGGAAAAGAGGCTGTTAGATGGGCATAGTAGTAGTAGTAATCTTTCCAGAAGTACCTATCTTAACAAGGTAAGTTGACAACATAGTTAATATGTAGTGTTTATGCAAGGATTGTTTCTGATAACAAAGGTGAAAGATTGCATAATACTTAAAATAGCTTTAGCAAAAAATGTCATCAGCTAAACTGTTGGAAAGTGCTTTGGCACAATACAACTGAGCTAATTTATAAAGATATTTAACAGCTATATAAAAACTGTAACCAAAGCTTTATTCAGAGAAAAATTTAGGCACATTTTGGTGAAAACAGCATCATTTTATCTTAAATGTTTCCAAAGATGTGATGTGTTGAAAAATGCATGACTTTTGGCCCACCCTATATAAGTTATTATTAAGGTGTTATAAATTTTATTAACAGTACAAGGCCTCAGTTACACTGTATATACATTTTTCTTTGGTCCTTATTAAATGCTTGTGTCAGGAGCATATACCACGACTGAAGCAGTACCAATAAGGGAAAGGAAGATAAAATGTCGAAAGTTGGAGAGAGAAAACACGAAAGAGGCGCATAAGGAGTACAAGAAGAATAGACAAAATGCAAAGAGGATTATTTCTTCAGCAAAGGAAAAGAAACTGAAGGAATGCACAAATGAATTAAAGGACTGTGGGTGTCAAAATGAAATTTTTCGACTGCCAAAACAGATGGTTAAAGAAAGACATGATATATCAGGGTCAAACTGTATAAATGGAGCATCAGGGAAAGTGATTGTAGATGATAAAGGGATCAAATACTCGTGGAAGGAGTTCATGAAACTGATGAGTGAAGAGAATGGATGGGATCATAGGGGTTAAGGAAAGACCAGCGGATTGCATCAGGATTTCTGAAGTGACTGCAGCACTGAAAAGATGAAAAAGCATAAAGCCCCAGGATTGTCAGCGCTGCTAGCAGAAATGATACAAGCCACAGGGGATATAGAAACTCTGTGGATATTGGATTTATGTAACGTTATTGTGAAAGAAGGATGCATTCCAGAAGATTGGAAGTTGTGTAGTACTATCAATTCACAAAGGCAAAGGTGACCCAATGGAGTATGGATCTTATTGAGGGATCAAATTGCTGGAACATGCTATGAAAGTGGTGGAAAGGATCTTTGAGCACAGAATTTGGCAGCAGATTGAGATAGATGATATGCAGTTTCAAGTTTGGCTTTATGAAAAGTAAGGGAACCACTGATGCCATTTTTACTGTAAGACAGATGCAGGAGAATTTTAGAGTTAAAGGAAAGAAGCTCTATTTTGGCCTCGTGGATTTGGAAAAAGCTTCTGATAGGGTTCCGAGAGAGGTGATAAGCTGGGCAATGCATAAACTGGGAGTTGAAGAATGGCTAGTATTAAAATAGGCAGTGATGTCTATGTACACGGGTGCAAAAACAGTGTTGTCAGAACAGTTTACAGTAATAGTAAATGTTTCTAGGTAAAAGTGGGTATGCACCAAGATTCAGCATTAAATCCATTGTCATTTGTGATTGTCATGGAAGCCACAGCTAGAGAATTCAGGGTTGCCCTGCCCTGGTAACGGCTGTACGCTGACGACTTGGCAGTGATAGCTGAAACTGATTAAAAGGCTTAGCGAGTGGAAGGATAACGTGGAGAGCTGAGGCATGAGAGTAAATATGAATAAAACAAAGGTTATGATAAGCGGAGAACGTCAGAAGGTGATGCAGAAGGCTGTAAGATGGCCATGTGGGGTCTGTGGTAGAGGTGTTGGTATTAATTCAATGCAGTGTACTAGATGTCCAAAGTGCAGTGGTATAAGGGTGGCGTGTGTAAAGTGATGAAGTCATGATGCAGCCGTGGAGGCCAGAATTCGAATTGTGGAATAAGTTCAGGCAGTTGATACCACTGCTTACCAATAAGGATGTATCATTGATTATGAGAGGAAAGTTGTACAGCAGTTGTGTGCGAAATAGTGTGTTGCGTGAAAGTGAAACCTGGCCTGTAAGGAAAGAAAATGAGGTAGCACTTCAGCGAGCAGAAATGAGAATGGTCAGATGGATGTGTCGTCAAGGTTAAAGACAGATTTCCAAGTAAGTAACAACTTGATTGTAATATCATCAATGCTCAAGTGCCAGTATAACTGTTAAATATTGTTGAAACATCCTGTTCTAGTTTATGTAAATAGGCCATTGTCTTCTACTTTCAGTACTGTTTGAACTGTTAAGTATTCTGCTATGTAATAATTACTGTAAAAGCCTTTAATATGAATGACCTAAAAGTTGGCAAATTTATTTTGGTACCTGGTATTTTGGCGAATTCAAATTACACAGTTCCAACACCTGAGTAATTTTAAATTGAAAAATCTTTTTACATTAAACACACAAAGCAACTCTTCTAAGCAAAAACAGCTAATGAAAGGAAGGACCTTTCACTAGCTGTAAAATGACCAATGAAAGGTTAGCCGTCTTACAGCTAAGATGGCTTTAAAAGTTTAATGCCAGTAATTATGGCATTACTGCTAGAAATGCCATAATTTGCGCATTACTAAAGTAGCACCCCTGTAAAATACTGCATCAGGCGGTTTAGTGGTAAGTTAATCACAACTTATCAACATCAAGGTTGTCAGAGTTGCTATATAATCGATATTGGCACCCTTTGATTTCACAGCCAACATCAAGGGTTTCTACAGTATTAGTATTGCAATACAGTGGAGTATTTACATAGTACCATTGTGTGATGGGTGAGTGTGTCTGGCAAGTTCTTGTATAACAGGTCTCTGAAAGAAGCGTTGCTTTCAGTGGCAGTTGCCTGTCTATACTATTATAGGGTGACTACCTTCTTTTCTGTCGGCAATTTCAGGAAGAGCCATGACCATCTCAGTTTAAATATGAAAACAGTAGCATATAGATCAGCCAGGCAAAACTTTTATGATTCCAATCTGTGGGTGGCTCCGGATACCATCTAGAGCAAAGTAACCTCTTCTACTGTAGTCTTGGTACAATACTGCAAATAATACTAATACACAACTTTACCAGTATGGTTATGACATTTTAAATTTAACTGTCCATCTTCCTTGAATAACGTGCATTCACGTGAAATCTGTTACCTACCATTTCAGTTTTCAAATTTTAATGTGTCTGTTTTATTGGTGACAGTTTTTGAAGTTTTTATCGATCACTTTCTGTTATACAGCATGTAAGTACAGCAGGACCTCGTATATTCATTGGTAACTGATGAGTGATGACAAACTGGTTATGTAACAAGAACTGCGAGGGTCGTTCAATAAATAAGTTACAAAATTTTATATTTTGATATTTTCAAAATTAACTCGAGAATTTGTCAAAGTCTGAAATTTTCAATGCAATTTGGCATATAATCAGAAGCCCACCACAGGAATAGCATGTTTGTCATGAAGTAGGTCCCCTTCAGTGCTTTGACGCTGTTGGTTGGGCGGCAGGAAGGGCATCCGGTCTGTAAAAAACTGAGTAGAGTGAGGTGCTGGCATGGTTATCTGTCTGAAGCGAGGTGCAGACTTGCATATGGCCCAGCTGATGCCACTGCCACTCACTGTCTCTTGCTCCAGTAAAATCGTGATTGGTTTTACCTTTCTGGTACCGGCTCACCTGGGTAGTCCCAGACAAAGGGCCCCACCAAAAACTAACTCAACCTATTGATAAGTCCAGGCACAACACGATACAAGCCATAATGACAAAACACACATACACACACCTGTTTAACGGCCCCTTGTCCAGGACTACCTGGGTGAGCCGGTACCAGAAAGTTAAAACCAGTCTGGATTTTACTGAAGCGAGATAGTGAGTGGCAATGGCATCTGCACGTCGCTTCAGACAAATAACCATGCCAACACCCCACCACTCAGTTTTTTACAGACCGGATGCCCTTCCTGCCGCCCAACCAACAGTGTCAAAGCACTGAAGGGTTAATGACAAAACAGTCATCAGCTACAATAATTAAGATATTTGTGCAGAGTTCCTGATATGAGAAACTTGTATATTTTTAATTGGAGGTGGCAGCTAATACAGGCTGACCGTATAATGGCCATACAACGATTGTGTGTTCATATCCTGACCCCAGAGGAGAAAATACACTGGGCTCAAAATAATGGGTACTCACCATGAAAGCAACTGCAAGCCTTGCTGATGTGTCTGCTGAACAAGATAGGAAAACAAAGGGCAAGTGTGTTGCACGGCATTGTTCTACTGCACTCAGTATATACAGTATGCAACACTACAGTTGTAACAAGCTGTAGTTACACTAACAACAGCTAACACTGAAAACAACACCAAATATCCACTGTATATGCTACAGTCCTGCACATAATTTACATGTACAACAGATTCTTGTATAACTTAAAATGTATACATTCAGAAAAAGTCTTAAAATGGTTACATTTCTTTGGCCAACATCAAGTCAACCGGAGAACGACAGGGCGCCACAGGAGGAAAAAGACGTTAATAAATTTTAACCATTCTTCTATCTACTGACACTAGTGGTGTAGTGGCAAATTTGTAACTCTTATAATGCTCGGAAGTCCTCTTTCCCTCCCTTCTTTTACTTTAGAAGTAGGACCCCTTAAATCCAGCTAAGGGGTCTGAGGGAGCGCTGTAAGGTCCCCCAGAAGCATATATCAAATTTGATGCATTTTAGCTATAAAATATGACATCTGCTGGCAACAATTTTAATGATTTTCCTGAGAATCAACTTACCAAATTTTGTGCAGTTAAACAGTATTAAGGCAAAATCACGCATTTCACTTTAATAAAAGAACTGTTAACCTTCACCATAGACTTTGCATTTTTGCAAGCTGATTTGGTGGAAAGCTAATGTGTCACTGTTCCCCTTGTCTGAATATCATTTGGGGGAACACGTCCCCCCAAAAAATATTTGGGGGAATGGTGTTCCCCTTCAACTACACCACTGTATGTAGCACGTACTGGATCGCATGCCACTGTAACCCTTAATATTCGCTCTGAATACCAAAACATCAGGGAGTCAATGCATGTGAGTTACTCACATGCATTGACTCTCTGATGTTCTACAGTTATTCACATGCCCTTTACATTGGGTGGCTTTCCCGCAAAAACTTTAGTTTTAAACCAAACTTCGGTCAAAAACGTAATTAATATGCAAAAGTAAATTAACAATGCAGTTCGGATATAGTTTCAAACGGAAGTTACTCTTTAATCTAAACAATACGGTTTTAAACCGAACTTATGCAATACGTTTAGATAGGCAGCTCTGCTTAAACTGCAGTCTTTAGCTTTGCTTTTAAACCGAAACCACTTAGACCTTTCGCTAAAACTTTCTGCTAAGACAACATGACGTAGGCCTAACATTAAATATTTAAATTGTTGCTTGTTGACAAGCTAAAAGATAATATAAATGCAGAGTTGCAACGAATCACAACATAAATGGCAAATATTTTCGTTTTCAGTAATTATGCTGCCATAGAGTATTAGAGAAAGGTCTAAAACTTTGGTTTTAGCTAAAACTTTTCGCTAAAACCGAAATTAATCTGAGCTTTGGGTTAAAACCGGATTTTAGGTCTGGGTTATGCTTTGGTCTAAAACTTTAGTTTAAAACTAAAGTTTTAGTGGAAAAGTAAAGTCACTCATTGTTTTACAAGAAAAATGCAAAATTACAATGTGTGAACAGCACTAGTACCAAAAACACCTGTTTTAACATCAAATCAGACTTATCGATAGTAAAAGTAATATCCATATTACAAACGTCAACAAGGGCTAAAATAATGTGGATAAAAACTTCTAAATTAACAGACAGATTTGTCACTGTTAACCAGGTTGATTTTTTTGTAGGATTTTTCCTTCAAAGTCTATGAACGTCTGTTCCTTGGAAGCAAACAAATATTGAGAAAAACAAAAACAACATAAAACACAACTAAATTTACATGTATGCACACCATCAATGCAAATGTACACTGTCAACTGCTTCTGTATTGTGTACTAAAAAATCGCAGTACTACTCACTTGTAGCCATTTGGCCAGTGAAGTTTCAAAATAATTTTACTGAAAGAGCTCATCTGTCCAAATTTCAAGTAAACACATCTGTTTGTCCATAACGCACCACCACATTCTATCGGAAAGTTGGCATATCTTCAACAGTTGCAAAAACAAAGACGTTCCCAGGGACATGCATCTACAGACCTGGCAAGCTAGAATGTGGTGTTTGTTATGAATATTATTAGTATTACAGTATTAGAGCTGCACTGGCCAAATACCGTTGCTGACACCGAATGTTGGACAAAATCAAACTTATGTTGGCCAACTGAGTGTCATTGCCTCAACAGTCTAACTTCCACTGCCCTCTGTAATACCTGAAAAACCTCAACAAATGATGGATCACCAGCAATCAGTTTCAACTTGCATATGTCAGTCTTGCTGTCTGAACAGCTGAGATGATTATCAGTCAGTCCAAGTAAGTAACAAATGCCGACAGTGCGTTCAGTTCAGCGTCACGCTCTTTTCATTGACGTCTGACTCTGACGATGTGTGTGCACCAAACTCGTGTATTTTCCTGCGTTTCACCTTGTTCTTCGGCTCGCCAACAGCAGCCGCTGCAGTCTTCTCTTTACTCCATCTGAACCAGCAGATCATTCATTCACACATCAAGCTAACAATGACAATAACTGATAATATCGCCGCCATACCACAAAACTGGTAGTGTCATTAAAGGCAAGCAGCAGCTACATGCATGTAAATTGTACCAGCATAGCCACTTATGTGTATGCAAAGGCCAGCAGTCACAGTGTGGCACCACTTATGATAAATAAATGTCTATATACACGACATCCAATCGCAACAGCAGCAGACTGCGTTGCCACCAATTGCCACGCAAAGTACCAACAAAGATGGCCACCACAATCAACACAGTATTTATAGAAAGTCAGTTGTACTGCTCAGAATCATATCAGCATATTACTAGTCCATCCATAATCCTGAGAAATGTTGCCAGAAAGCACCAATGACTGCTGCAATGTCACTCATTAACTACTGATGATAAGTTGCTTACTTTCTTGGCCGAGGAACAGTGCGATACTGAAAGAACCGCACCACAGGGCAAGCTGGCCGATCACAAGCACACTCCACCTCCTCAGTAGAATTGCTGACAACAACAACACACAGCAACTAATACCAACCAATTCAATGAATAACAGCAGCAATCTGAAGGGTGGTAAAATGAGTTTGGCAATGCTATAGCTGTTGTTTCATTTAATGAATATGGAATCGGATCATCGCCAAACTCCAACTGACCACTGATTGGCTCAAATTTTCATGAAAATTCATCAAACACTGTTGCAATATTTGTGTTTACACAGGAGATAACATGACACTATTCAGAAGTACAAGTGTGTTTAGATATGAATACATGCGGAGTATGTAATACACATTATGCACTGAATCAAATTCATAATGGCCTCATCGAAGAGAAATACTGTAATGAGCTGCTCACCCCAAACGTAAGGTAATGCATCTCAGGCACATACCACTTGCGATAGTCGTAGCTGAATGGCATGGTAATCTCTTTGCCCTCCGGTATATTTTTGGTTGCACATATGTAGAATCTAATCGTGTTCTTCTCAAGTACATGCTCCACCTGTCAGCCACCATAGAATCACACACACACACACACCCATTTAACGGCCCTTTGTCCGGGACAACTCAGGTGAGCCGGTACCAGAAAGGTAAAACCAATCTGGATTTTACTGGAGCAAGAGACAGTGAGCGGCAGTGGTATCAGCTGGGCCATATGCAAGTCTGCACCTCGCTCCAG
>Ga0136654_1000514_pt1 | contig 11421 bp, 6 predicted proteins | sample InaspJWI70metaG_FD_94865 | JGI IMG/M metagenome (GOLD analysis project Ga0136654, IMG submission 94865) | Marine gutless worms symbiont microbial communities from Oahu, Hawaii - Inanidrilus sp. 1 OAHU.JWI-70 metaG (version 2) | ecosystem: Host-associated > Annelida > Digestive system >... | reverse complement strand
TGCGATTGGTCATGTCCGTCCGCCCATCCGTCCGTTCGTCTGTTCCACTCTATTTTCGAACCAACTGACCCTTGACCATGATTTTCACTTTGCCCTCAGTGGGAGTGGCGGATATTGTGATGAGCATATCTGTCTGTGTGTTTGTCTGTTTGTCCGTGCGTGTCGTCTATGACCATGTCTCGGTCCTTATCTGACGTCATCCACAAGACCGAAAGTAAATAACATATCGCAACGCTGCCGAAAAGGGGCCGGCCGGCGACCATAGGTAACATTCTCAAAACAAGAAGCTCTGCTACCGCAGACGGATCGCGCGAAGCGCTGTTACCCAAAATCTTGTCACCTGTAGAAACAAGTTAAGTAAGTAAGTAAGTAAGTAAGTAAGTAAGTAGAATTTAATAGCGCATATCAAACGTACATGCATCTCCAGTGGAATAAAACATAGTAATAAGTTGTAGTACAATACAAAATCAAAATCAGAATTACGCGATATAAAATCAAATTTTATACAAAATCGCAATTGTTGTACAACAAACCAACAACAAATCGCAGTAATGGAGTTAGAGGGTGACAGTTGATCGACTTGTAGTAAACAGCCACGAGTCGTCGATTGTCGTATAGGTGTCGTCAACAAGCTCGACCGTCGACGACGACGACGAGTTTTGTTGACAACGCGATCGACGTGCCGTGGCGAAATTTTGTAAGTCCGGAGTTTGGGACAAAGTCCCAGAAGAAAGTACCTTAATTTTTGGAGATACACAAAAAATTTTCTTACAACACAGTGTGGGATAGGTGGAAGGAAGCCCTCCGTGTTAAAATCCAGCTCGTTTCGTCCAGTCGTTTCGATACAATACCGGCTTGTGACGGACGGACAGACAGACAACTACAGCATATACCGCGCTAGCATAGCGTCGCGTGGTAAAAATTGGTAAAGATTGGATATTAGCTCTGTAGATAGGCCCGCGGACAGACAGACGCAGAGAGACAGACGTGCTCATCACAATACTTCGCTTTCCTACCGGGTGACCGGAGCAACAAGTCCTGTCCTGTTAAGGAACTGTCTACCAATCATACTGTTGGTTGCTACGTGATGCCACTACTATGCGTGGTAATATGAGGCTACCGGGTCGATAAAGCGAGATGCCGGCACTGTACCGCGGGAGCCGGTTATAGCTAGCGGCGAGATAGATCGGCTGATACTGCTGCGCCGCGGCGTAGATGATTGTCATTAATATTGAGCGCATGTCAGATATAACGAGAATTTCTCGTTCTGCGGCATATATACCACCACGATGCTTTTTATCGCTCGTAGAATTCGATAATATTCGTCTCTTCGCTGCGCTTTGCGTCGGACAGCGACAACCTTCCACATAGCATAAAGACGTTGACTCTCTTTCCCTTGCACTTCCCTTCTTTTCCTTTCCACTCCACCGCCCTTACCTTTCAACGTTTTGTCAACTGTTGTACTACTAATAAACGAATACGAATGTATCGATCCTGTTTATCCGTTGCATATTCCTACTAACAACTTTTCGACCGTATCTCTCGATTAACTGACTGTATTTTTGACCATTAGAATGTTGTGTTATGATGTTTATTGACTTTTATATTGCTAGGCCTAAATATTGCTTTATTCTATGTACACCTGCGGTTTGACAGTTGTGATTAAACGAATATGTTATGTTATGTTATGTTATGTTATCCTTTCTGTCTTCTCCCCTTTCTCTCTGTCTATCTGCCCTCCCCTGTCTTTTCTTGCGGGTGAGTATGGCATGCTGCCTGTAATGTAGTGGCTCGGCGTTGCTTAGATGCTTTACTTGAAATTTGCAGACAATCCGGATTTTTCAAAACCCAATCGTTTGTGCTTGATGTCCGCATAGTGACTTATTGCAGTTTATTTCACGTGATTCCACTGATGGTCCGGCCTGCAGTCTATACAACTAACGCAGTACACTGCGTTTGTTTTTGCGCCGCTGTGTATAACAGCTGTAACGTACGTGCGACGCGCATGATTTTTACGCGTGCACGTGTGTGTGTGTGTGTGTATGTGAGGTATTGATGACGTGACGATGTCGTCAAAAGGTGCAGCCGCTGGGCCGTGCAACGAGGACTCGGTGTGTCCGTCCGGGTCACGTGCCCAGGGTCTGGCCGGCTGTGATCCGCTCACTCACAGCTGTCTCTGTCGACTCGGCTTCCAGCTCGACAACGGCGTCTGCGTCGGTAATATACAGTCAGTAATACATACTACAATATACTGAACACGCAAGAGAAATGACTAGGTAAATACGACAAGAGGGTGAAGGCGTAAGTGCTGAAGACGAGGAAGTCAAGCCTCCCGTCTGCTCCTGCTGTTGTCGCTACATGTCTGCTCGCGTCAGTGACCAGAAGAAGACTCACTCTAAACTGACTCCCCTTACATGTTGCTCGTTTGACTCACTGTTGAAGACTGACTAACTGCCGCTAGTCGCTGCGAGTTAACTCGAACCACGAGCGCGCAGGCTAGCAACAGCGTCTAAGGCCATGGGCCGTGTGTAAGTGTGGATGCATTAAGATGCGTTCACACGACACACAGGTACGTCGCCGGCCGCTCTCGACAACTATCAGCTGTCGCTAATCGACCCGCGCGACGAAATCGTGCTGTAGACAGAGCTTGACGACGTCTGCGATAAACTACCGTGGTCGAGCGTCGGAGCTGGGAGGTATTATCAACTTAGTTGACCGACGACGGTCCAGTTTATCACGCTCTGAGCGTCCACCTTTCGCGAGCTAAGTTGATAACTCTTTCGACGATCGATATGCCGTGGCGAAATTTTCTAAGTCTGGAGTTTACGAAAAAGTTCCAGACGGAAGTACTTTATTTATGTAGATACCTGAGTTTCCTTAAAACACAGTGTAGCACTGGTCGAAAAAAGCCTTCGAGTCAAAAACCGGATTAATCCTAGATACCTGAATTTTCTTAAACACATTGTATAGGACTTGTCGAAAACCGGATTAATCCGTTCATTCATTTTGTCAAAACACCGATTTGTGACAGACAGACACAGGGACATAACTAGGTAGAAACGTTTTCAGCTGCAGTATTATTATTAAGCCGTATCGCACGCACTGCTACAGATGTCGCAGTAGATCGGTCTGCAAGTGACCGTAAAAACGCCTTAACCGATCGTGAGGCGGTTTGAGATCAGACTCGTGTCGACCAACGAAACCATATCAGATTCCTGCCCCAATGGAAGGGACCCTTTGGAGGGATATGTTCGAACCCATCGTAGAGTACATAGACTATGCCACAGCGGCTGACGGCGACGATGCGGCCATTTGCCAAATTATTTCGGACACCTGCTATCAGGCCTCATCGCATGCGTAGCATAGATGCGGCCTATTGCTACATATGCCTGACATTTCATGGTCTGTGTTTCTGTTTGTCTGTCTGTGTGTTGGGCACACCAAGGAGCGCTACAAAAAACGATGGACCGCTCGAGATGCCGTTTGGAAGTCGAACTTGCGTAGGCCCAAAGTACCTATATCTGTCAGATGGGGGGTGCAAATTGGCGCCACCTGGTTAGTACGATGGAATAATCTGTGCAGCGGCGGTGATGCAAGCTATCGCTACCATTACTGCAGCAACTTGTGATAAAGCTATTATCCCAAAGTCATCTACATTGTAGGCTAGTTGCAACTGACTGTGTTCTTACCGTGTCTGTGTATACAGACGTTGACGAGTGTTCCTATGGCAACGACATGACGTCATCTGGCGGTCCGTGTGGATCGTACTCGACTTGTTTCAATACTGTTGGCTCATACTCATGTCGATGCAACGACGGATATTATCTGAAGGACTCGGGTTTCTTGCAACGTCCCTACTGCACAGGTGCGCCTAACCCTCCATGTAAACGATTATATTCTACAACAACTTGTTCACAACGCACCAACTAAACTGAACTGCATTGAACTTCACTGTGAACAGCCGCATTGGAATGCATGTGTTGAGAGCTAACCGAGCACTAACCGTCCTAGTTTCGCTGCAGCCAATATATACGAATACAGTCGTGACGCCGACGCGCGTGACCAATGAACGCGTCGTGTAACCGGGTCAACTTGTTCAGATCAGTTGAGTTGAGTTCAGTTCTGTTCAGTTCGTGTGCTGTGAACAAGCCTTAACCTTAAGTCCAATAATGTGCGTTTTACACGACTTCGGTTATTTCTAGACACTACACGGCGGTATAAATTTAGATTAACCCATTAACGCAGTTTTACAAATTCTGCGGTGTTCTAATGACTAAGCGTTGCTCGTGGTATCTGATTACGTTTAGTCATTAGGCGTTGTTATTAGGCCTGGTTATTATGCGACTGCCGAGCAACTGTAGCCTGGGCGGTGTGATTCGATGGTGTGTTCTCGACGTGATTCGATGTCGTGGTCATTCTCAGACTGCATGTGAACCCCAGTCATTGCATGCACTGTGACGGTTCGTACTCGGCCTTTGATCTGTTCCGGCGACGATGCGCTCCCCGGCAGCGGGAGGAGTGGCGGCGCTGTATTGTACTGCTGGTCAGTAGGCGAGGCGTCGTAAGTAGTGATGGACTAATGGGCAACTATCTGTCAGTGATGGGCACTAGTTAACTAAGAAAGTTGCAACTAAAAGTTTAACTAATTTTTTATTTGTTACACAAATAGTTTAACTACTTTTTCATCAACTAGTTAAGTCAATAGTTTAACTACTTTTTGGTTAGTTACTAACTAAAAGTTTAACTACTTTTTAAATAACTATTTTGTGATTACTGATTAGTTATCGATCCAGACTTCGAATTCAATTCAGATGATCCACACAAATTAAGCCATTGCAGATGGCTTTCGGACGCAGTACAAATATTCTCTACTTAATTACTTAATACTTACTTACTTACTGGCACAGGCTGACACTGTTTAACAGTAATGCACTGAATCTGATAATGCTTTGGTGGCTTATGAAAGGCTGCATGGTTCAGCGCTTCTGTAATGCTGTTGTTTGGATTGTAGAACTTGTGCGTGTGAAAAAAAGTTCGAAGGAAATTAGTTGAAATTACTTTAACTACTTTATTTTAGTTTAGTTGAGCTAATTTAAAAAATAGTTTAACTTATAGTTTACCTAAAAATTTTAGTTGAAAAAATAGTTTACTTTTTGAAACTAATGCCCATCACTGCTATCTGTAACATTTTAGTAAAACCAAAACGAAATTATTTTAACTATTTAACTATAACTATAACTATAAACTTTTAGCTGATAGCCATTTTACAAAACGGTTGACATTTTACGACGTAGTTCGGTCCGACGCTCGCCCGCCTCTCGTTGCGCCTGACACGCCCAACGCCGCCACCGCTACTGCCGCCGCCGGGTAAGAATCGTCTCTTTGATAGATCGAATGCGGGTGACGAACCGTCAGCGCGCCATTGCGTGACAGTCAGCCGCTGCAACTGCAGCGACGCACGTTATGGCTGCCTACTTAGAGCCTCTTGATGATGCTTTCGCATGCTGTCGTTAAAGCTCCTAAATCCTCTCGTATCACGCCCGTCCTGGATTCTTTTCATTGGCCTGCAACTAATGAACGCATCGTATGCCAGCTGCCGCCTCTTCACATGCAAATTTCGCACAAACCATTCAGCCTTCATAGCCGCATGAACGTCTCTCTTTTTGCAATCATTCACAGCACGCGTTACTCTCTCCAGTTACTTTTCCCGTGCTACTTTGACAACATCTTCAATAAAGACGTTGGAAACGTTGCTACAATGCTGGTGGCGAGAGCACGCACCGCTGCGGCCGCAAACATCATTATATCGTATTCGTTAGGTGGCGCCAGTGTGCACCTCATCTAATACATCTGGACCCACTTGACTCGAGTCTTGAGTCTGCCCCTACCCAAACGGCGTGTTAACCGTTTTTGCAGGGTTCACTGGTGCGGCCAATTGACAGAAACACAGACCATTAGTCCGCATTCCATGCTGACGTTCAAAGCGTTAAAAGTGACAACCAAAAAGCTAAATATACTTTTGAATCCATGACCGTCACACTATCTCTTATAAAGTACAGACGTATCCAATATGAATGCGACCACCCTTTTGAATGTTACCCTACTTCGCGTTGCACGTCTGACCAAATGGTTAACCACGCGCACTTACGAGTAGTCTACATAGTGCATATGTCTCTCTTATGGATCACTGAAGTTACCACAACGCCGTTATTTTCCGCATCATCATCCATGCAGTACGGCTGTCCGATGTGATTGAGCAAGTCAGAGATCATGGTGGCTATAACTCCATCTCATCAGTCATGCATCGAGACGCTAGACGTTGTCTTGCAAAGCGTTTTTCGAGCCGGCGAAATAATTGCTTTTAACAGGGTGGAGCAAAAAGCTTGGCCGTTCTTTTTATTTTTTCGGACTGGAATTTAATGGATGCACACACGGTCATGATGAAATATAAATATAATATTTTGCAAAGTTATTCATTTTCGTACTTCATTATTCATACCGTTTATGATGTCATCTTCGCCATAAAAAGTAGCCGTGGTTACAGACATACATTATCACGATTATCTCGTGATGACAGAACGCTATTTCGTGCGAGTTGGCGGGGAATAAAGTGCACGAAGTGCTACGTCAGAAATGACATTGAAATTACTTGTAATGAATCAAATAAAAAACTCATAAGCATATTGCAGACACTGAACATGTCATATTAGTCTGCTGTAACAATGTGCTGGGTGCAGGTTGGTCAAGGAATAATTATTGTTCAATCCATTCGAGCAATGAGACAGTTTCACAAGCGATTGGATTGTAAGTAATATCATTTCTAAGGCAATGGTAAACATGCCTGACACTACTTTGACCACAGTAATTCATCCCAGAAGCATGCGATACCAATTGATTGTTTCGTGAGATGTACTATTGTGGTAAACAACAACACTGTTTTCTGTGCCACTCTGCAATTTTTGCAGTCGTCCTTCACGGCATGTAGTCCGCGTTTTCGGTACAAGGTGCAGCCAATACCTAGATTTAATTGATGAGAGTATCCAGCATTTGATTACTTGAAAATTATTGCCTCGAGCAATATACACGGCATTAACTTTCTGTCGTGTTTTACGTTTTGCAGTTTCAAAATTTTAATTTCAGCGTGTTTACGTCTATGGTGTACAAGACCTAAGTAGTCTTTGTAAACCCAAAAGTCTTAAGGCTCATACTAAAACACGTATCTTTATTCATCAATATTGGTGACACATGAAATACGAAATAAAAAACAAGTGAAAAGAAAACAAATCAACTACAAACGTCCTGCTTTGCAGCATTAGCGCTGTTTGAGACGTCGGCTACGTCACTAACTCCAAACAATTTACATGTACACCGTGTCCCAGAAAAAAAACGTCCACCTTTTATTTTTTAATAACTGCCAAAAAAGCCGATTTTAATGATTTTTAGTAAGATAAATCCTGAGAAAATTTGATATGATATGTTACAGATTTGTCCACCTCACCTGTCAGATGTAGCGACTTTACCTTGGGAAATCCAAAAAAGTCATTTTCAACAGTATTATTCATACATAAAAATTCTGATTATTTACGTTATCTCAGAAGAAAACAAACTGCAATCCACTTGCTCACCCCACCTGAAATGTCACCACACTAACTTGTAAATTGCAAAACTTTTTCATCTGACTGAAGGTTTGTTGTCTTCTTTCAAACGTTGGAAGCTCTGAAGAGAGCCAGTCGTGGGTTGTCGTCGGTGGCTCTGAAGAGAACCGGTTGTGATGTGTGGCATCTGGAATGTCAGGCAAGAATTGTCAGAGCAAGTGTTCAGAGTGATCACATTCTGCATTAATACATGCTTTCAGTCTTTTTCGACACTGATCAGTCGCATAGTGCACCACGCTGTGCTGAAATTCATCGCAACAAGCAGCTGAAGCAAGCCTCAACATGTCCATATCAGTACACGCGCTCCTCCTGTAGCGTGCCCCAGACGCAGTACTAGGACTATGCAGATAACAGGAAGCAATAAATAACAGTAAGTAAGCAGCTAAGGTGCAGTACAACAGTTGCTATTTGGTTTCTTCTTAGATAACCTAAATAATCTGAAATATATGAATAATAATGTTGAAAAATGACTTTTTTGGATTTACCAAGGTAAAGTGGCTACGTATGACCAGCGAGGTGGACAGGTCTGTAAGCTGTTCGTGTCAAATTTTCTGAGGATTTAAAACACCAAAAATTATTAAAATCGGTTAATTTTTGACAGAGTTATTAAACAAATAAATGGGCGCTTTGGGTACACAGGGTATACACTTCGCGGCAGTTTCAAAAGGACTGACACTAACAGTAAAAATTTTTACTAGCGCGTGGCACAGTAACATGACTCAAAGATCTAAGCTGGCGAGAACAAACTGAACAAGCATCTAAGCCATCATTTTATATACCAATATAGTCATAAAACAGATGATGGCCAGTGGAGAGTAAAATTGCCGTTAGCGTGATAGACAGACGGCCACATGGGCACACCCAGACAGAATGATGTTGTCAGATATCCTACAGCAACGTGATAGATATCTAGCTTAATAGGAGACATTCTTCAAGTCCGATGGTCCATATCTGCGGCTATCTCCCTGTAAGACTGCAGCTGAAAACTGCCATAAGCTGAACCGGACCGCATCTTATGTTTCGCGGGTCGATGTTCTTGATTACCATTGATATTCAGTGACCTATACGTCAGTTTTGTAGGCTCGATGACTTTCAGCAGCAAGTTTAGCTTTCAGACCTTAACGTAATTTCCTGAAAATTATTACAGTTATCCATGCTATTAATTCGCCAGACGCTGTAGCGCTGGTGAAGCTCAAGAGGGAGGCGGATTTTTTCTAGGGTCACGTGATTTGTTGCAGTTGGCGGTAGGTTCGCAGCGATACGTTGCAGCGGGCGGTCTAGTCTACTTGTAAATATCCCGAGAAAAGACGACACAGTCGCTGAAAACTGAACCAAGAATTAAAAGGGAAATATGCTACATTCTTTGCAAAGTACACATGTGTGGAAACGGTTAGTCGTAAAATACAAACATATCAAAATAAAGCCAAGAATTTGTGTACTATTTATTTTGTGTTTGACCCTTGGACGGTGAATGCAAATTCATTAAAACAGAAAAATTTTAGTGATTAAAAATATGTTCTTCTTAGCTGCCACCTTGGTTGGATGAATAGGAGGTGATTTTGTTTACAGAAAGGTGGCAGCAAAGAACATATTTCTAAAGACCAAAGAGCAGCGTTATCAACGTCAATATTACCGTCGATGTGCAGGTTTTGATCACGCCCCGATGAACGTTTTAATGGATATGCGGACTAGGCATTTTTGCTTGGCTGGCTTGGCTGCATGTCTTTGGCGTCAGCGGTTCACGCCGCAACTTTGGCGAGCAGAAACAACAGATCTCTGTATATAATTTGGTACTTGACTGCTATAAACTCCAAAGCGGCTTCACTGACTGCGATAGAATTTGGCATGTATAGCGTGACCCCAACAGACGCGAATAGGCTTCGTTCGGCGTCGATCAGAGTTTTCTGCCAAAATTTGCAAAAGGAAAAAAAATTATACAGCTTACGTTTATCTCGACGTCTGTACGTAAAGCTGTAATAGAAGCAATGACGTCATAGTGTTGCTATGACGTCACTGTTGCCGCTGTTGCTGCTATAACGTCGTCATCGTCGGCGGCGGCGGCGCAGTCTAGTACAGAGAGCGCCGAAGGCGCGACAGATGCAGGGGGGGCGCACGCCGAAGGCGCGAGCAGAGAGTGCCAAGGCGCGATCGTTGTAGAGAGAGCGAGCTAGCAGCAAAGCCGCTAGTTTTTATTAGTTTCTGGCAGAAATGATGAACATGAAATACACCGACAGGATTTTATGTTACAGCAATTAAAATTGAAAACTAAAAACGGATATTAAAAGACACTGAAAAAAGATAATTGGTTGACGAAAATATTTAACTATAACCCACAAAGATCTTTTTTACAACGCAGAGCTTTTTTTTCTCCGACACACCACAAGTTGTGCCATGCAGTGTCCGCTTTTGAAGACAAATATCTGTTTATGTAGAAAATGTTTTCAACCACATTTCACTGCGACTCAACATAAACTTCGAAAATTCGTTAAAATCGAGACTTTTCTATTGCTACCATACGATGGAGTTGACCTTCGTAGCTATTCAGGATAAAGTACGAGAATCTGCTGTTCACTACATTTTTAGCAAATCGAATAAACGATTACATGATGATTACTTCTTACTTGACTGACGAGAGCTTAAAACGATTGTGGAAATTAACTAATAAGAGGAACAAAACTTTATACTGGTTCATCCCTACATTTGACCGACTTTCGGCTAAGTGGATAGAAAACAATGTTCGTCGGCTAAATCTTGTGGAGCGATGACGCGATTTGCTGCCGCGATTGTTCGTCCGTCTGTCTCTCTGTCGAGTTTTATCATGTATTATCTATTGATTTCTTGTCTAAAGCTCCCCGTCTCATTCAGTGGAATGAGAATATCTCAGCAATGATGTCTGAAGGATAAAATAGAAGATTATCGTTGCTGTTTTGTGTAAAATACTTTCGCACAGTGAATCGCGAATATATATCACATGTATTATATACTCGTATGAGCAGATCTCAGGCCAACAGATCACTGTTGTTTTAGGTTTTATGAGTTTTTGCATCTTTTTTGACTAGAACGAGTTTGCTTTCTTGTGACTAGTTTTACCGTGTACGAGTATCTATGAACATTGTACATTTTTGGTTATTGCGAGTTTCATTGCCAATTGCCTGTACATACAGGCTCGTTTCCGAATTGTATCCAGTGGGATACTTCAGCCATGTTCAGTCAGTTGTCTGAAGCTTCTTTTGATCTGTTTTTGCATGTCGTCATTTTGAGTTGTCGTCAGGGCTGCCGTGGGGACGGAATTTCTATCCCCATACCCATCCTATACCCACAGAAAATCCTGTGGGTATCCCCACAGGATCCCCATACTCACAGAACCCCAAAATCCTAATACCCATACCCGAACCCTGTCTTTTCACTACATTAGGCGGTTAGGCCTATTTTAATTTGCTGTTTGTCACACTGACAGTTGGCTACTACATGATGTATGTTCTATGTGAAAGTGTCTGTGACTGATCTGCGGATTGACTAGTCTGCACGAAACGCCTTTTGAGTTGAGTTTTGATTTTGAAAACAGTATTCAAATTGTATAAAAATACTGACATTAGGTTAACAAGGCTGAAAGTCTAAAACAAACTTGACAGTCAGTAGTAGGCGTATACACCATTTATCTCATGTTTAACGCGTTATTTCAGGTTGATTAAAAATCCCCATAGAATCCCCATGGGTCTGTGGGGGTGGAAGATCATCCCCATACCCACCCCATACCCATACCCAT
>Ga0136654_1000513_pt1 | contig 11426 bp, 7 predicted proteins | sample InaspJWI70metaG_FD_94865 | JGI IMG/M metagenome (GOLD analysis project Ga0136654, IMG submission 94865) | Marine gutless worms symbiont microbial communities from Oahu, Hawaii - Inanidrilus sp. 1 OAHU.JWI-70 metaG (version 2) | ecosystem: Host-associated > Annelida > Digestive system >... | reverse complement strand
GAATTAAATGAATAATGAGACAAAATTGAGACATCACAGGTGCAGACAACTCTATGATCTGCATATGAACTCTATGACCTACACGCTATTTTTTATTCCAGATTATCAGTTTCATAAAGTGTTTTTATGTTTCCTTAGCTAATAATTTTTTACTGTAATTTTGTGAAGGCCATTTAGTTGTGGAGGCCCTGGGCAACTGCCCAGTTTGCCCTCCCTTAAAACTAGCCCAGATGATTCGTCGAGGCGTCGCGTTTTTTCGACTGCGGCCGCGGCGCGATAGCATCTCGTGTCATGACCTCGCCCGCGCGCGGGGTGTAAAAATTACGCATTGTGTATACAGTATGTGTCTGTGCGTCTGTCTTTACCAGAGTGTTTACAAATCCAGCCGAACCAATTTTCCCCGCGATTTCCGGGAGATATCCAGGATAGATTTTTACAAAATCCCAGAAGATGTTTACGTGACAAGCCATAGGCCTACAGCAACCCGCGAAATAATAGTGATCCTGTTTACCCTTGGACTTTCCTACGTACACTGTCCTAAAAATCGCCTGACCCGCGAAAATTACACTGATAATTATAAAATTTTCCAGGAGCATAAACTAAATTCCAGGAGATTTCTAGTATTTCCTGGAGTTCCGGGAGTTGCAGACACTCTGTACGGATATCTCCGTGCGGTAGATTAAGCCGACCTATGTCGGCTTTCGAGCGCACGTTAAAATAGCATCTCGTATCGTATCGTAGCACGTCTGTTTGTCTGTCTTTTCGCTCACAGAAATCCAAAGTCCAAAGTTCACGAATTTTTTTCTACATGTTAGCTGTGGCCGCGGCTTGGTCGCCTTCTGACGACAGTGCAATAAAATGAGTACTACTTCCGGTTCTGTGGATGACGTCATGTTCTCGTCTGGCGCGAGGCGCTCGCGATGTCGACGTCTCCAACAACTGCATGGCCAACATTTCCGACGACGGTGGAGTTGGAGATGGAGTAGAGTCTAACGCCCCACTCAACACAGTATAGGTCATTTCGGAAGCGGTCCTCACAGCCAATCACTTGACTGATACTGACAAACAAAACAGTACAGGAAAATACAGATAAGCAAACTCAATACAAATCAGAAAAAGTAAACAAGCTAAAGTACAGCAAAACAAAACTACCCTGGTTCAGTTGCCTCTTACAACACTCGGCCAGGAAACGAGGTGGGCTTATTCTACAACGCTCCCGAGCCCACACGGGGCTATAACGAGTGGAACAGGCATGCGAGGAGTTCAGTTCGTTTCGGTTGATTGCCGTGAATGAACAAGCCTTCACGCGCGCGCGTGTGTACAGACGACGAGCTGGAAGAGATCGACGTGGTGTCGGTGACGTCGTGCGACTGGAGCGACATGCAGCTCGACCTGCAGACTCCGCCCCCGGTGGCGCGGCGCAGTCAGCAGGTGCTCGTGCTGCCGGCCGCCGAGTCCATGTCGGCGCAGGTAGCTGCGATGCACAACTACAGCAACCCGCGCGTTCAGCGACCGCCGCTGCAGACCACCTCCGCCGCCGCCGCCCAGCGATCTACCGCGACGTTCCGATCCACCACGTCATCCCATGTGCCGCTACCGTCGAGTTGCTCCGCCAAGTACGAGCGAAGGTGCGTACGGTCCGGCTTGTGCGATAGCGATAATTTGTTTAGACCTATATCTCTGAAATCTAGCATCGTCGAGAAGGTAAAGGTAAAAAGGTAAACGGAGTATAGCACTTAGCAGCTAGCCTCACCGCTATGGGAACTCACGTGCCGCATGGGATCAGTGTTACCTGCCACCCGGCAGATGTGACATTCCCTTCCCACTCTTACCCCAGTTGCAACTGGTACTCGATTTAACAACCCCGGAAGGATGCAAGGCTGAGTTGACCTAGTATTTTACAACATTATAAACCTTTCTTACACGGAACGCGCAGAGTTGCCATCCTGACGCTGCATGAACTAGTGTCGCAGAACAAGTGCATTTCAACAGCTCACTCCTTTTGACTGCTCTGTTGTGCATGGCATTTCTCGTTGGACATTTGTTCTCTTCTGTGAACTGCTGTACTTCATCCAGACAGCTTCAGTTAAGCTTAGTGCGATAGGGAAGTGTCCTCACTCCTCGAATCTCTAATATAACTGCTACTGTTTAGAAACTGCTTGAAAAACAAAACAGGGCAAATGTCCCAGTTCGGTGATGCCCACTTGGGCCAGTATCTGCATTCGCTGTGGTGTCTTTTTCTGCGTCCCCCATTCCTATGTGCAAGCGTGACATAATGCGTAAAAACATTAGTGCGTAATGTATCGCAGCGCTGCCGGAGGACTGAGCCACAGTCGTATGTAACGTGCAGCAAAAACTTGGTAAGATCGGACGTGTAGTTCCGGAGATATGCTCGCAGACAGACAGACATACTCGTCACAATACTAGCTCCCATACTGGGACGGAGTAATAATGCGAGTAAAGGAGAATGCATGGACCTTTCGTTACTGCACAGTTTGAACTGCACAATGTTAACCACAACTTTTTAAAAAGACGCCGAAAGCTCGCCACTGGCAATTCGCTGTTCGTCATTATCTCTGTTCTGCATTTGTTTACTTACTGGCGGTGCAGGTGCGCCAACACGCGCATGACGGGGCGGTCGCGGCGCTGTGCGGCGCGGCGCGGCGTGGCGGCGTCGCCGGCAGCGTCCGGGTCTGACTCGTCGTCAGAGAGCGGCAGCAGCAGCGGCGGCGTCATCGCCAACGACGAGCGACATCGTCGCGCGCAGCACAACGTGATGGAGAGACAGCGTCGCTACCACCTCAAGAGCCACTTCTACGCGCTACGCGACGCCGTACCAGGTACCGGTCAAAGTGCAGCCTGTACAACCGCCCAATGTAAAGTGTAAACACCGTGTCAGATGAACAAGTGGACAACGAATTTTGAAGAAAGACCTAAACACCACATCATAGGGCCCCCGGAACTGTCTACTTAATACACGATTTCTTGTGCCCTCACACCAGTCTACACAGAGTCCAGACTTTTGACGAAAAGCCGCCTCATAGCGGGGGCGTCCCCAAAATTGCCCCTTTCCCCGGGGGATCCGAGCCCCACTAATGAATTTTCTTGGGCCTCTCTGCAGTCCAGAGTCCAGAATTTTGACAAAAGGCCGTATTATCGGGAGGCACCCCCTGCCCTGCCACCCAAAATATGCCCCCTTCCCTGGTGTGATCCGGGAGCACCACATGGTTCTTTGGACCCCTCCCGAATATGCACCTGAGAGACCAGCACGCACAGCCACAGCCATCGTCACTACCTCAAGTGCCACCTCTGCGCGACGCCGTCCCAAGTAGTCATCAGTGATGTGACGAGTTAGATTTTAAAACATTCTGACCGATGAGTGGAATTTTATTACGCCGCTGCTTCACAAAGACGTGTACTGACTATTGTTTTATGCATTCCTGTCGTGCTTTTATTGCCGGTAGAAGTTGCATTTTAACAACTTTATTGACGCCGGCCGTATGGTGTGCAGTAAACATTCATGTAACGGTCGTGTGTCCATCCGTCTGTCTTCCCCGTCGTCAGATAGCAGCATCGATATGCAGGTGGTTTGCTGCTGAGCGCAGGCGCTGGCATGTGTGGGCGACGCGTGCCGGCTAGATCGATATTTGCTGCTGGCGCCTGTGCTCAGCAGCAAATGTGGGCAGCGTTATGGTGAGAGCCGAGAAACGAGGCTCAGCACTGAATTGTTACTTGTATAATCGTCATCACCATCATAGACTTTTTTTGAAGTGGCCTGAACAGTAAAAACTCTTGCAAAGACCACTGTTCTGGAGGGGAGATAATGACTAGGAAAAGGAAATGTCATCCAAAGTCAAACAGTTTCATAACAGCGGCGGAACAAGATTGTCTTCAGCCTGTTCTTGAACACCGACAGCGATGAGGCCGACGTAATAACATCGCTTGGCAGGCCATTTCACACTTTTGTTCCAGCAACAGGAACGGCTCGTTGCATTTTGACCAGTTTATCGGTTAACTGATTGATTGATCACTGGTGCAGGTACCCGCGGCGACGGCCGAGTGTCGAAGGTGGCGATCCTGCGGCGCGCCGTGGACCACGTGCGCCTCCTGGCGAACGTCAACGAGCACCTGCTGTCTGAACGCGACCGCCAGCGTGCCGAGCTCGAGCGATGGAAGTGGAAGCTGTCGCTGCTGAGCCGCGAAGCCAGGCAGGCGGCTGTCTGCAGTGCCTGAGAACTAGACTGACTTCTGATGCTGGCTGTCATGGACCTAGGCCAGATATCAGTTAACTTGCTGCTGTTTGCTGTCAACACGTTTGAACCTCAGCAGGATGTGCACACCTGATGTTGTGATGCATATACTGATGCGAACTGAGAACTGCCGACGTGGAGTTTTTCGCCGTTCATCGTTATTTGAAATGGTTAACATTCGGACGTTCAAGTTATGCAGCAGCTGCCTATGCCATCTTATTTACTCATATTATTTAGTTTATCTAGGGACATTACATTATGAACATAGTTATGTTGTGCCCAGTATTGTAATCCTTCCACCCCAGAATATGCTGTTTGTGCTAACTTCATGTTTGTGCTGCACCCATCTGCAGCAGGCTCTTGCAGGCCGCCTTGTATTGCCTGCTTTGACTGCTTTTGCTGTTTATTACAGTTTCCTAGAATATGCACTGACTAGTAGCAACAGGTGGTCAAAGAATTTTGACAAAAGGCCACATCGCAGGGTATGCCCGCAAAATTGCCCTTCCCATTAGGGGATCTGGGCCCTACCTCGGGCCCGTCCAAGTCCACACCCCAAATGGCATCTCAGTCAAATTACAAACCATTTAGTAGGGCTTGCAGTTGTGACTAGCACAGACAGACCATGGAACATTGATAACAATGGACCACATCAGTGTACTCCATGCATGTGATGCAGGCTAATATGTGCTTTCTGAAACACTAGTGGGATTGCTGCAGACTGTGGGAAATGGCAGGAAATTTCATAGGGGTAGAAAAGTGATAACCCCATTTAATATGCACACACAGTTCTTATATGCAAGTGTTAGTGTAGGCTTTACTTTATCTTTTTATGCCATTTCGGTTGATTTCATGCATGTTAGGGATAGTCGTTGTTTTCTGTTTATTATTTGTTGAGAGTGGTTGACATAACAGTTAACTTCTGGTAAGAACTGTTAACATTGGTTAATGTGCAATACATTCATAATCACACAACAAAAGAATGACTAAAATTGATTTGCAAAATAATTTCTATGTAGTTTTTCAACTGACAGTAGAAGCTGAGGATTTTTTTGCTGCATACGTTTTGAAATTATATCATAATTTATCTTCACATGGAGCACTACCATAAGTATTGATTTTCCGTATTCGATTTGACTCAGAAATGTTTGTTGAAAATAAAAACTGAACATGAAAAGTAACATTGATTGCTGATTGTTTGCACGGATTTAATACAGTTCAGAAATACTGTTTCCATGTTGTTTAATGTTCACTAGGTAAAATACTGAATTAACGCCGAGATGCTGTGTAGTTATACATGTTAAGTTTACGAATAGTTCTGTGCCTCATGTGCAGCATTTCTGTCACGTAATGTTACTTATATTTTGTTAAGATTGCTCAAGTTCAGCAGTGGAGTGTAATTTGCAACAATTTGTAGATTTGTTATTGACGTTCAAAGATACTGGTACATGTATCTCTTATCTTTAAGCAGTTGTTTTTGTGCCACAAATGTTGGCAACATGTTTGTGGTCATTTTGCATATCATGTATTGGTAATTATCATCATCTGATAGTAGACAGATCAGCCATTGTTTTTTGAGTGAACACAAGTGCTGTTTTCTCTTCCAGCAATTCATTTATCTTTTTTTCTGTGCACAACATATCCAGCAGTGTGTTACAAATTAGTGCGTGAAGTTAATTGACGTTTTAAATTGAACTTTCACAGCAATGAACAGATTTTAATGATTCCAGCAAGTTGTTGCTATTTTTGTATCAAGACGTCAGCGATTGAAATGTGTATTTTTTTTCAAGATGTAGCGTAGTTTAAGGCATTTTTATGACGTCGCTCATCGCACATTTTTGTTGGATATTTTGAGTACTTGCATAGTGATTTTTGTATGCGTGTATGTATATCAGAAATACATTTATATGGTTCTGAGCTTTTGAGAATTGCCCGGTTGTGGTACGTCTTAGTTTTTTTATTCGATCTTGATTTGCACTGCATTCTTTAGGTTAGGTCATGTACGACGTTTAGAGTAAATCTGTGTGTGTGTATAATGGGTAGTGATGGCATAATTTGTCCGACATGTTGTTTAGTACACCTGCTTAGAGATGTAACTGTATGTTTGTTTTTTTAAACTGACTTTTCGTTTTTGCCGTATTCTTTGCCATGTGCCATATGTAGTTAAGGCAGCTGTTTTTCGTTTGTGTCTTCGTAATTCTACATACTCTTGTTTGCAGTGTGGATGTGCCAACATTTCTGTAGTATCAGACTCATTGTCGGTTACAAACTGCTACAACGGTTTAGCTGTAGTACTGTAAAATAATACAGTGGCTCGGAGGCTAGTTGCTACATAGCATGAGTATTTCTCGAGTATATACTTCTTGATGTACTTTTTTTCATAACTGCTTTGCTGCCACAGTTGCATTCAGTGCTTTGACGCTGTTGGTTGGGCGGCAGGAAGGGCATCTGGCCTGTAAAAAACAGAGTGGTGGGGTGCTGGCATGGTTATCTGTCTGGAGCGAGGTGCAGACTTGCATATGGCCCAGCTGATGCCACTGCGATTCACTGTCTTGCTTCAGTGAAATCCAGATTGGTTTTGTGTCGAGTGAGGCGTTAAACTCTACTCCAACCAGTTTTCCTTTCTGGTACCGGCTCACCCGGGTACCGGTAGTCCCGGAAAAAGGGCCGTTAAACGGGTGTGTGTGTGTGTGTGTGTGCTTTTTTTGCCACAAGTTATTTTGCATTACTGTCACGTAATTGACTTCATTTAATGTGTCACTTTATTTGTGCCAAGTGCTGCCAAAACATGTTTAGTGGTCAGCTCGTAAATTGCCTGCATTTAAGCATTAAGTAGTGCCTTTGCCTGTTTGTTTTTGGCATATGTATTTTATGCTACATGTACGATGTGCATCTTTATACTGTCTGAAGGGAGCTGGTGTAAAAGGAGCAACGTCTGTTGTTGAATGATTGCTCTGCAGACACAAACCTGTTGAAGCAATCAACCCCTCAGGATGAACGAGCAGTCGACAAATTTTAGTTCTCCTGGAAAACGGCCGATAAGTTAGGCATCTGCCTGTTGAGCCACATCAGCTACTGGATTCTTGTTGATGCTCTGAAGCTCATGTTTTATGTACTTTACAGTGTCCTGCCCTGTTTTTGTAGCTAATAAAGTGGTAATTGGAAGTTGTGAGAAGTTTTCCTTAACTTGCTAAAGTTTAGGAAAATAGTGGACTCGTGAGTGAAGTTTGGTAATTTTGTTTTCCAGTATATTGGTGTTGCAAACAGTTTTTGTCACAGAATCTAGAGTGGTTTACTTAGCAACTCGTGCGGCTGCTGAGACTAAGATTTTTTCTTTTTTGTCTCTTAGTTGTTAGGCGATTCCTGCATAGAGCAGACCATATGTCATTGTTTTGATCTCGTCAACTTCTGTTGTTTAACATTGTTGCGTCTGCATTTGTTGAAGCTGTGCATTTAAGTGAGCGATGTGTCCGATTATTGCCAGCCTACGTGTAATATGGTACAAATGTGCCACTTGATTTTGCAGTTGTTGTGTGTCAGTAGGTAGGCCAGAACGTCCAGGAATTTAAAACGTCGTTTTTGGTATATTGTCTTCCTTGCTGCTGTATGTTTTGAAGCTAATGTAATTTTTTGTCATTGAACCAGTGCTTGCTGCTTGCAGCTGAAAGTCTAGTTTTGTCAGGTATGTACTTAGAATCTATCCTCATATGAGGTTGATGTTGAAATGCAGAGAAGAAATGCACAGTACATACAAATCATTGTGATTCTTAGTGTAACAAGTACCTGCACATCGTGACCTGAATGTGCAATAAAATAGTAAAGAACCTAGCCAAAGTTATCAAAAAAAAACAGTTCAACCATAGCATTTATGGAATGTCAGGTATTTTAAATGGTCTAACTTAAGATGACAACATAGTTAATATGCCTTGAAAAATAGTTCAGTGTGTTTATGCACCGATTGTTTGTGATAACAACAGTGAAAGGATAATTAACATTGCGTAACATTTAACATAGCAAAAAAAATCATCAGCTGAACTGTTTGGCAACAGCGTTTTTGGGTACAATAAACTGAAGCTAATTTACGAAGAATATTTGACAGCTACTGAAAAACTGCAACTTATGCTATATTACCATGACATTATGATTATAGGAACATTTTGGTGAAAAATCTGTTTCATTTTATCTTGAACTTTTCCAGATATAGTGTATGGAAAAGTGCAACTTTTTTGGGCCACCCTGTAGTTCTGAAGATTACATGGTAGTAATAGTACTGGCAGTGGCAGTTAGTAATTAAATTAATTTGATTGATGATTGACACTGCACAGGGTCTTCTTGCGAGGGTCGTTCCATAATTGCCGGCGTTTTAGTTTGTGCATTTGATAATTTAGGAGTGTGGATGTTTTTGTAGACGCGTATTGTTACGTGGACCTGGTGAAATTCACTTGTAACAAACGTTTAAATTTCGCTGCTTTTAAACGAACCGTAACTTAGTAGTAGAATCATTTTGTATGCAGTGTTCGTCCTATTTTTTCTTAATAATTTACACTAGGATAGGTCAAAAGAAGCCTGTCGGGCAAAATCAGCTCGATCCGGCCACCCGTTTCGCTATAACACAGCGTCTTGTGACCGACACGCGGACAAACGCTGGGCGAAGGCTGTAAAGCGGGCAGCACATCGTAACGCCAGTGAAACAGAGCAACAGAGATGAGTAATCAATGTCTGTACGAACTCAACAATGCGATGGTCGTCGCTTGGCTGGACACGTGACCCCACGACACTTGCGCCATTGTCACGTGCTGCCCGACAGGAAACGGCTCGCTCGCTAGACCGGAAGTCGGAGTGGTATAATCCATCCCGTGAATAGCGCCGGCATTCTCTCTATGCTCTGCAGTGCAGGTGCGCTGGGTCAATGGGAGATGCGGGACCGGAAATGGGCGCGGCCGATCGCCCGTGACGTTTAACGGCGGACATAGTGAGATCTTAATTACGCCGTAGGCCGACGTGCGTTCTTGCCGACGCAGTTTCTCTCTGGACAATCGCCTTCTAAGAAGTTAATTTGTCGCACAGACGCACTGCAGTGTTCTGCCCTTTCACTAACGGATGGAATCATATGAAGGTGGAATTACGAACTTAATCGTTATTTTGCTCCCTGTAGACCTTGTGGGGTACGTGGGGGTGGCTCGGTAGCCGAGTGGTTAGCGTGCTGGACTTAGACACAGAAGGGCCTGGATTCAAATCGCAGTCGCGACGCTGTCGTGTAATAGTCTTAGGCAAACTGTTCACACCCATCGTGCCTCTGTTCACCAAGCAGCGAAATTGGTAGCAGGCCTGGCGAAAAGTAATGGCAGCCTACCGCCGGGTTTATGACTCATGTCACCTGCAGGCTGACTGCCAAGAACCGGGATCAGTTCCGGAAACATATGCGTTCGGTACTCGAGTATGGGCTACCTTGACCTTCTTAGACCTTGTGGACGCCCTCGTACCACCTGGCCGAGAGGGATCAATAGATTCAATACTGATGCACAGCCAGTCCACTAAGGCCTGGAGAAAGGCCAGCGACCGCACGCTCTGGCGACACTCCATCATGGGGCGCACGTCCAAACTTCAAAATTTTTCTGTACACGTTAGCTGTCGCCGTGGCTCGGTCGACATCTGACAATGCAATGCAATACGTTATCTACTAACTACTTCCGGTTTTGTGGATGACGTCATGTTTTCCCATAATCGGCTAGGAAAATGCGACGCGAATCGAGCGTGTGCTAAAACTGACTTATCTGCAGGGAGATTCGACAGGGTCGGATGCGAAGAATAATGTCATTGCTTGTGTTGTTTCTATAGAAAGGATATGTATTACTCCGACGCCGGTATTGCGACGAGCGTGTCTGTCTGTATGTCTATTTGTCCGCATGCATATCTCTGAAACCACAGATCCGCACTTCGTCAAATTTACGAGATATTCCACGACTTCTGCGTTTCGTGAACACCTGTGTCCGTGAACCAGGGTTGGCAAAAGCACGTTTTTGGAAGATGAGTTATTTGGGGTTTTAGGTTTTGTAAAAACCCGGAGTCTGGAAAAGTCATTTTTTTCTCCAGAAAACTAAGTTTAAGTGGATTTTCAAGTTGACTAAATCAGCACTTTAACAAGGTATGTGTAATTAGTGCCGCAGTTGGATTTCTAACATATTATCTGCAGTCTGCACCGTAAGTATAGGCCCTATAGGCTACACATGAAAGCGCTTAAAAATAAAATTTAAAAAAAAATTAAAAAGCTTGTTAAAAACCTAAAAACGTATTTTTTTACAAATGTAGGTTATTCAGCCGTGCCCTGAACAGCTTATTTAGCGTAGCCTACGTATATAAACGTCTTTAAGCGCATATGCAGTGGCTCCTGGCTCCTAGCTAACCTACTAGACCATATGGCAGTTTCTAACATGTTAAAATTGAAAATACATCGTACTTGTTAATATTACTTTCAGGCTTTAAGGCTGTTTTTAATGGTGCTATTCGATGATCGATCAACTTCCTATTAGTATTCCAGACCGAGGCATAATATTGAACTGAATCCTTGGGTTCTAAAACAACAATCAGTGATTTCGTTCATTAATGGTAATTTATATTTGCTTTACTTTTTGATCATATTTTGTTAGTTAGGCAGTATAGTCCTAGTCCTGTCCTGAGCACGAGTCCTGACCTTGAGGCAAAACAGGCTCTCTTACTTCCTATCTGTCGTCATCTACCTGTAAATGTTAATATTCTATGATCTTCGAAAATGACGTCACCAAGGGGCGTTGTCGCCATTGTTGTTTTGTAAGTTTGTTTATTGATGTAGTTGAAATTTATTTCTGAGTGAGCTACGTATCAGCAGGTCGATATTCACAATGACGTTTAAGCCGAAAGACGACGAGTACGATTATCTGTTCAAAGGTATATTTACCGGATAGTTTTTGGCATATACTTGCTTACTCCCATGTTAAGGAGCCACGCCCAGGATTCGAAAGGAAATTACTGTATGGGTAGGGTTACCATATTGTCTGAGTCGAAAAAGAGGACACTTTTTCGAATACTTGTAAGTAGGCAAAAATAACCAGTCTTCAGTAAAATCCAGATTGGTTTTACCTTTCTGGTACCGGCTCACCCGGGTAGTCCCGGAAAAAGGGCCGTTAAACGGGTGTGTGTGTG
>Ga0136654_1000510_pt1 | contig 11468 bp, 12 predicted proteins | sample InaspJWI70metaG_FD_94865 | JGI IMG/M metagenome (GOLD analysis project Ga0136654, IMG submission 94865) | Marine gutless worms symbiont microbial communities from Oahu, Hawaii - Inanidrilus sp. 1 OAHU.JWI-70 metaG (version 2) | ecosystem: Host-associated > Annelida > Digestive system >... | reverse complement strand
GTCTGACCGGTGTTGCCTGTGGCTCCGGGACCACCAACTGGACCTACAGGACCCGTGAAGCCAGAAGGACCTGGAAAACCAGTTGCGCCGATATTGCCTTGAACACCGGCTGGACCTACACGCCAACACGTCATCGTTAATGAATCGAACATGCCGGCAAATGATACAATGCGCATACGTATAGCGTACTCATAGAATCACAGCTGTCGCCAGCGAAATCAGCTGCATGGAAAAGATTCAAGTGTCTGTGGCTTTGTTCTTAAACAACTGAGTTTCGGTGACGTTCGGTAGATGGCGCTAGCGTGCAGTAAGAGTACTAATGCATGCGAGTCGCTGGACGCAGGCGGCTAGTGGCGCAGCCAGGCGGGCTAACGTTGAACTCTGCCCTATGTAGATAGCTATGTATGAGATAACTGACTAACTACGAGACAAAATATCTGTGTAAAATATGGAATACAGAGAGATCGAATAATTTTGTTCAAATTCACTAGCCAAAGTTTTTTTAAATTGTACTTAGAAGAAATGTACTATATTATGTCGGAGGAAATTCAATACAACACAATACAGTAGCCTACACTACTAATAATACTACTTATACTACTACACCCGTTTAACGGCCTCTTTTCCAGGACAACCTGGGTAAGCCGGTAACAGAAAAGTAAAACCAGTTTGGATTTAAATGAGACAAGATACGACGGGGTTTGGGGATGCAGTGGCATCAGCTGGACCATATGCAAACAATCTGCATCTTCCTCGAGACAGATAACCACACCAACACCTCATCACTCAATTTTCACAGACCGGATGTTCTTCCTGACACCCAACCAACAGTGTCAAAGCACTGAAGGTACATCTCTAAAGTGGTTAAGGAACATCACGCCCAACCAAAAGTGGCTTTATCAAAGCCTACAATGCAATAATAATTTTAACAAGAACTATATATCGACATATAGCATCAAAATTTTATTTTTCAGTGAATCTCTGGCCCGCTGTGCGTTGCACAAATAATAGTAACATGCTAGAATTCGATTGAAACGACGATTGAAATTGTCGAACAGGGTTACGAGAATATTTTTCGTTGACGCAAATGCGCGCAATATTGATTCAATACCGAATGGCGTCACTCACGTGTTACAGTGACACTCACCTGTGAAGCCGGTCGCACCGGTTGCGCCTCTAGATCCAGTGAAACCGGGACCACCTGGATTGCCAACAAATCCCGTATCACCTGTTGGTCCGGAACGTCCAGTCCAGCCAGTGAAGCCTGGACCTCCTGGAAAGCCCTGGAGTCCGGGAGCGCCGGGCGCACCAGTCCATCCAAGCGGACCTAAAATGAACATCGGAAATTGACTAGCAGAAATGAACAAAAACGCTCAACACATCTGACGACGACGACTATTGCAGTACACACACACACACACACCCGTTTAACGGCCCTTTGTCCAGCACTAGCCGGGTGAGCCGGTACCAGAAAGGTGAAACCAATCTGGATTTAACTGAAGCAAGAGACAGTCAGTGGCAGTGGCATCAGCTGGGCCATATGCAAGTCTGCACCTTGCTCCAGACAGCCAGCACCCCACCACTCAGTTTTTTACAGGCCGATCGATGCCCTTCCTGCCGCCCAACCAACAGCGTCAAAGCACTGAAGGCGATGTACTGCAGTACAAGAAAACATTTATAATAGTTCATACCGTACTTTGTACTACTTTGAGCGCTTTACTTTGCCCGATTAGTCGTCGCTGACCAGCGCAGCCTGCGGTAGCTTGGCGCTGAGCTAACGGCATTGACCACATCAACAAAGTTGCTCTACTTCGAGCCCGGTCAGTAGTGAGATGGGTGACCGCCGGTATACCGCCTTGGCATGTGACTATAGCCACACGGGCCAACTCAGCTGCCTGTCTGCAGCGAGACAAGAGGTACCGTGGCAGTAGTTTGCGGCCGGGAAGGTAACCGTGGGTCTGGCGTCGCAATCGCCATGAGTCTCAGAATCTGTGGTATAATCACTCACGTGCCCAAATGCCCAGGAACGAAAAACGAGCACCCACCGACACTTCTTCGGGGAGCATAGCACCGATTTCCTTTCTCATCTAGTTAGGCCGTATACTTTTGTTATTTCTGCAGTAGGCTCTATATACATGCCGGATGCACTTTCCGGTTGTCCGGTCAACTATAGCAAAGTAAAGCAGTGATAGCGACACGCCGATGTAGATTAAGAAATCTTTTACTGTCTGAAACCAAATGCTTCACTAAAACTTTAGGCTTATAAAACTTTGTGCTTGTGACTTGAACGCTATTAGTACGACCGTTGTCATTTGTCAGAAATGTTTGAACTCTGGTCGATAATGGAACGTTCTCTATGAGTTCAAAAAGGCATTTTGTACACAAAACTACATAATCTCTGAAAACAAGCTGAAACAAAGCATTTATCGGCTCGATTAGATGCCAAAAATAGCATGATTATGAGCAACGAGAGCTATGACTGGCTGCATTTCTGTTCATTGTATACGATACGATATCGTACGAGATGCTATTTAAACGTGCGCTCAAAAGCTGACATAAGTCAACTTAATTTCTTTTCATATCGTATAGGCTTCTTTAGTTGAATGCTATAGTAATCACATAATAACATGAAATAGTATCCAGACCGCTGGATTAGCGTTCGGCGGCACCGGTCTGTGTACTTATCGTGTTAGAGGTGTTGGTGGCAGTTGTGCAGAGCATTCAACTGTAGAATCTTATACTGTCTTTATCTGCCAACAGTCATACTTACTATTATTTTGTATTCCATCACCCACTCACTCTTTCATTCCAGGCTTAAACCTTTCTTTTCTGCAAATCCTTCCTACCGCAGCCCTTCCTTTTTCTCTTCAGGATTTACTACATGGATTCCCCAGACTGTTTACCGTTATTTCTGAGCATATCTGTTTTCTACTTTTAGTTTTTTTCTGTTTTAACACTTTTTAGTTGTCGGTTCTGTGCGGTAGATTCATGTTGGACTCATGTTGGCTTTCGAGCGCACGTTAAAATAGCATCTCGTATCGTATCGTATCGTAATCTACCACTTAATCGGCGGTAGCAACGTAGCATAAACTTGGAAACTGTCTGAAAACAGTAGTACAGCGTCATTTGCTAGCGTAATTATTCTGGAGGCAGCTGCTGCTGTTGTAAGAGTAACACACACCAACTGAATGCATTGTGAATATTATTAACCTGGGTTTCCCTGAGATCCAGGAAAGCCAGTTGCTCCCTGAAGTCCTGGTCCACCTTGCTGACCAGTATTGCCCGGGAATCCAACACCGCCGGGGACACCAGTCGCTCCTGGAACTCCGAATCCGGGAGAACCTGGCAAACCAGTGGCTCCGGTCGCTCCGCTTGATCCGGTAAATCCGAACTGGCCCGTCAATCCTGGACTTCCTGGACTACCTGATAATCCCTGCGGCCCGGGCTGTCCAGGTCCACCTACAGTCCAACGCGAACATTCATAACACGACGATGTATTAGATAAAATACATAACATCAACAAACCTCTACTGCAAATATGCCGAGTGTTTAAGTCGAAGTTAGACCGAAATTCTAATCAACTTAAATACTACGTAACTCCACAGAAACGTACATCATCATTTTGACTACATTTATTAATATACATTTAACGTAAACTACACAAAACTACACAAACTATACAGTCTAGTTTCGATAACGTAAAAGTGTAATTATTAAACTTTCTTACTTAATTACTATCAGTGTGAGCTAGCTGTGGGTCAAGTTGTCAGCAGTAAAATCGGCTGCTCTGCCCTCGCAAAGGTCGTCCGGTGATGAGACATTTCACACAGCAGCGGAATAAGTAACAAGTCTATATTCAGCTTCCTACGTACGCTGACAGCGTGGCACTGCCCACATTGGCCCGCCGCAGGCCGCGCTGCTGTGCGCCGTGCAACAATCGATCGATATCTCCTACCGGCCGGGCCCACAGCCGCAAACCTGCAGCAGTGGGATTGCTGTTGGGGCAGACAGACTGGAGGACAGACGGACGGACGGACGCCCTTTTCTGCATATTATGCGGACAGTGCCAATAATGGAATAATGGAAGCGTTCTATAAGGGAATTCGGGTATCTGCAAAAGTAACGGTAGTTCTCTCCGAAGCTTGCCTCAAACTTAGTACCTGCTTTTGCTGCAGCCCGTTAACCGTCGTAATTGTTGTCAACTGTCCGCCTGAGTCCGCCATTTTTGTTTTTGTGCTATTTCGTTAGTTGGTTGTCTGCCGACGCCAGATGCCGCGCCTGTATGGCCCGGGACTTTAGTTGGCATAGGCACGCGCCGCCTATAATATAAGGAGACAACTGTTACGCTTAGGGGGAGAATGAGATGTTCTGACGTGGGTTAGCCGAGGCACCTCGCGGGCCCATCTCCGGTGACGCCCCCGTGTCACGACACAACTGAGCTCGCGTCGTGTGCCTCCCGTGATATCACTTAGCTCATGTGCATGTCTATAGTTCCCATGATTATAGTTCTCGTTTGGCGGCGTGGCGTAGTGGTTGGCGGCGTTCGTCGCATGAACGAAGTTAACGAACGTCGGGCCCGGTTAGTACGTGGATGGGTGACCGTCTTCGGGCGGGTATACCGTCTCGGTATGTAACTACGTCAACTCAGCCTTGCATTCCTCCGGGGTCGCTTAATCGAGTACCAGCTTCGGCTGGGGTAAGGGCGGGAATGTCACTTCTGTCGGGTGGCAGGTAACACTGTGTGATCCTATATGGCATGCGAGTTCCTGTAGATGTGTGGCAGGTTGGACTGCGAACTGCTATATCTGTATACATTTACTTTACTTTGACTTTACCTCGGATGTCAGTGGCGCACGTTCTCTTCCCGCAATTTCTGCCGCTCTGTTGAACGGCAGCAGTGACAATGACGATGATGAATACACGAAAATAAACGCTACCTGTCGCGCCCGTGGCGCCGAGAGCACCTTGAGGACCCGGAAATCCTGGAGTTCCCCTCGGCCCTTGACCTCCTGGTAGACCGGTAAAACCAATACTGCCAGTGTAGCCAGGAATACCCTGGGATCCAGGTACTCCAGTTGAACCTGGAGCTCCCGGGCCGCCTTGAAAGCCCGTGTCACCTGACACATCACAGTATCCACGTCGCTGTACATAAGCGTCATTCCAAAAAGTCTGTCCGTGAAAATATTGTTAAGTCGGTGTATTTTTGGCAAAGCTACAAGCACGAACGTGGTTGTTTCGCGCACTTTTTCCGTCTCTTAGCAGTGCGGTGGCCAGGCGCGCAAAGTGCACGAGACAAACACGTTCTTGCCTGTAACTCTGCCAAATGTTCACCGACTGTAAAAAAAATTCTCACTGACAGACTTAAGCAATAAACCTTTCTCAATTTCGTTATTGACAATCTCACCACACCTTAAATATGTAGCTATTCTACCTTGTAATTTATCGTCAATCGCTTGTTTTGTGACATTATTGATTTCACATGGCAGTGTGGCAACATACGACAGGAGTAGTGGGATTTTTAATAACCAGTTTACTGAAAATTTTGCCAAGAAATCTTGAAACAGAAAAAAAATTGTAAATCGGTTAAAGTTCGCCACATTTATGGCCGCGAGTTTGTGCCCTCAGTTTTTTTGGCTCACCCTGTAGGTTATTAAAATGATCAACGCTAAATTTAGTTTAGGTCGTGATGTCTGTTGAAAACTCACCGGGTGGTCCTGCTCCGCCTGGAAAGCCGGAAGGTCCTGGAGCACCGGTGGCGCCTAGCGGACCAACCGCTCCAACGAATCCAGGTTGACCACGTGCTCCCTGCAGTCCTGAAGGACCTGGAAAGCCTTGAGGTCCGGGCGAACCAACAGGTCCTGGCGGCCCTCCGGGCCCCGGTGAACCTGTCAACAAATAAGCGACAGATCGGAACTGAAATAGTTTATTGTTACTGTGCCATTATTACGCGCAGAGCAGAGATGAGGATGGTCAGGTGGATGTGTGGCGTTAAGTTAAAAGATAGACTCCCAAGTAAGGAGCTGAGAGAGAGACTAGGTGTAGATGACATAGCAATTGGTATTGCAGCAAAAAAGGCTGCGTTGTTATGGGCATGTGCTGCGAAAAGATGATGATGATTGGGTGAAGAAATGCATGGAGTATGAAGTTGAGGGTCCAAGGCCAAAGAGGACCTGGAGAGAGGTTGTCCGAGAGGACTGTCAAGCTCGTAAACTGAACAAAGAGGATGCCATGAATCATTGTAAATGGAGGAAGGTGATAAAGGACGTCCGATGATCAGGATGGGTGTGAGTGGGTGAATGTTTCTTCTGGTACCGGCCTACCCGGGTAGTCCCGGACAAAAGGCCGTTAAACGGTTGTGTGTGTGTATGTGTGCAGTTACAACGCGATGCAACCGTGCAAACGACTAGAACAACGAGGTAACAGAATATCACACAAAGTTCAGATACGACAGTAACAGGCCGGGCGTATTTACAACGCATCATTGTGCAACACACCATCTTCAGTTGTCCTCTGCTACCATCAGCAGCCTACTGCGTTTTTACCGCGCGACGCTGTGTTAGCGCGCGGTATTTGCTGTCGTCGTATGTCCGTCTGTCTGTCTGTCACAAGCCGAACAGAGCTGGTATTTGGCATGGAAGCTTCCTTCCACCCACCCCACTCTGTGTTATAAGGAAATTTCGGCACGTCCAGAAATTAGGGTACTTCCCTCTGGAACTTTGTCCCAAACTACGGACATTGAAAATTTAGCCGCGGCGAGTCGATCGCGTTGTCAACAAAACTCGTCGTCGTCGTTGACGGTCGAGCTTGTTGACTACACCTATACGACAGTCGACGAGTCGAGGCTGTTTACTACAAGTCGGTCAACTTTAACACTCTAGCTCCATTCGATTTGTTGCGGATTTGTCTGTACTGTTGACAAGATTTTGGCTGAAACGGCGCGTCGCGCGGTCCGTCTGCGGTATCAGAGCCGCTTGTCTCCATACGAGTCATCCCGAACGCGGTGTTTGGAGCGTCTGTAAAGTTGCCTCAGTCTCCACAATGACCGCAAATGATAACAAACATCAACGTATCGCCCTGAAGCTGTCTCGTTCCTTGGTACCGACTAGAAACTTTAGTTTAGATATATAGACACGCTGGGTCGGCGCTATGTAACAGGGCACAGCTAAGGGGATAGCCGGGGGGCGGGCTAACGTCAAGGCTTTGCTGTGCATCTAGTATTGTAAACAAACAGTCTACCACCATCAGTTAGCATTAAATAACAGCAGGTGCTCTGTTCGTACCAGGTAAGCCATTGGCTCCACGCTGTCCAGTCCAGCCGGTTGCTCCAGGTCCACCAGGACCACCCTGGAACCCAGGAGGTCCCGGCACGCCCATGGCACCTGCAGGTCCTGGATTGCCAGGTCCACCGGGAAAGCCGGATGAACCTAGCGACGCACACACCAACGCACGCGTTTCGTCGTCGTACAGAATCCGCTAGCAAAGTACGGCGTGATACAGCAATAATACTGCTTCAGCTGTCTAGTTCGATCTTCTGGTCTCGAAAGGAACTTAACATCTCACTTCTAAACACAACGACAAACTGTTCCATAATACCGTATGCAGTCTACATGCAAACATATAAACGCTATAGAACAACGTTTATTATTTCTGACAGCCAAAGGCTAGAGTAAGTACACATGCACACGCAAACACATAAAAGAAATACATACAAACATGTCAGACACAACAAATGTTATTGATAATTGGTTATAGCGTATGGCATAAATGAGTTTTTTGAAACAAACATACATACATACAAATTTACACAGCGCCACAAACGTAAGAACGAATCCGAGGCGCTGAAAACGTGTAACTTAAGCAAGCATTGTCTGGTATTAATTTAATTTAATTCAAGTCGATTTATTTCAATATTGCGGTCACGACCCGTGGCAGAAAATCACAGAACCGCAACGAATAACTAGAAATCAGCAACTCATTGTTCAGCGTCCTGCGTCGACTGTCAACGTGACACTGCTCGTGTTTGCTGCTGAGCGCCGGCGCACCTGCTGCACGGCGCCCGCAGTTGTCTATCGATATTTCCTCCCCCACGCCGCTCAGCAGCAAACCGCCACACACCGCTGCTGCTGTCTACCGACGGGACAGACAGACATCCGACCGTTACCTTTACATACTAGGCGGCAAGCGTCAAATACCAGTAACAATCATGGAGAGAAGTGATATTTTGAAATCAGGCAAGTAATAGCTAAATTTCATGTCAAATGACACAGCTGTGTACCTGAAGCGCCGAATGGCCCGGGTGGCCCGGGTGGTCCCGGAAAACCTGGACCTCCCGGTTGTCCGGTAAATCCTTGAGGACCTGGACCACCCTGAAAACCAGGACCACCAGTAAATCCCTGAGGTCCTGGTGGACCAGGTGGTCCTTGAAAGCCGCCAGGTCCTGGCTGTCCTGGCTGTCCTACAAGCAAACACAGTTCATGCTCAAACAACTCACTGAAGTCTCTTCACAAATTGTATGTGGACATCTACGTTGTGACTAGCTTGTTCCAACAGACAACATCGCAAATACGTGCAAACATACACCGTGCTCTATAAAAAGGAGACACCTTACTTATACGGAACGAAAGTGTGCCGAATATTATATAAGTAACACAATAAAATTAATTATTAAAAGCGCCATCAGCATTTTGGTAGTTTCAAACCATAACAGTTTCCGAGTGCTGTTTGAAAAAAATTGCTTCCGTATATTTTATTTGAAAAATATATTTACATTTTTAGCATTGTCAATCGCCAGCCCAGGGAACCAGCACTGTGCCAACGTTCCCTACCAATTTTCAAAATTCTTTCACTGGCTGATTCTCTGTTAAATTTGAGCTAAATTGGTTATTAAAAATCCCACCACACCTTGCATATGTTGCCACTTGCCACACTACCTTCTAAAATTGATACCAGAAAGCAAGCGATTGGCGACATATTACAAGGCAGAGTAGCAACATATTAAAGGAGTGGAGGGGTTGTCAATAACCAAATTAAGAAATGTTTATCGCTGACTCTGTTAGTGATGTTTTTTAAATCGGTGAATATTTGGCATAGTTACAAGAAATGTGGTTGTCTCATGTACTCGTTCATCATTTTGACCACATTAACAACTACCGGATATTATATCAAGCTGTTTGTGCAAATGAGCTGAGACTTTTGGTTAAGATAAACGTTACAGTACAGAGCAGTTATGTTCATTCATCGAATCATATACTTTCAGTCACAGAAAACGTACCAGTGAAGCCACGAGGTCCGGGACCACCAGGTCCACCAGGCCCTCCTCGTTGACCGGGATTTCCTGGAAAGCCTTGAGATCCAGTGAATCCAGTGGCTCCAGGCTGGCCAGGTATACCGACTCCAGGATTGCCCGGTTGTCCTGTCGACATAACGCAACACACACGGTTTACCGCGGATCGTAGTGCATTACTTGCGTCTGCTGGCTAACCGCTGAATTCTATAGAGTCTCAAATTCGACAACGTTTACTTGAACAACACAGCTCAAGTGATATTATCATGAAGCGTAGGCCTAATGACTGTGCGAAAACAGAAATGTTTCTAAACAATGTACGTGAAATTTATTTGTTGCTATTAACCAATCCATCGACTAATCGCTCAAAAGTGCGTGTTATAACTTGACGTCTTTAGCAATGTCCTTAAATTGTGTTTACACGATACAACCAGTTGTACAACCCGTTGTACAACCGGTTGTACAACGGGTTGCATCGTGTAAACATGGTAAACGTATAATACATGAAGCAGTACCACAAACAGTAATACAATATGCAGAAAGTTACGTTATGGTACGCAGACTGATAATGAAAGTTTCTATCACGTTTTTAAAAGTTTAAACAATAACGTTTTTGACGTTTAAAAATTGCTGCAACGCTTTATTTACATCTGTGCTGCAGACACATTTGCAGATCGATACAGTTGAGTAGCGAGAGGCGCAACGTACCGGTTGCTCCTGGCGGTCCCACTGGGCCTGGAAATCCCGTAGCACCAACTGGACCTGGAAACCCAGTTCCCGGTCGACCTTGTGGACCTGCTGGACCAATCGGACCTACACGCACATCAGTCACACGTCGCTCGTCATATGCCGTCTCAGATCAAATGAAATCAAATCAAATATGACTATAGTAACGGCTGACAGACCGCACCCTAGTTACAACTTGATAACTATGTGATAAAATAACGGTAAATAAAGACGATACATGTAAAAAAATAGGAATGGAAATACATAAAATAGCAATGTGACGAGCATCATGTCAATAAACGTATTTTGAAAACATCCTGGTAATAAAATCACATTCAGTGAGTGAGTGAGTGAGTGAGCAGTTCCTTAACGGCACATCAACAAATTCAGTGATAGATCTGTTCTTTGTGGTGAGGTCAAAGTTGTGGGGTCTAGGCCTAAGGTGACAATTTGGTGTCCATGGTACCAGGAAATGTAGGATGTAGGACATGTTGTTTATTATACATTATATTGGTGAACAGTTTATCGTCAGCCTCTTCAACTAGTTCTTCGACAGTTTTGTGGTGCTGTTCACAAAGGCCAGAACGGATGCCACTGCGAATGACAGCTTGTAGTCGTTTTCAGTCGTCGGCCGTCGCGAAGCCCCACCATGTCTTTCTGCATTCTTACTAACATTATGCAGTTTGATATTTATGCAGATCGTTAAAAATATGGACTTAAGAACTGCTTGAGACCGAGAGTCGTATTTGCGAAAAAAAATAAAAAATAAGAACTCCATGTCTACTATCTATTTAAAAAACGGCGTATGGCGGAGAATACAGTGACGTCATAGCAACGATGACGTAGCAACGACGGCGCCGACAGCGAGCGCTGAAGGCGCGAGCGTCGCCGAGGGACCGCGATAACTCGTATTCTAGGGACGAAGCGCCGGCTAATGTACTCTATCAGAAGAAAATTTGCGTCAAGTGTATTGAAATGACAAGACTGGTTATTTCAGCAGCTACCGATAAGCAAAGGCGGACAGCGTGCCACCGCACAGATTATGCAATTTCAATTAAATGTCAGCATTAAATACATAACTCGGTAGTTCGTTTACCTGTGAATCCGGTGAATCCGAGTGGTCCAGGTGGGCCTGCATTGCCTCGAGATCCTTGTATCCCTGGGGGTCCAGGAGGACCAACCCGTCCTTGCACTCCGGCTGGACCCGGTGGCCCGTTAGGCCCTGGTCGGCCCGTCGAGCCGACTGGAAACACAAAATAGTCCAAGGGTAAAGACAACCGCTAAATACATTACTGAAGTAAACTTGTAACTACCTAAGTAAGTTCTTTACACGTGCCCGACAAACACAGACGCCTACAAGCATTGAGCAACACAACAACGTATACTAATACTGCACACTCAAAACTTTTCAACACCTCAACAACATTTAGTTCAACAGAGTTAAAGCGAGCTCAGCAGG
>Ga0136654_1000506_pt1 | contig 11535 bp, 10 predicted proteins | sample InaspJWI70metaG_FD_94865 | JGI IMG/M metagenome (GOLD analysis project Ga0136654, IMG submission 94865) | Marine gutless worms symbiont microbial communities from Oahu, Hawaii - Inanidrilus sp. 1 OAHU.JWI-70 metaG (version 2) | ecosystem: Host-associated > Annelida > Digestive system >... | reverse complement strand
TCCATATCATCTAGATTCAGATGTAGGACTCAAATAAGAGCACTGTCAATCTGTATTTAATTTTGACCGCTTTTATCTGGAATTGGTGGCGAAGATGATTCTGAATTTGAATCATACCGTATATCTTATAACATGTTTAATATACAACATATTGTGTTGCCAAGTAAAAATGCCACTAATTTTTTGGTTTTGAAATGGTTTCTAATCAAATCAGTCGTGCCTTCAATAATTACAAAACCATTGTAAGAATCTAATTTTTGATGTACTAGCGAATTCAGGGACAGCAGTTTTGATATCAAGGTCTTCGTGCATTACATGAATGCGGTCAAGAAAGACGATTTTCAATTTATTATCGGAACCGTACCGCTCTTTTTTTCAGCCTTGGCGCAAGGTGCCGTAGCCGGGGTTGGGGGACTGGCAGTTTTCATAGAAGAGATAGCTTCGCTTGGCGTTAAAATCGCACCATCGCATACTTCTGTACTTATGAAATGACCGTTCCTGAATTCATATGAAACAGGGAGAGGAGAAATGTAATGACTGGACAATTTGAGTTCCAGGTCACAACGCACATTATTTACGATAGAAACAGCAGTCGCAGGCTTGGAGAGATTGTCAGTCGATTCGGGAGAAAAAGATATCAGCTTGTCACCGATGCCGGAGTTGCCGGAGCAGGTGTGTTGGACGGCCTGTTGGAATCCCTCAAGCTGGCTGGAATTGATTCAGTTCTATTTGATAAGGTTGAAGTCAATCCGACAGTGCAAACTGTCGACAGGGCATGCAAGCAGTACGAAACTGAAAAATGTGAAGGTGTGATCGCCATTGGGGGGGGGAGCCCGATGGACACCGGTAAAAGCGTGGGCATGCTTGCGAGCAACCCGGGTTCGGCCTCTGATTATCTCGGGCCTGCCAACTGGGGAAAAGTAAAAAATCCGTCAGCGCCGGTGATCTGCATACCTACAACTTCAGGTACAGCAGCCGAGATTACAGATGTTGCCGTTTTGAGCGACCCCGCCAAGAAGGTAAAACTGGGAATTTTCAGTCCATATATTGTACCTGCCGTAGCGCTTCTAGATCCATGCCTTACTCTCAGTCTGCCGTCGGAGCCCACAAGGGATTCAGGCCTCGATGCCCTAACGCATGCTATTGAATCCTTCATCAGCATTAACTCCTGGATCCCCACTGATGCACTGAACCAAAGAGCAATTGAACTTGTGAGTCTCCATCTCCGAAACGCCGTCCATCATGGCAGCGATATTGATGCCAGGGACGGCATGATGACGGCAAGCCTTCTATCCGGTATGGCATTTCGCAATACAAAACTCTGTCTGGTGCATGCCATGACCGGACCCCTGGGCGGATTGTATAATGCTTCGCACGGAGCAAGCAATGCCATTGTTCTGCCCCACGCCATGCGGTTTATGTTGCCTGGAGCTGTCTCAAAATACGTGGATATTGCCGTTGCACTTGGGGAAGAAGTGGAAGGCCTGTCCGAAAGGGCTGCAGCAGATAAGGCTGTCGACGCTGTGGTACAGCTGTCAGAAGATGTGGGACTGCCGAAGGGCTTGTCGGAGATTGGCGTAAAAGAAGAAGACCTCGAGGACGTAGCAAAGACGGTTGCCGACAATTTTCAGAACTCTCTATCCCCGCGAAAAGCGAGTGCTGAAGAAATTCAAGAAATATTCAGAGCTGCATTTTAATCTTTATTCTAAAAGAATTGAAGCGGAGAAAATGAAATCATTTATTTTTTTTGACAAACTGATGCGCTTCTTCGAAAAATACGTGACGATAACGCTTATGGTTTTCATTTGCTTTTTACTCCTACTGCAGACCTTTACGCGGTATGTCCTTAACAATCCGCTATCATGGCCCGAAGAAATTCTAAGATTTAGTTTTGTCTCAATGATTTACCTTGCTATCAGCTACGCCGCATCGCTTGATGCCCATATACGGATAGAAATGCATATCAGGCTCCTTTCGCTCAAATGGCAGACGATAATTTTCAGTATCGGAGACCTGATGTGGATCGCCTTTAATATTGTGGTCGTTATTGAAGGCATCAAGGTTGTTCGAACCTTATTCATTAATCCTTACATTTCGCCTGTCCTGCAGATTTCAATGGCATATGTGTATTGTGTGATTCCTTTTGCATTCACACTGGCGACCATACGGATCCTTCAGCATTTCTATCTCAGGATCAAGAAACTGATAGAGACATGATTTAAAAGGCTCAGATGGAAGTATTACCATTATTTATTGCGCTTTTTATCGCACTGCTGGTGGGGGTGCCGATCGGCATTGCAATGGGAGTTGCGTCGCTGGTGTCCATCATTTATTTCGATTTGCCGCTTTCACAGCTACCACAGGTTTTCTACCAGGGCGCTGACAAATACGTTCTGATTGCCATTCCCATGTTTCTGATGGCAGGAACCCTGATGGAAAAGGGGGGATTGACCAAACGCTTGGTTGGACTCAGTCAAACCATAGTTGGAAAAGCTCATGGAGGATTGGGAGCTGTTGCCATAATATCCTGCACCTTTTTTGCCGCCATTTCCGGATCTGGCCCGGCAACAACCGCTGCAATTGGTGCACTTCTGGTCCCTGAGATGGTTAAACGCGGTTTCCCGGGAGGTTATTCCGGAGGTACGGTTGCTTCGGCAGGAGGAATCGGTATCGTAATTCCTCCGAGTATTCCGCTGATTATTTATGCGACCATGGCCGAACAATCGGCATCAAAACTTTTCCTGGCAGGATTCATCCCAGGAATAATTCTTGCTGCCGCCCTATTGGGGTTCAACTATTTTCTGTGTAAAAAATACGATTACCCGCGAGATGAACACAAATTTTCATTAAAAGAATTCAATAAGCAACTCTGGGAAAGCAAATGGGCTCTTCTGGCCCCCTTTATCATTCTCGGCGGCATCTATACAGGAGTAACGACCGTAACCGAAGCGTCAGGAATTGCTGTCTTATACAGCCTTATCTCCGGCCTTTTCCTATACAGGGAATTGAACCTGGAAAGAATCTGGCAAGCGCTTGTGCTGGCGCTCAGGATCACCGGGTCCTCTTTCATCATGCTGGCTGCAGGTCAGATTCTTGCCAGACAGCTTACTGTAGCGAATCTCCCTGAAATCATGACAAATGCGATTCTCGGCATCACGGAAAACAGGGTGCTTGTTCTTCTTCTGATTATCGGATTGTTGATTTTTATTGGAATGTGGATGGAAACCATCGCCCAGATCATTATATTAACGCCTGTCTTTCTTCCCATGATGGAAACCATCGGCGTCAGTCCGATCCACTTTGGCATTATCTTTATTATCGCTTGTGAAATTGGTTTTCAAACACCTCCGCTCGGTGCGAATCTTTTTATTGCCAAGGAACTTGGGGATAGTACCTATGAAGAAGTTTCAAAGGTCGGCTTGATCTTTGCCGTTGCAGAAACGGGGGCTCTCATCTTTATCTCCCTGGTCCCGCCAACGGCGATGTTTTTGCCTGATATACTTATGGGCGGGTGAAGAGCTGGGCCTTTTTGAAAAGAGGCTGGGTGATAGGAACCATTTTAGATCTCAAAATTTATGGATGAAAGGAGGTGAAAAAGCTGAGTATAAAAAAGCTCCATAATTGCGAGTCATGGGCATATGTTGGCCCGGAAAGTCAACTAAAGAAAGGAGGCAGAGTCATGAAGAAAACAGGATTTGTTTTTTATGTACTTTGTATCTGTTTCGCCCTTGCACTTACGGTAAGCTTCGTATCGCCAGTAATGGCGAAGAGTAAAGTGCAAATGAAAATCAGTGCGTCCGGTGCCGGGGTGAAGGCAACTTACGGTAATGAGTTATGCAGAACCTTTAAAGACCTGGTTGCTTTGTATTCCAACTATGAAATTGAAGTAAAGGTGTATCCCCAGGGGACCTTTGGTGGCTCTCAGCCGGCCGTCCTGGCTTTACGAAGCGGTGAGTTTCATATGTTCAATCAGGCGACCAATAATTTTGCTGTCCATGCACCATCGGTCAACGCTTTTTCTATCCCTTACATGATTAATTCATATGAACAGGCTTACCGCCTTTTGGATAGCCCCTTTGGGGACGTTATTCGCAAAAAGGCATCGGAAGAATCTGGCGTCAGACTCATGGGCATCCATCGGGGTGGATGGCGCGGTATTGCAAATTCCAAAAAGCCTATCCACAAGCTGGAGGATATGCAGGGTCTTAAGATTCGTGTTCCGCCGAGTCCAACCTACATCGAAATGTTCAAAGCATGGGGCGTTAACCCAACTCCCATCGGCTGGAACGAGACTTTCACGGCCCTGCAACAGAAAGTTGCAGACGGACTTGATAATCCGATATCCGTTCTTGGACAATTCAAGTTCTATGAAATTCAGAAATACTTTACAAGCTGTAAATATGTTCCCCAGATGGGGGTCGTCATCATGAATGAGGAATTTTATGATGGATTATCTCAGGAACATAAAGATGCTGTAGAGATTGCCCTCAAGGAGACGCTCAGCTGGCTGAACCGGTATGTTGCCTGGTCTACCGCAAAGTGGGCAAAGATATGCCAGGAAAAAGGCATGGTCTTGTACGATCTGCCCGACAGTGAAGAAGCGCGCTGGGAGGCAAAAGCGAGAAGCATATGGCCGAAATTGTATGATCTGGCTGGCGGTAAGGCGTGGGTTGAAGAGTTCGACGCAGCTGCAAAAGCGGCAAAATGAATTTTACGGCAGAGAATTATGTCCCTTGATCATGTATCAAGGGACATAATCATATGGAATCAGACGGGAAATGCACTTGGGGAAGCTTAACAGGCTCCGTCTAAATCGCCGAATAGGAAAGCGATTCTGTGAGGTAATTGAATGAATAATGATTTATTTGATCTTAGAGGCAAGGTTGCGATAGTAACAGGCGGCAACGGTGGTATCGGCAAGGGAATAGTTGACGGCCTTGCGCTAGCCGGTGCCGATATTGCGATCGCAGCGAGAAATGCTGAAAAAACAGAAAAAGCTGTTCGCAATATCAGGGATGCGTTTGGTATAAGGGCTATAGGCATTCAGGTAAATGTAGCCAGTGAAAAGGATGCCCGAAAAATGGCCGATAAAGTTAGCGAGCATCTGGGCCGCATCGACATACTCGTAAACAATGCCGGGATAGCCATCCCGAAAATGCCGCAGGATTTTCAGTCTGAGGAATGGGATAAAGTGATCGAAATAAATCTGAGAGGGCCCTTCCTATGCTCAAAAGCGGTATATCCGATGATGAAAATTGGAGGCGGTGGCAAGATTATCAATATCGGTTCGATGACATCCATATTCGGTGGAATGAGGATGGCACCTTACGGTGCCAGTAAAGGGGGGATCGTGCAGCTAACCCGAAGTCTTGCTGTCGCTTGGGGTGCGGATAACATTCAGGTGAATGCCATTGTACCGGGCTGGATTGAAACAGATCTGGGAAGACAGGCGCAAAAGGTAAATCCGGGCTTAAGGGAAAAAGTTATCACCCGGACACCTGCCGCTCGTTGGGGAGTACCCGAAGATATCGCCGGAATTGCAATCTTTCTATCAAGCCGTGCATCAGATTTTTTAACAGGAACCGCAATACCGGTCGACGGAGGATATTCTGTGTTTTTGGTGTAATGGATAAAGAATCATAATTAGAAGCTAAAAGGGATTAGAATAAAAAGGATATCAAGACCAGCGGCCTGCCTTGGGTTTTGCTCCGGATTACGGGAATATCGATCCCCGCCCTGCTTGAGATTCCCGGCCGTGGTTTTTCGCGAGTAATCAACGCCTGCATTTTGTTCATTTAATGGACGCCGCCACCGCTATCGCAAACTGCGCGGAAAATACGAAAACGAAGGGACAGATATTTCAGATTGCCGGAGATGAGAGCTGGCGCATGTCAGGTGAAAAATACTCAAAAGAAATATGTCAGACTTTTGACATACCATCAGATAGTGACTCCTATTTGGAAGAACAGAGCTGGCCGGGCTGGTATGATACGGCGCCCGCCGAAGAGGCACTCGGATTTCAGATCCACAAATTTGAGGACTTCATCAACCAATTGCGCAACATTTATCAGAGCGCAATTGATTGAATTTCGATGCAATTCGAATCGTTTCTCTAAGTTTTCTGATACGGAAGGTTAATGATATGAGAAGAGAAGAATTTTGGGCACTGGAAAGAATCGTTGAAGAAGAAAATGAATGGCGGCATTTGCCTGAAAATGTTTACACCAGAGATAAAAAGGCGCTGGTTTCCATCATTTCCTCAACCCAGCGGGAATTGAAGGAGTCTATCCGACTGGCTGTGAATAAGATCGGAGGCCTGCGAAAGTCATTTAAAAAGGAAGACTGCGTACTGCTGAAAGCCAATTATAATAGTGATGATCCCTTTCCGGCTTCAACCGACCCTGATTTTCTGGTAGCTGCCGTAGAATTTTTTAAAGAGGAGGGCATAACAAACCTGACGCTTGGTGAACGTTCAGGCTGGCCATGGATGCCGACAGCCGACGTCTTGAATGAGATGGGAGTTTTCCAAACCGCCAAATCACTGGAACTTCCGATAATCGATTTCGATTCAGGCCCCTGGATGGACGTCCGGATAGGGGAAGAAGCAAAGTGGTGGGAAAAAGTGGGTTTTCACAAGTCTTTGAAAGACTTCGATAAAATCGTCTTTTTGCCATGTATGAAACATCATGCTCTTGCCCGATTTACCATGAGCCTTAAATTGACGGTCGGCTTAACCCACCCGGTGGATATGCGGCACATTCATGCAGACCGAGCCCTGGGAAAAACTGATGAACCGATGGAATTGAAAATGGTGGAACTCGGTATTCCGGTTGCACCGGATCTGATCATTATGGACGGAAGAAAATCGTTTGTTACCGGTGGTCCGGCTAATGGAGAGATTGTTCAACCCAATGTGATATTGGCCTCAGGAGACCGGTTGGCAATTGACGTCGAAGGAGTAAAAATCCTGCAATCATACCCTCGCGAAAACTTGATTCAGATGCCGCCCTGGGAGATACCGAGCATTCAAAGGGCCGTCGAATTGGGACTCGGTGTAGCCGGTGAGGAAGAATATATCGTAGAGAAGATCTGAAGTTGCGCAAAACCTTTCAAAAGGAGTTAATTGATGAGTGTTGTTCTTATTGAGGAGATCAATAAAAAGGCAAAAGCCTTTGAAGACAAAGCTGACGGTGATGATCAAAACGAATTATCCCTTCTAATAAAGGATCTTGAAGAAGCCAAACTGCCTGTTTTTGTTAAGACGACTGAAGCTCGACCTCTTTTGGAAAGATCTCACCGGGCGGTGATTGATTTAGAAGTCGCTGTAGCCGGTGTAGACAATTGGAGTGCTAACGTGAAAAGTACTTTTTCGACTTTCCAAAGAGCGGTCTCCAAACTAAGAAACACGCTGATGGTTCGCACCCAGCGCGCCACTTAGTCGGCTCATGGTTGAATACTAAAATTGCCGCTTTACCCATGCAGTCAAAAAAACAGAAATAAAGGTAGATGGGCAATGGGAAAAGGATTTTTTGGTAAATACTCAGAGTCAATCTAACAGACCTGAAGATCAGCCTGGATTATAATCTTCATTACCCATGTTTTTGGATCATCTAAAACCTTTGAGTTCAATTCCTTATGTAAAGTTATTTATTCGCGAATCCTTAAAATATTGAACTTACTCAACTCACACCGACCAATAGATGAGAATTATTAAGCTATTCGGTCTCTTTAAATAAAAGATCATGATGGCATTTAACAGAATCGGCAACTTTTTTGGTATTCAAAAAAAATTCTGCAATTCTCACCAAAAGCCGGACCACCATATATGGCGCTTGCCGATTTCCTTTTCTTAATAAAATCTACATACTGAATGTTGAATCTTATTGTGAGAAAGTTGATGTGAATGAGTTGGCAAGGATGTTACAGGATAGATTTGTTAATCACACAGTTTTATTTGATGCGGTAAGTTGAGATTAATAGCAGCTATCAGAGGTGCGCATAACCCACAAACCCCGCAGTTAGCGCAGCAGAATTGCCAGGCCGAGTTGATGCGGTGGTTATAAGTCACCTCCACCACTTCCATTTCTTAGGTGAACGCTCCTTTTCTACTGCTAAGTTTTCCATCTTTTCGTCAATCGACTTTAAAAGCATCTTTATTCTCCACAACGTAGCGCTTGGGTCTGTACTGTATTTGTCATCCTCATCGAAAAACCATTCGGGGTGTTCTTCTCGTAGCGATTTTTCACTTCTTTCGTATAAAAAGCATCCGTCGGGAAAGAGAAACTGATGCAATCTTTCCCGCCTCTCATGGGATATCCAGAGATTTAAATTTAAAACAATGGCTCTTCTGACCTCTTCTTTGACGAATTCTTCGCCTTCCTTCATAAGAAAATTCGGCCAATTCTTAAATTCCAACGGAGAGAAACGACGGTAAAACGACAAGCGAAGAGCCAGGTCCGGCGAGTTTAGAAGCTGCTCATCGGCTATAAGTAGGTCAGCTAATCGAGACCGAAGATAAAACGCATGGTCGTAGTCGTATTCTTTCTTAGGTGGGTCGATGCGCCATCTTTCTATGACTTTTCCGATGTCCTTTTTGTATGCTATTTTTCTGATGTCCACCATGCTTGTTATTTTAATTGGTTGGGCCTTATGTAGCAATTGACAGAGTATCGCAGCCCATTTTTGGTTCGTCGGCCGAGTCTCGCATAACTCCCAAGCTGCTCTGAAAACTCTGTCATATTCATACCTATCGTGGGAGGCGGGTTCGAAGAATGGAGTTGTAATTCGAGCATTGTTCCCTAATTCAGCAAGCATAAGCTTGTAATTACGCACTTTGAGCTTGGCGAAATACTCGGTACGATTTATCAAATTTATATAGAACATGTCCGGAAGGTACGCATTTTGCGCAAGTGCCTTTAATTCGTACCAGTTTCCTTGAATTACAACTTTTCGGATATTTATCTCTGGCGAAATCCCCAAACGGTCAAACAGAAACGGGTTGGCGAGGACAGCGCAACGAGCGCCTGTACCACCACGGGCGAATACGGTTCTTAGAACATGCGGCGTGCTCGCGAATTGCGCTAAACCGATGTCGATTAGTGGATTCTTTCGCCTGAGGAGCAGATATTCCAAAATCTTTCGTTTATTGAGTTCTACTAATAGTTCACCCCAATCACCATGTTGCTCCCTGTAAGTAAGCCCCTTTCGCCCCTGATAAAAGCGCTTCGAACTATCCGACAACCACTCGTACGCCTTGTCGGGCGAGCAATGTGTGAGGAATGTGGCTGTAATTCGTTTTTGAGGGCTGTACACAGTGGCTCTGGCCCCCTTTTTTATGTGTTCGGCATTTTCTATGAAACGACGCTCACGTTCAGCCTCAAAATATTCTTTAGATAGGGAATATTCTTTAGATAGGGAGGATAGGTTTTTTTGTACTATTTCATCAATCTCCATTTTGTAACCTCCTTGAATATTAATTTAGATTTCAAAAGCACTACGAAACCGCTTCAAGTGCAATCGAAAGGGAATTTTTGTTTGATTCCTACTATTAATATTCAATACAAAATGCTTTGAAGAAAATGCACAACTTATAATGTTCTCTTGATATTGATTATAATTTCTGAATTACTGAATATCTTGCCAATACATGAAATATGGCAACGTTACATGTATGATTTGGATATGTCAACCGAGCAACTGATCGTTTTGAACATCCGAATTGAACCTAAATGGACTCTATTGTCAAGTGTGACATCCTGCTATACTATCTCAAAAAAGCCTATAGTTAAAAAGTGCTATATTCATCATGATTAATGTGCTTTTCCTATATCATTTATTCTCAACGTACTATAATAATACGTCATTTATATATTTCCGAATCCATCTAAAAAGATATAAAAATCCTTGACATAATATACCGATTGGTATAATTCGTGCCGCTAATGAGAGGATATGAAAATGCACAAGGCGGAAGAGACCAGGAATTTTATTATCGAAAAAGCAGCGCCAATCTTTAACATGCATGGCTATACAGGCACGACCATGTCTCAACTGACGCGGGCCATCAAGATGACGAAAGGTGCTATTTACGGTAATTTCAAGGATAAAAACGAAATTGCCCTGGCCGCTTTTGATTATAATTTTGATGAGATTAAGAAAAAAATTCGTACGGTGATTCTTTCGAAAGAAGACGCTTGCGATAAACTCATTGCATTTGCCAATTTTTACCTGGACGAGTACTCTGAATTTACCAGGAAAGGTGGATGTCCCATCTTGAATGCCGCCATCGATTCCGATCATGTTCATCCACCTTTAAAAAAGCGTGTAGCTGAAGCTATTGAAATTTGGATGGCCAACGTCGCCCAGATTATTTACAGCGGCATTAAAAACAAGCAGGTCAACCCAAACGCTAAACCTGAGCAGTTCGCATCCGTTTTTGTCTCATTGATAGAAGGCGGGATTATGCTGGCGAAGGCGACCGGTAATACAATCCATTTAAGCCGAAATATCGACCATATCATACACCTGGTGAATGGTGAGTTGCGGGTGTAATTTTTTTGCATATAGACATACCGATCGGTATATTGGTAAAGAATCCGGGCCCAGAAGACCAGGATTTCCATGTTTGATTAAAAATATTCAATGGAGGAGACATATTATGAAAATGGCAGATCATCCGACAGTTAGAGCGTACAAAGAAGATAAAATAGATTTACCAATGCAGCCGACTATTCTGGAGTCGCCGTGGTTGAAGCAAATGGCACTGGAAGCAGGCGCGGATGATGCCGGCCTCATCGATCTTAGCCGGGATTCCATGGCTCAATATCGAAAGGACCTTCTTGATGTCATGCCTGACACACAAAGTGTCATGGTACTGGTCTTTCGTGTCAATCAGAATCATCTTAGAAGCTTAGCCCAATCCGTCACCGATTTTGAATTCAAACAGATCTGGGCCAATGCCAGCCATATCGGCAGAAGATTGGTAATAAAGCTTCAGGAAAAAGGGGTTAAAGCATTAAATATGCCGGCAGGTTTTCCCCAAGAAGCCGCTCGCTGGCCGGGTAAGATTTGGCTAACAAACGATAAGGGATTTGCAATAGAGGCCGGACTCGGCCACATGGGATTTAACCGGCTTGTTATTCATCCGAAGTATGGTGCTGCCATCATATTAGGATCAATACTGTTGTCAGGCAAATGTGACCGGTATGATCAACCGTTGAACTTCAACCCTTGTATCAAATGCGGATTATGTCTGAAAGTGTGCCCGACAGGAGCGGTAAAGAAAACCGACGAGTTTGATATGCTGGCTTGCTTGACCCACAACTACCGCGAACGTATGGGGGGCTTCCAGAACTGGGTCGAACAGGTGGTGGAAAGCAAAGATGTCGCCGAATACCGCAGCCGGGTAAGCGATAGTGAATCCGTTTCCATGTGGCAGCATCTTGCCATCGGTGCCCAGAACCGCTGCGACCGCTGTATGGCCGTTTGTCCGGCAGGAGAAGCAGCCATCGGCGAATTTTTAGACGACCGAAAAAC
>Ga0136654_1000503_pt1 | contig 11606 bp, 12 predicted proteins | sample InaspJWI70metaG_FD_94865 | JGI IMG/M metagenome (GOLD analysis project Ga0136654, IMG submission 94865) | Marine gutless worms symbiont microbial communities from Oahu, Hawaii - Inanidrilus sp. 1 OAHU.JWI-70 metaG (version 2) | ecosystem: Host-associated > Annelida > Digestive system >... | reverse complement strand
TACACTCTTGGATAGGTGTCCGAGCCTAGTCACAGCCGTATACTCCTTAGTTCGCATTCAATCTTCCGAAGCGCTTTGGGAAGGACCCGAACTCGTTTGAGTGCTGCATCGTCCATCACACCAGAGTACCACAGTCTCTCTGAACGCGCCGCTTTCCGATGGCCGCCTCTTCCGCTGCGAGCGCCTTTCACAGCTGGTTCGTTGTTTCTTGATTCTTCGTTGACACGAAAATGGGGCCAGCGGGCTTTGAATTTTGGGTCTCCGTTTAAAACCGGTGTGTCTTCTGAAGTGATTTCGACGGTGGGCAGCGCGCCTACTCCGTGGGGTTTTTCAGCACAACTACTGCAAGCGGCGATGCGTGGAAGCTAGCAACCGCTAGCCCGCTGCTTCCGGCTTCTCATTCATCCACTAGACTTCCAGGCTGGCTCGGAGCCTTCCTTCTCACGCAGATCGGGGTCATTTTTTCTCCAAAATCCTTAGTGTGCTTGGTGGGTTCTGTACTTGCCGGATCGCGGCAAAGAGCAGCTCCACATAGCACTGGCGATCGACGCGCTCAATTACGATGCCAAGTTCTTCCTTGCCCGTAGTTGAAAAGAGCACTCCTAACAGCATCCGCTCGCGTGTAGGAATATCGATTTTGCTAGCGGAGAAGACCTTCTCACGGATTAGCGGAAATTTTGCAACTTGTGCTGCTTCGGTATGCTGAAAGCATAACAATTAGTTGGCATGTGTCAATAGACGGAGGGCTCGCTTTAATACTCGTTTTTCCCCGGGCGTGGTGTTTTCGACCGGCGCGGTCATCGAAATACGCGCCAACTGATTGAATTAACAAGGGCCGTGAAATCGGTCAGTTTTGCAAGACACCGAGGCATGGCGCTCAGGCAGAGTTATTCTGGCTCGCTCAGGGCCGCGCGAAATAAATCCGGACTCTCGATTTTCTGGGGCAGCGCTCCTCGAGCCGGCCAATTGCTCGCGGAAGATGGAGAGTTTCCGAAACTCGGGGTCTTACTGGAAACCATGACACCCCCCCTGGATTTCGGATGATGGGTTTTCAAGGCCAGAAGGTTCTCAAATGGCGGAACTGATTTGCTCAGCAGCGGCTAGCGCTTCCTTCTGAACAGGTATGCCGGCGCCGTCTTGGTGTAGCCGATGCCCCGGTTCAGCTTGCGGACCAACTCTTCTGTCACCCTCGTTTCCCTCTTTGGCTTGAAGTAGGAATCGAGGTTCTCCTCGACCACACGAAGCCGGTCACCGCGTTTCTGGATTACGCCGATAAACTCGTAGCCGGGGTTGATGGAGGCAAGTCCGGCGTCGCCATGGCTATTGTTCACAGCTAGGATGCCGCCTATCTTCAAGTAGCGCTTGCAGAACTTCGAGATGAAGCCGGCGTAGAGGGAGATGAGCAAGTCGAAGGCGTTCTCGGATTCGGGGATGCCAGCCTCGTAGCTTAGGCCATGAAAGATTATCTCGGGTTTCTCGCTGTAAACCCTGTGCCTGTTCGCGAAGGCAGCGACATCGCCCATCTTGGCGAAGAATCGCCTTGCGTCGCGGTTGTTGTCCACATACACAACCGAGGGAAACACGAAGGATGCGGTTATGTGAATGAAGCTGCCGGGGTAGAGAACTCTGCCCGGCCGGCTCCAGGCGGCAAGCGCATCGAAGAGGCCGCGCCTGGCCCTTTCGCCCGCATAGTACTTCTCATAGAGTTTCTCTACCGAGAAGGCCTCCCGCTGTTTTCGACCCTCCTTTTCTCCGTTACTTCCTACGTTCATGCCTGCCATTCGCATCCTTGCATCAGGTTATTCCGAGGTTCCGTCCGGGTATGTATGGTAAATACCCCCCGCCTTCGGGCCGCAGTACAGGAAGCAGTGGCCGAATTCGAAGGTGTATGTCAGCAGGCAATACGCACTCGATAGGCCCATGGTCGTTCTCCTTTCTAATCTGCTGTAGGTAGCGATTTGATGAACCTGGCCACCGTCTTGTTGATCGCTCCTTCAAACTTCCAGCCGCCCCCGGCGGCCAGCTCGGGGCCGTACAGCGGATCGGCGGTGCTTACGATTATCATGTCGAGGTCGTGAAGTAGAATGATGTAGTTAGCCCCGTGCCCCGCGGCGTAGTTGAAGGAGTGGCCGCCGACCCGGGCGGACCACCACTGGTAGCCGTACCCGAGGTTGCGGAAGTCGCCGTATCGGCTGGTCAACCATCCACCTATCCTGATGCCCGCGCTGTGACTTCGCAGTGAATTCTCAACCCACTCGGTTGATAAAACCTGCCTTCCTTCGTAGTTGCCTCCGCCGAGATACAATTGACCGAACCTGGCCATGTCGCGCGCTGTTAGGTAAATCTCCAGCGCGCCGAAGTTGTATCCGTCGGCGTCGCGGCTCCACTTCTCTACCGCTGCCCCGATAGGGATGAAGAGGCGTTTCTGCGCGTAGGACTCGAGATCGGTTTTACACGCCCGGGCGACCGCGACTCCCAGGAGGTGCGACGACAGGTTGGAGTACTGAAATTTCTCCCCCGGATCGCCGGTGAGCGGGAAGTCGACCAGGTGAGGTATGAAGCGCCAGTTGTCGCGGAAGAAGAGCAGCTCGAGATACGGCGGCGTGGACTCCTCGTTGGGATAGCCGGCGCGCATCTTGAGCATCTGCCGGAGAGTGATTTGCTTCTTGCGCGGATCTGTTATCTGCTTCTCAAGCTCCGGGAAGAAGTCGACGAGTCTCTGGTCTAGGCTCTCCAGGCAGCCCTGTTCCAGCGCGATCCCTACCAAGGCCGACGTCACGCTCTTGGTCACTGATTGTCGGCCCGAAAGCTGGTCGATGGCTCCGGCGTTGAAGTAGCCTTCGGCGATCAGATGGCCGTTCTTAACCACCAGCAGGCCATAGAGAGTCTTTAGCTTCGCGGCGCCGGTGTACAGTTCTGCCACAAGTTCCGGGTCTAGTCCCTGTGCCGCGGGTGTCGATATCCTCCAGCCATCTATCCGCTGCGGCTTGTAATCGACCGTCGCCAGGTCCGAGTGGCCGCAACCCAGAACGGCCGACAGAGCCAGGGCGCAGCTCGCGATGGAGAGCAATGAATACCGGTTTCTTCTTGTGCGGGTCACCCTGGTAAGTTCGGTTACCTGGGGCGGGCAAACGGCGCCATAGAGCCAGCTCATGAGACAGCTGCCAGCTCGCGGAATTGAGCATCAAAACAGTGTTTTTCAGTTGCCGGAGCCACGGCGCCGTTGGTCATCATCGTGGCAAAGAACTCAAGAAGCTCATCCTGATGCTCATTGAAGAGCTTTGCTACCGCGAAGGTGGCCCGTATGAACCATTGTGGAATTGCTGAAATTCGAACAGGATGGCCCAGCGCTCTAGAAGCTAGCTCCGCGATTTCTCGATGCGCTACCACCCCTGGGCCGCCGGCTTCGATTTCCCGCTTCTTACTCTCCATGGTTCCAACACAGCATTTAGCGGGGTTTGCGGCATGGACCGGGTCCATGCGATTTGCGCGTTTGCCAAATGAGATAAATGCGATCTTTCTAGAATACCCTGCTTGGGCGTTATGCCGATGGAACGAGACTAGTGGAGTTGAGCCGGCAGGAGTTTTCATCGATGAGGGCAGCCGGCCCAGCAGCATGGCCGGCGTTTTCCTTCCGGAAGTTCCGAACAAACTCGCCCGATATGATTCTGTCTTGTTTCCAGTTTTTTTGAGGAGATAATCCAGCAGACCCATTCATTGCGCGCGAGCGGCGTAAGATTGTTCCACGCAGCTAGTGCGTCCGGAGCAGCGCTAAGAGCCTCTTTCAGGTCTGGCGGCACTTTGTGTACCGAAGCAGTGGCAATCCTGGATTTCATTGTTCTTGCCTACTCATACCCCGCGAAATGCGGCCTAAAGCTTTGCAGTTTTCTTCATCCGCGCGGTCCGCAGCCTCGCGATCCCCGGCTCCCATCATGCGCAGAGGGGCAGCTGCATTATTTGCCATGATACACCGAAGCGGCCGGTGAGTCACCCGCCCATGCTCTCTTCGCCGTTGGCGGCGCAGACGGCGCGCCCGTGGCGTAAGCTCGGCGGCTAGAGCGGGCTTATCTGGATTGGGGGGAGAAACGGCGTAGCTGGTTTTCGTTATCATAACCTAAAACTGACGACAGGTCTCGATCAACGCATACTCTCCCGCGCGAATGTCGTAAGGATCCGCTGGCTCGGGAAATCCGACAGCGACACGAGCTTGTTCGCAAGCGCAACGGGAATCAGGGAGTTGTCATACATACTGCAGCGTAGCTCTGCGATAAGAGCTAGGGTCTCCTCAAGATGCGGGATATCACTGGCTCCCGGGTTCGCCATGTAGCTACGGGCCGGAATCGTCGCCACGTACATCTCTCCGTCCGACGCGCGGAACAGCACTTTCTGCCCGTAGTAGGTGTTCTGCCCGTAAGTGGCGCCGGCTTCGTTTGGGATGATGTGCCGCCGGATGTAGCTGTCGCCGACCACCATGTACGACCCTGACTTCAAGCGGTCCTGGATCGCGGTCGCATGCTCGACAAATGCACCACTCTTCTCGAGACCCGCGAGCCGTAGCGTCGGCCCCGTTGGGCCGCATGGCTCACCGAGGAGATGCTCTACGAGTTCACGCATAGGTTTGTAGAGGGGAGCCACAAGCCCGAAAAACGCTAGAGGCCCGTCCTTGATGAACAAGATGTTCCGCATCAGGCTGGGTTTGAGACGCTCAAGAATGTTGTGGAATAGATGTACGAGCACGAGCTGCTCAAGCATGGTTATCACGTAGGCCGAAATTCCTCCTGCGCCGAGTTCGTCGTCAATCCGTTCGTGTAACCGGAACACGTCCGTGAGGTACACAGGTTGACCGCAGACCGGGCAGACCTTCTCAACTTGGTCGGCGTAGTGAAATGTGGTAGCTCCGTGACCGCAGCCGGAAGGGCAATGTTCGATGACCTGCTCGAAGGTGTCGTCTAGATTTCGTTTCCATCGCCGAAAGAGAAACCACTTCAAGCTTGTGATCAGTTTGTCATCGTCCTCCCCGTGAGTCTTCGTGAAAAACTCGTGGACCGTGCAGCGGATCGTTGCGGACAATGATGGCTGATCCTTGCGGCAGACCCCTTTCGTTGGTAGTACCAGCGTGTAGCGCTCAATCCTCTTTAGACGAGCCAGATCCTCGGGAGCGATGAACTTCTTCTTATCCAACGCTCGAAGATCTGCGATCTCGAACAACAATGGGCCAAATGTGAAAAACGCGATCGAAGCAGATGGATATTCCTCGCGCAAATAAGTTTCGGTGTACCCACCGTCAACCGCGATGACTGCGGTAACCGCCGAGGTGTCGACGTTGCCAAGCTGCGCGAGCATCGAATCCAGGAATTCGGGTTTGGGAGCGGACGGCAGAACGCACTGTCCAACGTACGCTTGAACATCGGGATTCTTGATGATGTCGACATGCGCAATTTTGCTAGCTCGCTCGAAAGGCTTTCTGCCTTTGGACGTATATCCCATGACCTACTCTCCCACGGCAGTGAACCTGTCAATCTGAACCGGAACAATAAACGCATTGGAGTACGTTTTCATTCTGATGAATCCCTTATCTGTGGTCCTTCGGAGGCTGTCCACGAAGTCCTCGAAATCGTAGTATTTTGCAATCTCGCTCAGCTCATCGCGGTTGTTAAGGTGAGACACGAACCAGTTTTGTGTGTTCTTGAGTACACTGGCTGAGATCGAGCTGACTTCCTGCGTTGCGTAGGCGAGTCCGAGCCCGAGCTTGGCGCCCTCTTTCGCGATTCGGTTGTAGATGAGCGTGAGATCCGCATCCGTTTTCTTTGGGAAAAGGTTGTGGGCCTCCTCGAAGTACATTTGGACAAAGTTGGCTTGCTTGTTAGCGATAAAATGATCCATCGCCTCGCGGAAAATACTCGTACAAAGCCGGTCCGAGTAGGTCCGCTGGATTACCGGATCACCCTGCGAGAGGTCGATGATAACGATTTTTCCCGCACGCAGCAGTTCGACGACTTCCTGCTCGTAGGATTTCTGAATCGTGTTTGTGTGGAGTTCACGAAACCGCACGAGCTTCCGAAAGCCAGCCTCAGTCGCTTGCGCACCTGATTTCGACTTGCGGGTGAGGAATCGCATCAGGCTCTTCAGGTCATCGTCTGCCCATTCTCTGCCTTTATTTTTACGTTTCGTAAAGAACTCATCGGATTCGTAGTGCTCCCATACCCATGAGAACCACTGGGACACTTGCTCAACTTTCACTCCCTTCTGCGGATCAATATCTACTGCGTCGTTGATCTCCTTTGCTCCGGGAAACTTTACTCGATGATTTTGAGGGACCAAGAAACCTGCTTCATAGAGGATTGCCTGGTAACACGCGAGACGTCTTTCATACCGTTTCGTGGCGCTGTGGTCCTGGGAATCTGGAGGCTCCCAGTTCACGTTGAGAAATGCTTGCGTGTAGTGTGCACCGTCGTCCTGGAGATTGAACCGGATCATCTCGAATCCCTCAAGAAGGTCCCGGAAGAAGTTGAGTTTCATCACCTTGAAGCCAGGCTTCTGCAGGATGCTGTATCGAGTGACCTCGTCGCTATAGAGCTGATAGATAGCGGTGCCTTCGTCCTGCTGGTTGTCGTTGGCGTACTCGCCATTGACGTCGAAGATGATCTGGCCAATCGGAGCGACTAGGGAGTCACCGAGCTTCGCCCCTGAGGCTGCGAGCTCTGCCGTTGCCCGGATGACCATTTTTGCAGTGTTCGACTTACCAGTACGCGTCATCCCGAACAGCGCCGTACGCTTTCCCAGATAGTCGAGTGCCGACACATACACAGGTACGGAGGCACCTTGTAGGTGACGTCGGCTCGATGCGTAGCGCACTTCGCCGATTCGCTGGTTTCCTGGGCTTCCGGGCATCCCGACTCCTTCACGGAAGTTGACGATGTACTCGAGGACATTCCCCGATGGGCGGTAGATGGAGTAGTTGTTGGGACCGAAAAAGTTGTCGACGTCGGCTCCGAAGCATGTTTTGCCGTCTGGGTCGCGATAGAATGAGCCAAGGACGCGGCACTCCAGGCCAGAGAACTGAAACTCGTAGCGCGTGTAGTTATCGAGGTATCCCTCAGCCCCCTCGTTCTCTTTGTAGTGATCCACCATGGCTGCAACGACGTCAGAGTCCGTCGGAAGCGTTGTCGGACCAAGCACACGCAGAAGAACAATTTCCGGGTGTTCTTTATCGTTGTCGAAGGAAGCTGTCAGGAATGCACCTGCAGGTACGCCTCCGACCTTTTCCTTCCAGTGATCGTTGCATAGAATCTTCATGGTATTGAAATCGAAATAGAATGGCCGACCGATGAAGAGGTCGTTGTTCGGTGCATCCTTGAAGATGTCGACGGTTGCCAATTCTTTGAGTCTCTCGTTGATAGACATTGCTTTCTCCTCCCTACGCCCACGCCGTCGCATCGGCCCATCGAATCAGACCCAGCGGAGGGAGTGAAACTGAATGGCCAGCATCACGCGACAAGATGAGGATACGATCCGTTTTCGTAGCTTGCCCACGTCCGTTTTTCCAAATACGGCTCACCTTGTGTTGGATCGGCCACCGGTCGGCGACGATCCCTTCTAACTTCCAACCAAGTGCGCGGGCCGCCTCTTCCCAAACAGACTCAGCAAGATTCGTAATTCTACCAGTCCCGAGCTCACGTACATCGCCAATCATCAGACAAAGGTACCCATCTTCACGGACAGCAGGTGCTAGTTCACTGATCACCAACTTCATAAACTCCAGATACTTGGATAGCGACCCCGTTGCCACTAGCGCCTGATCCACGGTCTTCGGGTCTTGCTTGAGCATCCAGAGGCGAATCCAGTTATACTTCCCATACTTGATAACACTGAGATATGGCGGTGACGTGAAAACCAGCTTTGCGGGGCGGTCAGCCATCAAGGAGGAAATTGGCTCCCGCGCATCCTGCAACCAAGCGACTCCACGCATTGCCGAGGCCTCTGGCAGTTGCATGTGGTCAAGCTTAGTCTCCAGTAAATCAAAAACATCAATTTCCGGCGGTATGAGGCCATTTTCGTCGATGTAGCGCCGCACGTAGCCCGGAGACATCGAGAATGTGTTTGGCATGCTGATGGACAATCCTCGAGCGGGATGTCCTAGCTTGTAGTTTGCGTGCATCACACCAAGAAGCAGAGCCATAATAAAGCGGTCATCACGGCGATTAAGTTCGAGCTTCTCGCGCAACCAGGTGAGTTGACTGAGAACACCATTCGAGTAAAGCATCCGAATATTGTCCGGGGTGGAACTCGAATCTAACGGCATACAACTGGCGCGCAGTTTTGCCAACCGACTGTGTGCCTCTTCAGGGCTGGGTGTATTGACCTTTGCCGCTGTGAGCAAATATGCCAACGGATTGGCGTCGGAGCCGAGACCGATGCGACCCATTCGACATGCCTCTAGCGGGGTTGTCCCGCGGCCAGCAAAAGGGTCGTAGACAACGTCTCCGGGTTCCGTAAGCCACTGGATAAACACGTGGGGAACTTGCGGTGGGAACATGGCGAAGTAGGAGCACAAAGAGTGTAGAGGATGACCCCAGCGCCGCGGTGCCCGTTGCCAGCGTTTCGGCAGTCCTTTCAAGTTGGGCTGCTTCTTGCGTACCATCTTATCTCCTCTAATTAGAGAATTTCCAATCCTCCTCTTTCAGATAGTGATTTTCCGACTCCGACTTTTCCATTGTTTTAAGCATTGATCAATGGTTTCCTTTTTCTCGTTCCATTCTGAGCTCCGCGATGAAGTTCAACGTTTCTTTCAGCTCTTTGCTCTATCTTTTCTTCTTTGATTTTCTTCTTTGACAAACTTTGATAATTTCACCAATTCTTCCATCGCTTCATTTTTTTCTTTTGCTAAATTAATGAGTATTTGCATTTCATGATTACCCCCGCTCATCTCGAAAACCTTTTGCATAATCATCCGCATTTCGCTATTTCTCTCGTTCAGCACGCCGAGCCATTTATCCAACTCCTTAAACTTATCTTGGTTGTAGGGCGAGATGGGAATATGTCCGTTATTAGACCAATATTCCGGAAAATTTCCTATTTTTTGCTTCATTTCTCTTCTTTTTTTGTCGAACTCCTTGAGGTGATTTATGGTCATTTGTATCTCGCTATTTCCTTCGTTCAACTCAGCAATCCTATCGATCCGCAGTGATATGTCGATATTGTCCGCATCCCATCCACTCATCCTCTTTTTCAACCGTTCCTTTAACTCCTTTTTTTGGAGTTTGTTCCACTCTACTATACTCATTTCATCCCGCCGTTTTTCTTTCATTTCCAATCCTCCTTTCCTACATTTTTCCGATTATGGGTCTCTGCTTCACCTACTTTCATCTTTGCATTCCTTCTTTTCTGTCCCAATGCCTTCAATCTTCCGAAGGGAGTCGAGTATATTCTGGAGCAAGCTGGTAATCTTTTCTAATTTGTCATTTTTCCCCGACTCCTCAGAAGCCGCCTTAGTATCAGCCTTAAACGGTAGGTTTGTGCCGTAATTCTTGTTTCATGGTGCCTTGCCCCTTAGGACCGTATCCAGCTGCATTCATACCAAGACGCACAAAATACTCAACGATTCTTGCTTTTGGGGCACTGCTCTCGTCTTCAATTCTATTGACTATTTCTAACATTCCTGACAGTAGATTAACCTGAATAGGTTTCCGGTTTTGATCTTCCATAATCCTCTCACCAAATCCAATCTCATCCAATTTAATCCTCCTCTTCCTCCTCATCTTCTAATCTCAATTTCAGATTTAATTTCGTAAGTATCCGATTTCCTTTGTTCACTGTGTCCGTCATTGTTCGGATCTCGCTCCATCACCGTAGACTTCTGCTTTCATTTGAGTCAACCAGAGATCGCCTTTCACCCTAAAATCGGCCTTTTGAGTCAACCACCTGTCCCCGTTTTTGACCCCCCTCATCTTGACGCTGGGTAAACTGAGTATCAGAACTTACCGCTATTGGCCCACTCGCCACGTGGCGGAATAGGTTCCATGTTGTCCCAGTGTTCGACGATCTTGCCATTCTCGCAGCGGAAGATATCGAACATCGCCAGTTCCTGATTGTTGTAGACACCCTTGGAGTAACTGACCACGTAGTTGCCCTGCCCGATAACCTTGAACACGTAGTCGTAGTTGAAGTCCTGGGTGGCGAGGAATTGTTTTACCGCATCGAGACCATCCGGCGCGTTGGCATTGTGCTGAATATACTCGTCGGCGATGTATAGACCTACGTTTTCGTGGTTTTCGTTCTGGAACACGTCGACCAGCAGCATGCGCACCAGCGCCTTGTTCTGCTCGGTCTTGTCCATATCGGTTATCTCGAAATCGCCGAGCACCATGTCGTGGCCGGAGGCGGTTTCTTCGCTGTAGGCCGCGATCACATCCCAGTGCTCGACCAGCTTGTCGTTGTTGTCGGTATCGAACAGATCGGTGGTGATCCACTTCGCGCTGCCATTGTCGATGTTCTGGTAGACGTGCACAAACACGTAACTGCCATCTTCGATCGCGCGAATCACGCGGATATCGCGATCGGTGGTGCGCTCGAGGAAGCCCTTGAAGAAATCCTTGAAGCCCTGTGGCCCATCGGCGACGCCGGTACTGTGCTGGATATAGCGGTCGCCGGTGTATTTGTCGACCACTTCCATCTTGCCGTCTCGGATACCCTCAAGATACAGGCCCTTGGCGTTTTCCAGTTTCTGACTCATTGTTTGTTATCCCCCCTATTCAGGTTATTGTAAACGTTTTAGAGATCGAGTAGTAAGCGTCACCCGCCTGACTGGCGCGAGAGCAGCAGACGGCTATGGTATCCTCGCACTGCGTCCGGCTCAGTACCAAATGCTATGCTCGACCTCGCCGCTGCGGAATTTCACCCCGCCACCTCTTCGCAGCATTTTCGGTCGATATCGACTCCGGCCGCGCCCAGCGCATCGAGCGCCGTCTCATGCTCACCGCCGCTAGCATCCGCCCACTGGAGGCAATTTCGATTTCGAAGGCATGGTTGTCGTATTGAGCAGTGTCCGACACCGAGAAATACTCCCGCCAGCCGAGTTCGCTGCCGGTGGTGAATACCGCATCCATGAACGCGGTCCTGCTTCGAGAGCCAGGAGGGGTGTTCTCGTGAGGCCGTGCTCGCAAAAGACCTCCTGACCTTCATAAACAGAAGCGCCTACGGCAAGCCCGCCAGGGCGTTCTGTAAATCAAACTGTGCTTCGGTTGGCACAGGTTTTCTTGGCTCCCCAAAGTATTGTTTTAACCAATTGATTATCTGTAGAGAAATCTCTACTGTGAACGCCGAGCTGGGCGAAAGGTATGTCAAATCAGTGAATTGCCACTTTGCTGAGGAAAGCGGCTATTCGTGGGCGCCCAAGTTCAATTTACCCTCAACCTGAAACTGCTTGGTTGTTTCACCTTCCTCGTCAGAAGATGGGTCTTTTTCAAACTGGCGAAAGTGGCCATCCAAGACCATATCAACGAGCGTTATCGCCAATATGTCGGCTACCGTGTTCCTGATTCCGATTACTTCTTTCAGTCTCGTTTCATTCATTACAAATCCTCCAACAAGTCTTTCGACCCGATTTG
>Ga0136654_1000502_pt1 | contig 11611 bp, 11 predicted proteins | sample InaspJWI70metaG_FD_94865 | JGI IMG/M metagenome (GOLD analysis project Ga0136654, IMG submission 94865) | Marine gutless worms symbiont microbial communities from Oahu, Hawaii - Inanidrilus sp. 1 OAHU.JWI-70 metaG (version 2) | ecosystem: Host-associated > Annelida > Digestive system >... | reverse complement strand
ATCTCGAGCTGATCCACCAGCGCCGGATCGATGCGCTGCCCCTGGGGTATATCCATTCGATACACACAGCCCGACAATGTTACAATCGCTAGTCCGGTTATCAGGGCCGTTTGTAATAGTCGTAGAATCATACTTTCCGACAGTTGCTAATCAAGGCGCGATGATACTGACAGGATCTAATTGCTGCAAACATTGAGAACAAAATAAATGGAATCGGCTGACATAAAAAACGCGGGATTGAAGGTAACGCTGCCGCGTATGAAAATTCTGGAATTGCTGGAAAGTTCCGCGAATCGTCACCTGAAGGCGGAAGACATTTATAAGATGTTGCTGGATTCGGGTGAAGAAATAGCACTGGCCACGGTCTACCGGGTTTTGACTCAGTTTGAAACCGCCGGTCTGGTAACGCGTCATCACTTCGATGGCGGTCATGCCGTATTCGAAATCGACGACGGCGAACACCATGATCATCTCGTCGATATTTCAACCGGCCGGGTGGTCGAGTTTTATGATGAGATTATCGAGCAGCGGCAACAAGAAATCGCCGACAGTTATGGTTTTACCATCACCGAGCACACCATGGTGCTTTACGGTAAGTTCAAAGAGCTTTACGGTAAGTTCAAAGAAAGGTGACGATCTCAAGCCGACGCGGCGCTTTGCCCTCGGATGCCTAAATATTTTAATAGCAACGCATTATACATTCGGGCCTGGGGTGTAATGACTCTAATTGCGGCTAGTCTCGCGACGAAATCATTTCGCTGGCATGAGCTCGCGATTGGTCGGTTATCTTTACCCCGCCAAGCATGCGGGCAACCTCTTCCAGGCGTTCGGCCTCGTCGAGGGCGGCGACCGCGGTCGTGGTGGCGCCCCCGGCGCTGGTTTTCTCGACGCGAAAATGGTGATGCGCCCGGGAAGCGACCTGGGGTAAATGGGTGACGCATAAAACCTGTCGATCCTGACCCAGCAAACGCAGCTTATTGCCGACTATTTCGGCGATACCCCCACCGACGCCGCTATCCACTTCGTCGAATATTAACGTGGGTATCTGTGACGACTCGCTCATGATCACCTGTATCGCCAGGCTGATGCGGGACAGTTCGCCGCCGGATGCCACCCTAGCCAGGGATTTGGGCACCTGTCCGGGATTGGTGCTAACCAGGTAGCGGATATCGTCGATACCGTTGGCGCTCGGCTCCCGGTCAGACTCGATATCGATCGCAAAGCGGCCGTTCGTCATCCCCAGCTGCTGCATCACCTGGGTTATTTGTTCCGACAGGCTGGCCGCCGTCTGTTTGCGTTTGAGCGACAACTCCCCGGCGCTGAAAAGAAAATCCTCGCGCGCCTTTTCGAGTTCCGCGGCAATCGTCTCGAGATCAAAGCTATTGCCCCGCAGCAGCTCTAGTTCCTGTTCCATGTCGCGTCGAAGCGAGGGCAGGGCGGCTACCTCGACATGATGTTTACGCGCTAGATTTTGCGCGCTGGCGATACGCTCGTTGGTGACTTCGAGGGCTTCGCCATCGAGGTCGATGCCGTCACGGTAAGCGCGCAACTCGGCGGTCGCCTCCCGCACCTGGATCAAGGCCGCATTGATCAATTCATGGCTGGCGGACAAGGCGCCGTCATTGCTCGATAACTCGCCCAGCCGCTGTTCGCACAGGCCGAGTGCCGATTGCAGATTGTGTTCTTCATCGTCATACAGCAGTTCGAGCACCTCGCCAGTCTTTGCGATCAGGTTGCCGGCATTCGCCAAACGCCGATAGTCTTGCTGTAGGCTTTCGAATTCACCCTCGGCGAGGTCTAGTTGCTGCAGTTCGCTGCAATAAAGCGCCAACAGGTCGACGCGTTGTTCGCGTTCCTGGGAACCCGAGCGCGCCTGCCGCAGACGTTGTTGCAGGTCGTGATACTCCCGATATTTTTGCGCCACCTCGGCGATCAGGCCCGGTTCGCCGAGAAAAGCGTCCAGCAATTGTCGCTGGACCTGCGATTTTTGCAGTGACTGGTGCTCGTGTTGTCCGTGAATGTCGATTAGTAGGTCGCACAGGCCGCGCAACTGTATCAGGGTTGCACTATAACCGTTGATGAAAGCCTTGCTGCGGCCGTTGGCATAAAGTACGCGGCGGATGACGCATTCGCCGTCAGCGCCCATTTCGTTGCTCGCCAGCCATTCTTTCGCGGCAGTGTGTCGATCGAGCCGAAAGCAAACCGAAATATCGGCGCGTTCGGTGCCGCTGCGAATACTGTCGCTCTCGGCACGGTCGCCCGCGGCCAGTTTAAGCGCGTCCAGCAGAATCGACTTTCCGGCGCCGGTTTCGCCGGTCAGGGCGCTCAAACCCGTGTCTAAATCGAGTTGCAACGAATCGATAATGGCGAAGTTTTTGATCTGGATCGAATCGAGCACTAGTAACTTGCGCTCCAGAAAAGTTTTTCGCGTAACACTTCGAAATAATCGTAGTCCTCGGGATGCAGCAAGGTCAGCGGTACGCCATAGCGCGTGATAAGAATACGGCAATTCTGCTTGACCAGCCGGGTCGAATGTCCATCGTAGCTGACCTTGGCGAGCTGCGAATCCCGCCCGAGTCGCACTTCGATCGGTTGATCCGCGGGCAACACGATCGGCCGGTTACTCAGCGTATGCGGGCATATCGGGACGATGGCCAGCGTCTCGAGCGAGGGGTGCATTATCGGACCGCCACCGGACAGGGCATAGGCGGTCGAGCCGGTAGGCGTGGTGACGATAACCCCGTCGGAACGCTGGATATGAATTAATTCGCCCCCGCTCGAAATTTCGTATTCGATCATGTTGGCCGATTCGGGGCTATGCAGGATGATGTCATTGAGCGCGATATTGGTCGCTACCAATTTATCATTCTCAAAAAATTTGCCCTCGATGAAAAATCGCTTCTCGACGCTATAGCGTCCGGCGACCACTTCGTCGATATAGGATTCGAAATCATCAAAAGACACGTCGGCTAGAAAGCCCAGCCGGCCTAGGTTAATTCCGAGTAAGGGGGTATTTTTGTCGGCTAGTGCGCGGGCCGCGGTCAACAGAGTGCCGTCTCCGCCCAGCGAAATCACCAGGTCGACGTCCGCGACCACCTGCTCCAGGGGCAGGCTCGATATTTCGGCCAGCTTTAAATTGAAGTCGAGACAATGCACCAAGACCTCGGCATGGCGGGCCAGAACATCGGTCACTTTTATAATACTTTCGTGGCGCAACTGCATATCGCTACGCACCACCAGACCGATTGATTTGAAGTTTGCCGGCATAATCTGGATTTTTACCTGGATTCCTCGATTTACGGGGGTTTAGTATACCGCTAGAATTCTACTGTATTACAAATGCGACTAAACTGCGGCTTGGCAACAATATATCAGACCCGATGACTGAAAAATACGAACTTGATGACCGCGCCCAGCTTTTGTTACGGCAATTGATCAACTCGTATACACGTGATGCCCAGCCGGTTGGCTCGAAGAATCTGGCGCAGCTATCGGGTCTCGATGTCAGCTCCGCGACCATACGCAATATCATGGCCAGGCTCGAAGATATGGGACTGGTAGATTCACCGCATACCTCGGCGGGGCGGATTCCAACCGAGGCCGGCTATCGCTTTTTCATCGATAGCTTGCTGGAAGTCGACAATCTCGAGAAATCGGCGCAACAGGTGATTTCGCAAAGTTTCAGCGCAAATAAAACTTCCAGTGACTTGATTCACAGCGCCAGCGACATTTTGTCCCGCGTCACTCACCTGACTGGCATCATCAGCCTGACTCACACCGCACCGACCGAAATTCGTCATATCGAATTCATGAAGCTGAGCGAACGCCGGGTGTTGGTAATCCTGGTAATAAACAAGGATGACGTGCATAACAAGGTAATTCACGTGGATCGCGACTATAGCGAGATCGAGCTGCAGCAGGCGGCACAGATGCTGAGCCGCTATCTGGTTGGGCACAGTTTCGAAAATGCGCGTAAAAAGCTGCTCGATGAGCTTTCCGAGTTGCGCACCGACGTCAATACCATCATGGAAACGGTGCTCGAGGCGATGGATGAAGTTTGCAGTCTGAATATGCATGAAGAGTTATTCACCAGCGGAGAGAGTAACTTACTCGAGTATGCAGAACTCTCTGATATCAATAAGTTGCGGAACTTATTTAATGTATTTAATCAAAAAACCGACCTGCTCAAACTGCTCGATGGTTGCACCGCGGCGGATGGCGTGGAAATTTTTATCGGTAGCGAATCCGGCTACTCGGTGTTGAGCGATTGCAGCGTGGTCGGGGCGCCCTACCATGTCAAGGGTAAAATGATCGGAGTACTCGGTGTTATCGGCCCGACGCGCATCGCCTACGAGCAGGTGATTCCGGTGGTCGATATTACCGCAAAATTATTGACATCGGCCTTGAATACTCGGAAATAATCCTTAAATTGTAGCCCACCAATTTTTGCACTGGTGCGGGCCACCGGAAAATCGCATTTAATTAGATAATTCGTACCAAACGGAGCAGTTAATGTCGCCACGACAAACCAAGATCGAAACCGACGACGAGCATTCGCTGGCTACCGAAGCAGCGGAACAGGCGCATCTCGAAGACGTCGTTCCACATGCCGCGGAAGCCGAACCGGACGAGCAGGAAGAAAGCATCGAGCAACAACTCGAAAAAGCCCAGGAGACCATTAAGGACTACTGGGACCAGATGATGCGCCTGCGCGCCGAAATCGATAATAACCGCAAGCGCGCCGAACGCGATATCGAGAACGCACACAAGTACGCACTCAAGAATTTCGTGGAAAACCTGCTGCCGATTATCGACAGCATGGAATTGGGACAGACCGCCGCCGCGGCCGATAACGCCACACTGGAAAGCATCCGCGAAGGCTCCGCCTTAACCATGAACATGTTCGTCCAGGTGCTGGAAAAAAACGGTCTGGAACAAATCGATCCCGTCGGTGAAAAATTCGACCCGGAACGGCACCAGGCTATCAGCATGATCGAGGTCGATAACGCAGAATCCAGTGCCGTTATCGAAGTGATGCAAAAGGGTTTCAAGTTGAATGACCGGCTGGTGCGACCCGCCATGGTCGTAGTGGCCAAATAAACCCTGAATTATTTGCGTGAATTCGCTTGAAAGCATAAAAAATAACCCTACATCTGGTGTAAGTTTCATTTCGAACAGTTTTTATTTCGAACAGTTTTTTTGGAGTAAATAAATGGGCAGAATCATAGGCATAGACCTCGGTACCACGAATTCCTGTGTAGCGGTAATGGAGGGCGACAAACCCAAGGTTATCGAAAACGTGGAAGGCGATCGTACCACCCCCTCCATCGTCGCCTTCGGCGCCGATGACGAAGTCCTGGTAGGACAGCCGGCGAAACGCCAGGCGGTTACCAATCCCAACGACACCCTATACGCGGTAAAACGCCTGATCGGGCGCCGCTTCAACGAGTCCGCGGTGCAAAAGGACATCGACCTCGTCCCCTATAAGATCCACAAGGCCGACAACGGTGACGCCTGGGTGGAAGCCAAGGGTAAGAAGATGGCGCCGCCGGAAATTTCGGCACGTGTGCTGCAGAAGATGAAGAAGACCGCGGAAGACTATCTCGGTGAAGAAGTCACCGAGGCGGTCATCACCGTCCCTGCGTACTTTAACGACTCGCAACGCCAGGCGACCAAAGATGCCGGTAAAATCGCCGGACTCGAGGTCAAACGGATCATTAACGAACCGACCGCGGCCGCGCTGGCTTACGGCATGGACAAGTCGACGGGCGATAAAAAGCTCGCGGTTTACGATCTCGGTGGCGGTACCTTCGATATCTCGATCATCGAAGTTGCGGAAGTCGATGGCGAACATCAGTTCGAGGTCCTCTCCACCAACGGCGACACCTTTCTCGGCGGTGAAGATTTCGACATGCGCTTGATCGATTACCTCGCCGACGAATTCAAAAAAGAGCAGGGCATGGACCTGCGCGGCGACCCGTTGGCGATGCAACGCCTCAAGGAAGCCGCCGAAAAAGCGAAAATCGAATTGTCTTCGAGTCAACAAACCGACGTGAACCTGCCGTATATAACCGCGGATTCCGCCGGGCCGAAGCATCTTAATCTCAAAATCACCCGCGCCAAACTCGAATCGCTGGTGGACGATTTAATCGCCCGCACCATCGAGCCGCTCAAGGTCGCACTGAAAGACGCCGGCGTCTCGGTATCCGATATCGACGATATCATTCTGGTCGGCGGGCAGACCCGTATGCCGAAAGTGCAGGAAGTGGTTAAAAATTTCTTCGGCCGCGACGCGCGCCGCGATGTCAATCCCGATGAAGCCGTTGCCAGTGGCGCTGCGATCCAGGGTGGCGTTCTCGGCGGCGATGTTAAAAACGTCTTGTTGCTCGATGTAACCCCGCTGTCGCTCGGTATCGAAACTCTGGGTGGGGTAATGACCAAATTGATTGAAAAGAACACGACGATCCCAACCAAGGCGTCGCAAACCTTTTCGACGGCCGAAGATAATCAGACCGCCGTTACCGTGCATGTTTTGCAGGGTGAACGTGAAGTCGCCACCGCCAACAAGTCGCTGGGACGTTTCGATCTCTCCGATATCCCGCCGGCGCAACGCGGCACACCGCAGATCGAGGTTACCTTCGATATCGATGCCAACGGTATTCTGAACGTATCGGCCAAGGACAAGGCAACCGGCAAAGAGCAAAAAATCGTGATCAAGGCGTCCAGCGGACTCTCCGATGACGAAGTCGATGCCATGATCAAGGACGCCGAGGCACATGCCGACGAAGACCGCAAACACCGTGAGACCGTCGAAGCCCGCAATCAGGCGGATGCGATGATCCACGCCGCGGAGAAGTCTCTCAAGGATCTCAGTGAGCAAGTCGAAGACGAAGACAAGTCCAAGATTGAAACGGCGATCGCAGATTTGAAAAAGGCGCTGGAAGGCTCCGATAAGGGCGACATCGAAGCCAAAACACAGGCGCTCGCCGAAGCGTCAAGCAAGCTGGCGGAGAAAGCCTACTCGACCAGCGCTGGCGATGAAGGTCCCGAGCCGGTCGATGCGAACGCTACGGCGCAGTCGAGTGATGATGTCGTCGACGCCGAGTTCGAGGAAGTCAAAGAAGAAGACAAGAAATAACGATTATTATCCAATCGTTATGACGAACCTGGCGCGATTTATCGTGCCAGGTTTTTGCTTTTTGTAGAAAGAACCCATGTCAAAACGCGATTATTACGAAGTTCTCGAGGTTTCCAACACGGCATCGGACGCCGATATCAAAAAGGCATTCCGCCGTCTGGCGATGAAGTATCACCCGGACCGTAATCCCGACAGCGAAGAGGCCGAGCATCATTTCAAGGAGGCTAAAGAAGCTTTCGACGTGCTTTCCAATGCCGATAAGCGCGCCGCCTACGATCAATTCGGCCATGCCGGGGTAGATCAATCGGCTGGCGCCGGTGGATTTAGCGGCGGCGGTTTCGGCGATGCCTTCAGCGATATTTTTGGTGATATTTTCGGCGGCGGCGGACGCTCGCGGGCGCGCAAAGGCGCCGACCTGCAGTATAATCTGGAACTGAGCCTCGAGGACGCCGTGACCGGCACCACGGTTAAAATCCGCGTGCCGACGTTGAAACATTGCACCAGTTGTTCCGGCAGTGGCGCCAAACCCGGCACTGCGCCCGAGAGTTGCAATACCTGCGGCGGCCACGGCCAGGTGCGTATGCAGCAAGGTTTTTTCTCGGTGCAGCAAACCTGCCCGAATTGTCGCGGCAAGGGCAGCATTATTAGCGATCCCTGTGCCAACTGTCACGGCGCCGGTCGGGTCAAGGAACACAAGTCGCTTTCGGTAGAAGTGCCCGCCGGGGTCGACAACGGCGACCGGATTCGACTTTCGGGTGAAGGCGAAGCCGGTGACTCCGCGGCGCCTAGCGGGGATTTATTCGTACAGATTCACGTCAAACCCCATCCCATTTTCGAGCGCGACAACGCCGACCTGTATTGCGAAGTGCCGATCAACATCGTGACCGCGGCCCTGGGCGGTGAACTCGAGGTACCGAGTCTCGGTGGCCGCCTGAATTTGAAGATTCCGGCCGGCACTCAAAGCCACAAACTGTTCCGCATGCGCGGCAAGGGTGTCAAACCCGTGCGCGGCGGACCGATAGGTGACCTGATTTGCCGCATCGTAGTGGAAACCCCGGTAAGATTAAGTGCCGAGCAAAAGTCGCTGCTTGAGCAGTTTGGGCAGTCGATGGGTAAGGCGGCCGACAAGCACAGCCCTAACGAAAATACGTGGATCGACAGCATGAAGCAGTTTTTCGAAGATATGAAATCCTGAGTCGGGGGCCGCCGTGACTCGCATAGCAATCGCCGGCGCCGCCGGACGCATGGGGAAAAACCTGATAACCGCCTGCAGCGAAACCGACGCGATGCAGCTGACCCAGGCGCTGGAATCGGAAGACAGTCCCAGCCTCGGCTCCGATTCGGGCGTGTTTGCCGGGCTCGAACCCAACCAGGTACCGATCGGCGCGCAGCTCGATCCAGACAGTTTCGATATCTTGATCGATTTCACCCGTCCCGAGGCAACCGCGAAACACGTCGAGTTTTCCCTCGAACACGGGAAAAAATTGGTAATAGGCACCACCGGCTGTAACGCCGGCCTGGAACAGAAACTGGCCGACGCAGGCCAAGAAATTGCCATCGTTTATGCGCCGAACATGAGTGTCGGGGTGAATCTGTGCCTGGAATTGATGCAGATCGCCGCCGCGGTGCTAGGCGATAGCGTCGATATCGAGATATCGGAAGCGCATCATCGACACAAGCTCGATGCGCCCTCCGGCACGGCCCTGCAAATGGGCCAGGTGATCGCTAGCGCACTGGGACGCGATCTGGATGAGTGCGCGGTATATGGCCGCGAGGGCCAAACCGGAGCGCGCGCGCGCGATACCATCGGTTTCGCTACCATCAGGGCCGGGGATATCGTCGGCGATCATAGCGTCTTGTTCGCCGCCGAAGGGGAGCGCATCGAAATCAGCCACAAGGCATCGGACCGAATGATCTACGCCCGCGGCGCAATGCGCGCCTGCCATTGGATAGGAGCGCAGGAAAAGGGCCTGTTTACGATGCGTGACGTACTCCAACTTGCATGAAATTACTTCAAGTAGTCGACCTAAATTATTGAATTAATGGATTATAAGCGGGGTATTACCTGCTGCTCTGAATCTGCTAATACGAACTAGCGCATAGTCACCAATTCCTCGGAACTGGTCGGATGAATCGCCACGGTGTCGTCGAAGTCGCTTTTACAGGCTCCCATACGAATCGCCACCGCAAAGCCTTGCAACATTTCATCGACGCCCGGGCCGATCAGGTGACAGCCGATCACTTTTTCTTCCTCGTCCAGGCAAACCAGTTTCATCGCGGTCGGCACATCGTGACCGCTGATCGAGTTGTACATGGCGGTGAAGCGGGTTTGATAGATCTTGACGCGCTCGCCGTACTCGGCGCGGGCCGCCTGTTCCGTCATGCCGACGGTGCCGATGGGAGGGTGGCTAAATACCACGCTGGGTATCAATTCGTAATCGAGATGGCGATCCGTTTGGGCGTCGTAAAGACGATCCGCCAGGCGCCGGCCGGCGGCAATGGCGACCGGGGTTAACGGCGCGCGGCCGGTAATATCGCCCAGTGCAAATATATGCGGTTGGTTAGTGCATTGGTAGGTATCGGTTTCGATATATCCTCGGGCGTTTAACTCGACCCCGGCTCGCTCGAGGTTCAAACCGCCGAGATCCGGTCCCCGGCCGACGGCATAGATGACTTGATCCAGATTTTGCATGCCGACGCCGTGGCTGTCCCGCAGTGAGATCCCGCCTTCCGCAGCGCGGTCGATGCGGGTAATTTCACACTCGGTACGCACTTCGATGCCCGACTTGGTAATCTCTTCGAACAGAGTTGTACTGAGCATGCTGTCGAAATCGCCGAGCACGTGGTGCTTGCGCAGGTACAGGCAAACTTCGCTGCCGAGTGCATTTAACACGCCCGCCAGTTCGACCGCGATATAACCCGATCCGGCAATCGCGACACGCTGCGGTTGGCGCTTAAGTTCAAAAAACCCGTCCGAGGTGATCGCGTGCTCGGCACCCGGTATATCCGGTACGCGAGGCCGTGTGCCGGTCGCGATAGCAATATGTTTCGCCGTATAGCGGGTTCCGTTTACGGCGACGGTATGCGCATCGACGAAGCTGGCGTCGCCTTCGATTTCATCGACTCCGAGATCCTTCAGGTAGCCGTGATACCAATGGTTTATCCCGTCGATATAGGCCTCGCGCCGGGCCACCAGTTGCGACCAGTCGAAGCCGTTGTGCGCGAGATCGAAACCGTAGCTTTTAGCGTCATCGATCATATGAGCGAGGTTGGCCCCGAACCACATGATTTTCTTTGGCACGCAGCCGACATTAACACAGGTGCCGCCCATTTTACCGCGTTCGACCACGGCGCAGCGTTGGCCATAGCTGGCGGCACGCTCGATAATCGAAAGTCCGCCGCTGCCGGCGCCAAGGGTTATTAAATCGTAGTCGAAGGTCTCGGTCATAGTGGGTTTCCTTGTATAGTCGGCGCGAACTTTAGCAGCTTTGGGATGGATTTTTTACTTTTCCAGCGACATAATTCGACCGGCATCGACGGCAGAGGGTTCCATGTTTAAATTAATTCGCTTCATAGTCACGCACGGCCTCGCCCTGGGGATTGGTTTTGCACTCGGTATTTATCTGTTGCCGGTGCTGACGGCACCCGACGCGCCAAGCGATGCGGAGGTCAGTTCGAGTGCGACACAGGCCATCTATCAGGGTGATTTTCATAAAAAACTAGCGGGCAGCGATTTTCTGCACTGGGGGGAAGGGCGGATTTCGATATCGTCCAAACAAATCAGCTTCATGGGTTCGATTGCCCCGGGGCCTGATTATCAGCTCTACCTGACGCCGTCCCTGGTTCAAACCGAACAAGAATTCCTGCTGATAAAAGACGAATCGGTCAAAATCGGCGCCGTCAAAACTTTCAATAACTTCATTCTCGATATCCCGGAAGGTATCGATCCGGCGGGCTATCGCGCACTACTGATCTGGTGTGAATCCTTCGGCGAATTTATCACCGCCGCAAGTTATCGTTAAGTTCGGTATTCGGCTAGCCCGCCTATTTCATCGTTTTACCTCGCGCGGGCGTCGCCACGAAGCCGCGGTGTCCGCAGCAGGAAATCGATGAGATAGACGGGTTAGAAGGGGAGTGAAGTTCCGCCGTATAGCTTGCCGGCTTTTTCGTCGATATCGTAGCCGAAATCCAGGAATAGGTCGGTCTTGACGAAGGATTCTATCTTCCAGCGGAAACCGGTACCGATGGTGTAGTGCATGTCGGCCAGATCGATGTCATCGAAATCGTCGTAGATATTGCCGCTATCGAGGAACAAACTATGGCGCACTCCCGGATGTTTGTGGTAAGCAAAGACATGACATGGTCCAATAGATTGATACCACCCAGTTAAGAGATAATGAAACTTAACTGAGGTAACGATTAATGACAACGAGAAAGAAATATTCGAAAGAATTCAAACTGGACGCAGTCAGT
>Ga0136654_1000501_pt1 | contig 11622 bp, 8 predicted proteins | sample InaspJWI70metaG_FD_94865 | JGI IMG/M metagenome (GOLD analysis project Ga0136654, IMG submission 94865) | Marine gutless worms symbiont microbial communities from Oahu, Hawaii - Inanidrilus sp. 1 OAHU.JWI-70 metaG (version 2) | ecosystem: Host-associated > Annelida > Digestive system >... | reverse complement strand
GTCCACCGTTTGAGGATTACAGCGGCAAATGAAAAAGAATCTTCACCCTGCGTCCTTAGCGACTTGCGATGATTGATTGTCCTGTTGTAAATGGATATCTAATATGAAAAGACACCCAAAAGGACATAGACGTATGACCAAGAAACTCTACCATGAAGATCAGTATATGCAGGAATTTTCTTCCGAAGTTATCGAAAAAATGGCGGTCAACGGAAAACCTGCGGTTGTTCTAAAGCAAACAGCATTCTACCCAACCTCCGGCGGTCAACCGAACGATCTTGGCAGGCTGAATGATGTTGCGGTTGTCGATGTGATTGAAGACGAAAACCACCGAATTGTCCATCTGCTCGAAGAACCGCTAAACGACCGGCGAGTTACGGGCCTGATCGACTGGCGGCGGCGACTGGATCACATGCAACAACACACCGGGCAGCATGTCCTGTCACAGATATTTTCAAAAGAATTTGAGGCGGCAACCATTTCATTTCACCTTGGAGAAGAAAGCGCCACGATCGATATGGATAAATCCGGATTCGGTCACGACGCGATTGCCCGGGTTGAAATCCTTGCCAACCGGATAGTTCTTGAAAATCGACGCGTCCTTGCGCACACGGTAGGCAAATCCGAACTGGATCGATTCCCTCTGCGCAAGCCCCCGGCCGTGGAGGATCGCATCCGAATTATCGAGGTAAAGGATTTTGATTATTCAGCGTGTGGCGGAACCCATTGTGCGAGAACCGGAGAAATCGGCCTTCTCAAGATCCATCGATATGAGCACTATAAGGGAGGGACGCGTATTCATTTTGTATGTGGATTGCGGGCCTTGAAAGACTACCAGAGAAAATCAAAAGTTATCAAAAACCTTATGGCGTCAATGAGTTCAAGTGAAGGCGAACTTCATCAAAATATAAATAAGTTTCAGGAGAATTATAAATCCCTGCGGTTGGAATACGAAAATTTGAAGAGGCAAGTCTTGGACAATGAAGCGCAAGTGCTTTACGCCGGGCGGAAAAAAATTGGGGACCTCCATATCGTCAAGAATATTTTTGAAAATCGTGATCAGAAGGAATTGATATTCCTGGCAAAAAAGATATTGAAGACTGCTGCCGAAACGGTCATCTTGTTTGGCGCAAAATCTGGAGATAAAGCCTCCCTGCTCTTTCAGCGGTCGGAGGAACTGCCCTTTGACATGGGGCAATTGATGAAAAGAGCGTGCCCGGTTATAAAGGGGCGCGGAGGCGGCCGGCCTGCACAAGCCCAAGGCGGAGGCCCCGATGTCGACAATCTGGCCAACGCTTTACAGGAAGCGGAAAACACTCTTTTTGAAATGAATCAAACAAAGGCAATTTAACGGTTCATGCGCATCTGACAAATCGCAAACGAAAAATGGAGGAGAAAATGGGCAGCGGCGGATTAATCGGAAACCTCTATCGGCCTTTGAATCAAGGCCAGATCGAAACGATACATCAAAAATCATTGGATGTCATCGAACATATCGGGATGACTTTTGAAACAGGTCTCGACGATATGCTGGATATGGTCGAAGCGGCGGGCTGCAGGGTCGACCGGAAAAATGCAAGGATTTACTTCCCGCGGAAATTGGCAGAAGAAATGGTTTCCCAAGCACCGGCTGAATTTATCCTGTACAGCAGGGACGGCAGGAATGATCTGCATGTAGGCAGCGACCGCGTGTATGCCGGGACCGGCGGATCTGCATTAAACGTAATTGATCTCGATACACGCCAGGTGCGGCGGGGCGTGCTTGAAGATATTTACAATGTGGCCAGGCTGGTTGACCGATTGGATAACATACATTTTTTTCAACGGTGTGTCATACCGCATGATGTACCCGTCGAATACTACGATGTTAATTCTCTTTTTGCTCCCATGCTCGGCACCACCAAGCATATCATGTTCGGCTGCGACCTCGAGAAAGGGCTTTTGGACGCAGTTGAATTGGCGTCGATCGTTGTTGGTGGAAGAGAAAAATTAAGAAAAAACCCGGTTTTTTCAATCGCATCCTGTATGATCATCAGTCCGCTTAAATTCTGCACCCAGTCCGTAAAAAACGTGTGTGAGGCCGCCCGGCAAATGGTGCCGGTTGCCATATCCAGTGCCCCCATGTCCGGCTCCACATCTCCGATGACCATGGCCGGGACATTGGTGCAGACCCATGCAGAGGAACTTGCCGGTATCACTGTGCATCAACTTTCAAACCCCGGTGCGCCGGCATTGTATGGCGGCTTACCCGGTATGGCCGATATGCGTTCGATGGGCTATCAAGGCGGCGGCGTTGAATTCGGCATGATGCAAACCGCGATTCACCAGTTAGCCGAATATGTGAAGGTGCCCAATTATGCTTCATCCGGGCTGAGCGATTCGAAAATCCCGGATGCCCAGGCCGGATGGGAAAAGGCTTTTACCACTGCTCTTGCTGTAATGGGGGGAAATAATTACATCCACCATGCGGCCGGAATGCTGGAATCCATGCTTTGTATTTCCTATGAACAGTATGTCATGGATGATGAGATTATTGGAATGGCCTGCAAGATTCTGGAAGGCATTGCAGTGGATGAAGAGCATATGGCTTATGATGCCATCGAGGAAGTCGGACCGGGCGGTAATTATTTGATGTCAGACCATACCCTGCGTTTTATTCGCAGTGAATATTTCCAGAGCAATGGGGTCAGCGATAAATCAGGCAGGAGAGATTGGGAAACTAACGGCTGTTTGGATGCCCGCGAGCGGGCACGAATGATAGCGACAAAGATCCTCTCAGCACCTGAAGAGCCGAAAATACACCAGGACCTCGCAACGGAGATCAGAAAGAAATTTCATGTGTTTGTCTAAGGGCTGCCAGATGAGGTGTCCTGTGGCTTCGAATGGATCCCATCCGGAGGTGGTTGGGCTAATTTTTTTCAACTAAATGATATTATTTGTTAAATAGGGAAGAACCGTGACATCCGGCTTAGTCCTTGACAGAAATAAATTGATTATCTATGTTGGACGCGGATTCATTCTAAAATACTAATTAAAAACTAGACGCCAGTTTCTTTAATCTCACCAATTTAACCGACCACCTTTTATAGCATTGATTTTATGTACCTTTTCTTATGGTTTCTTATAGAGTCTCAAAATTGCCCTTTTTGTGAATATCTGCACCTAACGGTCCCAAGTATTTAATTGGTTGGTTTTTAGGAACTTTTGATCTTATACGGTTTTACTTTTCTGGCAACCTATCATTCCTGAGAGGAGGTAATATCATGACGACAAAAAGAGTACATCCCGGTGTTGAAGAAATGAAAAAAGCCCTTGCCGACGGCAAGTGCTCGCGGCGTGAATTTCTGCGCACCGTCACGCTGCTGGGCGTGTCTGCGACGGCTGCTTACAGCATGGCGGGATTGCCGGATTTTATTTCATCCGCCCACGCCGCTCAGAAAAAAGGCGGCGTGTTAAAATTCGGCATGCAGGTCCAGGAGATGGCCGATCCGGCCACTTATTCATGGACCCAGAAATCCATCGTCGCGCGCCATATCGTCGAGTACATGGTAGAAACCGGTCCGGATAACATCACGCGACCCTATCTGGCCGAAAGCTGGGAAGCATCCGACGATTTGAAAACCTGGACCTTCCATCTGCGTAAAGGCATCAAATGGTCAAACGGCGATGAATTCAATGCTGATGATGTGGTATTTAATTTTACCCGCTGGCTCGATCCAAAAACCGGATCATCCAATCTGGGTCTGTTCGATGCCATGCTTGAAGTAACCGGGGAGAAAGATGCCAAAGGCAATCCGATCAAGCGCATGACTAAAAATGCGGTACAGAAAGTAGACAATCATACAGTCAGACTCAACCTAAATTCGCCGGTACTATCGATACCCGAGAATCTTTATAACTATCCTACCGCAATCGTTCACCGCAATTTTGAAAAAGAAGGCGGCGATCTCTCCAAAAACCCTGTAGGTACCGGGCCATACACCCTTACCAAATTCAGGGTCGGTGAGCTGGCTGTCTTGAAAAAACGCAAGGAACCCTATTGGCACGGTGAGGTCTTTCTGGATGAAATTCGCTTCGTCGATCTGGGCGAAGATGCCGGCGCTTATCTGGCCGCTATCGCTTCAAGACAGGTTGATGGAATCTATAACCTCGATCTGACAACCCTGGAAGCGGCCAAGAATATTCCGGGAATCAAGGTTGTCGAGATTCCAACGACCCAGACCGGTGTTATTCGGATGAAGGTCACCGAAAAGCCGTTTACCGATATCCGCGTACGCAAAGCGGTCCAGAAAACCTGCGATGCCAAGAGACAGCTCGACATCGCCCACCGCGGTTTGGGTATCGTTGCCGAACACCACCATGTCGCCAAGATACACCCCGAGTATTTTGCCCTGCCCCCGTTCGAGCAGGACATTGAAGGCGCCAAAAAACTGCTGGCCGAGGCCGGCTATCCCGATGGCATTGAATTAACCTGCAATGTGGGCAATACCGAAGGTGTTTGGGAACAGGATTCAGTGGCCATACTTAAAGAGGATGCCGCCAAGGCCGGGATCAAAATCAATATGAATGTGATGCCTCAGGCACAATATTGGGATGTTTGGACAAAGGCGCCCTTGAGTCTAACCTCCTGGACCCACCGTCCGTTGGCCGTCATGGTGTTGGGCTTGGCCTACCGCACCGGTGTGCCCTGGAATGAGTCCAGCTATGCCAACCCCGAGTGGGATAAAGCCCTGACCGAAGCGGAATCGACCCTGAATGTTGAAAAACGACGGGTCAAGATGGAGAAGGTTGAGAAAATTCTGCAGGACGACGCCGTCATGGTTCAGCCGTTCTTCCGTGCCGTATTCACCGCGGTCCGGGATAATGTCGTCGGTTTTGAAATGCATCCAACCCGATACTACCGCTTCCATAAAGTTTCCCTGGCGTAGTATTCACAACTTAAGCTGGTAAGGGGGGGCGTTTAGGCGCTCCCCGGCCTATTATCTCCCCGAAAACTACAAGTAGAACTTAGGGGTTTCTCCCCAATTGGAATGTTGGAATGCTGGAAAAATGGAATAATGGGTTCTGGGAAAATGGGGTAATTTTTTATTGGAGGAATTTTCTTTTACGGCAAAATAATAATAGGATTACATCCTTATGAAAACCCAACCGTCCAATATTCCATCATTCCATTTTTCCATATGCGGGGCACAAACTCAGGCTTCATAAAAACTCTTTATTGACAATAAGTTATAGAATTTACGAGACGTTGAATTAGATCAGGAGGAGTCAAAATGGTCACCTTGGTGGTAAAGCGAATCGGATTCATGATTTTCACCATGATTATCGTATCGCTGATCCTTTTTCTGCTGCTGGAGACGGAACTTACGGGCGATCCGGCAATCCGGGTGCTTGGTCAATTTTCAAACGAAGAACAGCGGGAGCTGTGGCGGGAGCAACACGGATATAACCAACCCGTCATGTTGCGCTACGTGAAGTGGCTGGGCAATTTTGCGACCGGCAACCTCGGGGAGTCGATCCGCTTCAAAGGCCCTGTCGCTGACGTGATGTTGCCGCGGCTGTGGAACACCGCCATACTGGGGTTTTGGACGTTTGCGATCATGATTCCGCTATCGTTGATCCTGGGCGTCTTGTCGGGGATGAAAGAGGGTTCAAAGCTCGATAGATCGATATCGGTGTTTGGGATTTTGACAACTTCCGTACCGGAATTTGCCAGTGCCGTATTTTTCTCGGCCCTCTTTGTATTCGGTCTGAAATGGCTGCCGGGCACCAGCAGCATGGCGGGCGGGTTCGAGTTCAAACAGTTGATTCTGCCGGCCCTGGTGCTGATCGTCTATGACTTTGGCTATGTCGCTCGCATGACTCGTGCATCCATGGCAGAAGTCATGACTTCCCAGTACATAAGAACGGCGGTGCTAAAAGGCTTGCCCTATAAATCGGTGATCGTCAAGCATGCGTTGCGCAATGCACTCATCGCACCATTTACGGTAATCATGCTGCAAATCAACTGGCTGCTGTCTGGAGTTATTGTGGTTGAATTCTTCTTTGCGTATAAAGGATTTGGAGCACTGATCCTGGAGGCTTCTCTGAATAACGATATCGCCCTTCTGGAAGCGTGCGCCATGGTGGCGGTTTGTGTTGCGGTGGCCACCCAGACTATCGCCGACATTGGCTACACATTTCTCAACCCTCGCATCCGTTTTAGCTAAGTCCATCGATGCGTAAATACGAGGACGTATTTACATACTCGGGACTTAGTGCTGCCTGCGACGAGCTCCCTTCGGCAAGCTCAGGGCTTGAGCCTGTCGAAAGCAGCCGAGGCGAGTTAGCAATTATGTATGATGGATGGGTCAATAATTATATGTCACTGTAATTGCGAATCGAAGCACTAAGGAGACGAACGATGAATACAACTGCAACTACAACCCGAATGCCTTCTGCCGGATACGGAGCGGCGCTATGGCGCGCACTGAAATCTTTTGGGCTCCTGCGGGAGAGTTGGGTCGGAATGGTGGGGGCTTTCCTAGTCTTATTCTGGGTGCTGGTTGCAATCCTGGCACCGTTGCTGGCGCCATTTGAACCCAACTCGTCCATTCAGCCGTTTGCCAAACCGGGTATGGCGGATGCCAAAGGCGGCACATTCTGGCTCGGCACCGATCATATCGGGCGGGATATCCTTTCCCGTATAATCTGGGGTTCGCGTACAGTGCTGATCTATGCGCCACTGGCAACTCTCTCGGCATATACGGTGGGTATTCTGATGGGGCTTGCAGCCGGATATCGCGGCGGTTGGGTGGATGATGTCCTGTCGCGCGTCGCAGATATCATTCTCTCATTTCCGGTGCTGGTGCTGTATATTATCATCATCGCCACCATCGGCGCATCCGGAATTAACATCATTATTGCCATCACTTTTGCATCCTCGCCGGGGATCATGCGGATTGTGCGTGGATTGGTGCTGGATCTGCGCAATCGTGATTATGTTGCAGCGGCCCAGACCAGAGGCGAATCAGACTGGAAAGTGATGCTGGTTGAAATATTACCGAATGCACGCGGTCCGCTGATTGTCGATGCCTGTCTGCGTCTGGGTTATGTCATTATCACCATCGGTGTGCTCGGCTTTCTGGGGCTGGGTCTGCCGCCGCCGGATCCGGATTGGGGCGGCATGGTCAATGAAACCCGGCAGATGGCGATGGCTTTTCCGCACATGACGCTCTTTCCATGTATCGCAATATCTTCGTTAATCCTGGGGTTCAATTTAATGGCGGACGGTCTGCGTGAAATCTCATTGCGCGATTAGGAGGTAGCCAAAACATGAACGACAATCAAGAACCGGTTCTTGTCTGCAAGGATCTCTGCATCTCTTACTATACCCGGGCTGGGGAAATCCCGGCGGTAGTGGATTTTTCGTTGACGGTATTGCCCGGTGAAACCATCGGCATTGTCGGCGAATCGGGCTGCGGAAAGTCTACCGTGGCCATGGCGATCATGCAATATATGGGCGCCAACGGCGGCATCAAGAGCGGCAGCATAACGTTTAAAGGCCGTGATTTGAATCAGATGTCGGAGGATGAGTTGCGCCGCATTCGCGGATCAGAGATCGCAATGATATACCAGGAACCTTTTGCCTCTCTAAATCCAAGCCTCAAAATCAGCACCCAGCTGATGGAAGTGCCGCTTGCGCATGAGAACATTTCCAAAGAAGAAGCGCGACAGAGGGCTATAAAGATGCTGACGGATGTCAAACTGCCTGATCCTGAACGGCTTATGGAATCATATCCGCATCAGTTATCGGGTGGACAGCAGCAACGAGTGGTTATTGCTATGGGGCTTTTATCTAATCCATCTTTGTTGCTGCTGGATGAACCAACGACTGCGCTGGATGTCACGGTTGAGGCCGGCATCGTGAAGCTGGTTGCCGACATCAGCAAGAAGTTCGGCACCTCCCAGATTTATATCTCCCATAACCTGGGGCTGATTCTGGAGACCTGTGACCGGGTATTTGTCATGTACTCCGGTGAAGTTGTCGAAGAAGGAACGATTGACTCGCTGTTTACCTGGCCAAGGCACCCTTACACCCACGGCCTTTTTGCCTGCATTCCCCTGCCGACGGCCGACAAGAACGCCGCCCCGCTTAAGCCGATCCGCGGTCAGCTCCCTTTGCCATTCGAACGACCCCAGGGCTGTTATTACCACCCACGTTGTGATCACTTTAAGCCCGGACTGTGTGACCAGGATCATATTGAAATGGAGCATGTCGTGGATAGTGCCGCCGACCATCGCGTAAGATGTTTACGCTATAAAGAAATCGATCATCACCTTGAGGCGCCGGGCGGTGAAGTCAAGGAGGCACTTAAACTCGGTAAACGGGTGCTCGAAGTGGATGGCATGAAGAAGTACTACGAGGTTCGTGACCGATCACTAAGGGCTTTGATTACCGGTAAAAGAATTCGTTATGTCAAGGCTAATGAGGAGTTGAACTTTACTGCCCGAGAGGGAGAAACGGTAGCCATCGTCGGTGAATCCGGCTGCGGCAAATCAACATTTGCCAAAGTCTTGATGGGTTTAGAGACAGGTACGGATGGCGAGGTGCGTCACGGAGACAAAGATATTTCGGATGTGCCGGTTCGGGAGCGCAGCGCTGAACAGATTGGCTCACTGCAGATGGTGTTTCAAAATCCGTTTGATACATTGAATCCAAGCCACAGCATTGGTGGTCAAATATCGCGGGTTATCAAGAAATTTGGCGTGGAGAAGGACAAAAAGAAAATTTATGACCGCGTGATGACCCTGCTGGATACGGTCAAACTGCCAAGGGACTTTTATTTCAGAAAACCCAGGCAGTTATCAGGCGGGCAAAAGCAGCGTATCGGTATTGCCCGGGCATTTGCCGGAAACCCGGACATGGTTATTGCAGATGAACCGGTCTCTGCCCTGGACGTATCGGTCGCGGCGGCTGTTACCGAGCTGCTTATGGATATTCAGCGCGAGCATAAAACCACCCTGCTTTTCATAAGCCATGATCTGAGTGTCGTGCGTTATCTGTCAGATCGTATCGTCGTCATGTATCTCGGACATATTCTTGAAAGGGGCACCACGGAGCAGATCTTCGCTCCTCCTTATTCCCCTTATACCGAAGCGCTGTTATCAGCTGTGCCGATTGCAGATCCGGAAGTAACCAAGCGTGAGATCGTTCTGGAAGGTAATCTGCCCAGCGCAATGAATCCTCCCAAGGGCTGCCCATTTTCTACGCGCTGCCACCGGAGAATAGGCGAAATTTGTGATAATGAACCGCCGCCGGAGCAAATCGCGGCCGATCGGCACATCATTAAGTGTCATATCCCACTTGAAGAGTTGAGAAAAGTGGAACCCGTAATCCATGTGCCGGATGAATCCGAACGGATCCACGCGAGGCCCTAGATATCTTTATAAGCCAAGATCTTAAAATTTAGGTCAAGCCCGCCCTGTCGCGACGAGTTGGTCATTTGCAGGGATTTTACTTTGTTACCGGGACCAAAATCCTGAAACGGTTGGCATATCATATCGGTCTGGGCAAGTGTTTTTTATCAAACATGGTGCCAGATGCGAAAAGATACTGGATGATAGTCTCTGGCCTCCGGCTCCGCTTCCAGCCCGTAGGGCTTCCAGGCCGGAGGGTAGAGCCTACGCCTCGGAGAGATACTGTATTTAAGAGGAATTTTTTTGATTTATATAGAATCAAGCATCAAGCATCCAGTCCCGCCGTATGGCGGGACTCGCCTCAAGCAATCCACCAATTACGCCGCCAACCTGTCGTGAGCCTCCCTTCGAGGTCCTCCCTTCGAGGACCTCAGGGTCGAATGACAGGGTCGAATGACAGGGTCAAATGACAAGGCCGAACGGCCTGTCGTGAGCCTTAACGTCGAACGGCTCATCGGTTGAGGCAGAGTTTCGCTAGAACGGAAGGATAATACGGCAAGACAGATCGTATCGGGCAATTCGCCGGGGCTCAGCCTGCCGGAAAGTTCTCCAGGTGGACGTCTTTGATGCCTTCATGAAAATCGTGAACTGCAATGATACGTGCAATGATGTTGTCATCCGCCTTCATTTGATCGAAACAACCGGGCAGGGTGCTTCCAGGATGACATATTGGGCAGTGGAACCGAACACCAATTTTCCAACTTTTGACCTTCTTCTGACTCCGATAATGATTTCATCAATACTGTTGTCTCTTGCATAATTGACCAGATCCTCTCCAGGAGAGTGGTAACTTACGGATGCCTGGGTTTTGCAGGCAATATCATCTACTTTGAAGGGCGTTCTCAGCTTTTCCAGCTTGTTTTCAGCTTTATCGATATCCTCTTTTTTCAACTCCGGACCCTGCTCCAATGAGGTCACAATATAAACCTCTGCCTTAAATGCCTTCGCATGTTTTTGTGCCAATTTCAAAGCGTTATCGGCAACCTTCGATCCGTCATACCCCACGAGTATCTTCATTTTAATCTCCTTCCGTGTGTTCACGTTGGACATCGTATGAATCTGTTCGGGATTAAAAGTGGGTTTATGAAACATAAACACAACTGTCAAGAAATCATTGGGTAAGGTAAGCAAAAATAAACCTTTACCTGATTCGGATTTATGCGCTAAAAGACTGGCTCGAGTTTCGCAGCCCCAAAACGGTGCAAATAATTGGTCTATAGCGTTTGCGTCAAGCCATCAACGTCATGATGGTCCGGAAAATGTCGTAAAACCACCGGTATCGGAACGTTATTATGACAAACGCTATAGCTGGATATCTCAACAAATTTCAACCCGCTAAAACTCGCATGAGGAGGAAGCATGATTCAGACCGGCGCCACTGAAAAAAGATCGATTTTTTTCCGGGTCCTGACCGACGATCAGATCGAAGAGATCAAACGGGCTGCTTTCGAGGTGATGTCAAAGGTAGGCTTTCGAGTGCATCACGAAGGCGCCCGCAAAATGCTCAAACAGGCAGGCGCACCGATCGACGGGGAAATCGTCAAGGTTCCGGAACACGTCGTGACGGCGTGTTTGCGAACCACCCCCAAAGGCTGGACCATCTATGATCGCCAAGGCCGACGCGCCATGGAAGTCGAGGGCCGCAAGAGTTACTATGGCACGTCCACCGCCAGTCCGCGAACCAAAGACGCCCTGACCGGCGAAATCCATCCCACCAGGGTGGTCGATATCGCCATAGGTGCCAAGGTGGCCGACGCGCTGGACAACATCGACTGGGTCATGCCGATGGGTTCGGTGCAGGATGTTGCGCCCACGGTTGCCGATCTTTACGAATTCGAGGCCGTGGTGTCCAATACCACCAAACCCATGGTTTTCATCGGGTATACCCCCCGGGGGGTCGAGCTGGTTTATGAGATGGCCGCCGAGGTGGCCGGCGGGATTGACAACCTGCAGCAGCGGCCGTTTCTCATTTTTTATCCCGAGCCGATTTCCCCGCTGGTTTTTCCGGCGGATGTAATCGATCGTTTGTTTGTCTGCGCGGATCTGTCTTTGCCCCAAATTCAGGGTCCGACGATTCAATTCGGTGCGACCGCCCCGGTGACGATGGCCGGAGCCATTGCCCAAGGTGTGGCCGAGGCGTTGATGTGTTTAGTTTTAGCCCAG
>Ga0136654_1000495_pt1 | contig 11727 bp, 2 predicted proteins | sample InaspJWI70metaG_FD_94865 | JGI IMG/M metagenome (GOLD analysis project Ga0136654, IMG submission 94865) | Marine gutless worms symbiont microbial communities from Oahu, Hawaii - Inanidrilus sp. 1 OAHU.JWI-70 metaG (version 2) | ecosystem: Host-associated > Annelida > Digestive system >... | reverse complement strand
GGCTTAGCTGAGCCCAACAGTCGATAAGCACACGTTTCAGCTGGTCAATGTGTGAAATTTTGCGACGATACACCATCTGCTGCAATGCCTCCAAACTGCATAATCAACCGGGTTAAGATCCGGGCTGTGTGGCGGCCAGTTTTCAGGTTCAAAGAACTCCGGCACATTTGAGCGCAGGTAAACAACAGTGTGGCGTGAACGATGTGCCGGCGCTCCGTCCTGCTGAAACAGATTGGGGAGCATTGCAGCAGATGGTGTATCGTCGCAAAATTTTAGACATTGACCAGCTGAAACGTCTGGACTAACTCTGTGGGAAAATGACAGTTGTTTCACTGTATGTTAGTGTAAATTGAGTAAAATCCATGTGTTCTAGTCATATATACCATAATTTCAGCTGTTGTGACGATTTGAGCAAATTTGGCGAAGAATATTTAAACTCACTGAAATGCGAGTTTTGTACCTTTTTTCTCAATAAAATTGCGAAAATTTTGACATACTGCATGCCTTTCTAGGACTAACCGTCACAAAGTTATCAAGTCTGAAAACAGTCGGGTTTTTTGGCCCACCCTGTAAGTTCATATCCAACTCAACATCTGGTCAATCATCCCACACTAGTCTAGTCAATTCCCTCAGCGTGTTAAAATATGCACACGGAATCATGTACTGGTAGGTTACCAGATTACATTCACGCAACTACATGAAAACTAACTGGAACAACTAAGATCTCAAACCAGGCTATCGTAAATATCAGACTCTGCCCCCAGCCCAGTGCTGCCCCTGGTGGGCCAGTTTAAGTACACTCCATGGTATCAAATCCATGCTGCCACCTACTGAGTCACTGATAGTTACAGGGGCTCACTGATAGTTACACCTTTTCGCGTCACCTATTCGGCATCATCCACAAAATCGCAAGTACATAACGCATCTCAATCTATCTACAGGGTGGCGCAGAATAAACCGGACTATTCAAACTTCCAACCGAGTTTATGAGAATTTGCACAAAATAACGCCTTTAACACTTGTAGCGCACAGACAAACAAGATGACAGAAAAGTGCATTTAAATATTCTGCGGTAATTAAATATTCTACGTGACGTCATCACTGATGTAGTAGACGTAAATATGAAAATGCGTCCGTTAACAAGTGCGTCTTCGTGTACCAGAATTTGTGGAATGAGAAAAGTGGCTGCCGAATAGCCCAGACGTAAACCCAGTAAACTATTCGATCTGCGGAGCACTCCAACAGCCTGTTTACTGTCGTCGTCGCATTCGAGACGTTGAGCCTGAAAGAAGTCCTGCAGACCTGCTGGGAGCAGACTGGTCAAGATGTCATTGATCTCGCTAGAGAACAGTTTCGCAAACGATTGTCGCTCGCTGCTGCAACCGGTGGAGGACACACTGAGCACCGCTTTGACTAATGTTCTTGGTGCTACACGTACATTATCATATTTACGTGTTTTGTTGTAGAAATGCAGAACTTGGACAAATAAAGGAAATAATCCGGTTTATTCTGCGCCACCCAGTATCTCACAAGTGCTTTCATTGCCGTTCCTTCCAGCCAGTTAACTGCAACATCGTCAGCAGAGTCTTTACAGGCCGCATCGTGAAGCTTGCTTACTGGACACTCATTTACTATGTGTGACATTGTCTGGACCGTCCCACACTCGCACTTGTCAGAGGACGCCATGCCCCACTTGTGTAGATTTGCATCAATGCCGCCAGAGGACTGAAGTAACATGCACCAAAAATTTGATAAAGATTGGCCGTACAATTTCAGATATATGCTTGTCAGCAGACAGAAAACACTCAAACATACACATACAGAGATATGCTCATCACAATGCAGAAATAAGTGACAAATGTCAAGGCTATAGGCATGTTTTTCAAGTTTCAATACGACAGTCTATTTACTCGTTCGCTTAAGTTTTAACGTGTGTATGATTTTCTTTTGCGCGTGTTTGCATGTGAGCTAATCCAGCCTTTGGCTGCCAGACACTAATAAATGTTGTTTATTTTGTTGTTTTCGCTGCTGCTAATGAGTATTTTTGTGACATCTCAAACGCATATGCACTGGCTCTCAAATGATGTCTGGCCTCAGTTATTCAACTAAAACACAGTGTATACACAGTTGTTGGTTACGTGCGGTAGATTAAGCCGACTCATGTCGGATTTCGATTGCACATTAAAATAGCATCCCGTATCGTATCGTATAGTCGTATACATATTTGTAACGAGCACATAAGGAGAGATCAGAATCGACTCATCACATTGCCACACCTGCAGCTGCACCTCGTTGTTCTGTGTCAAGTCGTCCAGCAAGCTGTCCTTTTCACGCAACTCCTTCCTGAGTTCCTGCACTTCCCGCTGGTGCTCGTACATCATCCGATCTTCTTCGCGCTGACTCTTTTCTACGCCACACAACGTCGTGAAACCAGTGAAAATAATCTTCAAGCAGCACTGCACGATCACAGAGCATGGGGAATGCTGCCACGTTTTATCTGATCCAAATAATTGGCATAAATATGTGACTGGCAACACGTCATAGCATGCATCGTCTTAAATAACTCCTCGTTTAACCTCCTTTGCCTGTTCCAACAGAGAAACTGGTCTAAGTGGCACAAGTTATACAGGTCCATACCCATCCTGCCATCCAATCAACGGTGTAAAAGCACTGAAGGAAATGCAAAGTATTGACCCAACCTGTGAACTGGCCTCATTATTCTTCATCCATTTCGAAACTCCCGGTGGAAAAGGAGCTACATGTAAACCAGCTCTCAGATGCCATAACCCATAAACAGACAAATATGTGACCTTAGAAGTTGGTACAAATATTGCGATATGAAGTATCATACAAATTTATCAGTACATACAAAAATGTGATGTACCCGATCACAAATCGACGTCATGGGACCACATACATCTCCAACAGGAAACATACCATGACCAAAAAAAGACTGGTTGTGAATTGCTCAAATTTAACAAAAATGTTCCAAGAAATTAGCACATGCTAAAAACATGTACATCTACAATAATTATGCAACCAATGCTGACGTTTCATGGCATTACTTAGTATCCATTTATCTCTAATTACCAATACCTGTATACTAAACGATGTACAACATTTCAACTATTTTCTGGCAGCATGCAAACATAGCAGTTATCAATAAAAGCCAGTGACACCAAAGAAACAACAACGATTATGGTTTTGTGAGCAGCAACTCGTAAGAATCACATACCAAGGACTTCATTATAGCTGGTCTGGAACTCCTTTTCTTTCTGAGCCATCTGCAGCCGAAACTCCTTCACGAACTGCTTAATCCTTGCACCGTGCTCAGTCTCAGTGTCGCGCAGTTTCTCGTCATACTCTGCTTTTAGACGTTCCAGTTCCTGCTCGCTGTCCAAAGCTGCTGTCCTGACTTCCACCTCACAACGTTCCGCCAATTTCTGCCGTTCGAGCTCCGTGGCACTCAGCTGCTGTCGCAAGTTGGTCTGGCTCTGTTCCGCATCTCTCAGCGATGCTGTCAACACATCGATTTCACCAATAGAGTTCTGCAGTTTCTTTTCGAGGCTGTCCAACTCCATCTGGTAGCTGTCGATGGTGGACTCTTTCTCTTTCATTTCATCGCTATGCTCCTGCAGAACCCGGCGGACTTCCGACAGACTCTCAGCTAGCTCCGAGATCCTGGCGTCCTTGTTCTGTGCATCCTGGCCCTGCTCCAGGGCACCGTGAAGCTCATCCTCACAAGCGGCAAGTCTCACACGGAGCTCATCGGCCACACGGTTCAGATCGTTGACAGCCGACTCCTTCTCGGTCTGTAGCTGCCGTTTGATCTGACCCAGCCGTGTCTCGGCTCGCCGTTTAAGGTCTGCAACTCGTCCCTCTTTCTCTCGGTTTAGCTGTTCGGCCTGAGCTTCCAGGGCCTCCTTCTGACGGTTTTCCTTATCTACAATACATGATTCTAGTTCAGCAAGCTGTTCGCGGCTTCTTTCCAACTTCAACTGTATCTCAGACGTCTGTCTCTCCAGTTCAGTTTCGGATGCCTGCAGTCGAGTTTGGAGCATCTGGATCTCAATTTCCTGTTCGTGCACAACTTTCTCCAGTTCGTTAACCTGCACGTCTGCGGCTGACTTCGCAGTGCTAAGCGATGTGACTGAGTCGCTGAGTTTTGCTTCGTACTCTGCCCGGACACTTTTGACCTTTACGAGACATTTCCGCTTCATGTCCGTCATCTGGGTGTTTATTCTCTCGTCCACTGTGGACACGCTCGTCTCGTGCTGCTGCTTTAGTAAGCCGTATTTCTGTTCAAGCTCATTCAACTGGGTCCTACTTTCCTGCAGCAGTTTGTCCGTCTCCAATACACGCTCCTGCTCAGCAAATAGCTGAGCCCGAAGATCCATAATCAATTCTTCGTGTGAAGTTATGCCGGCATCACGCTGTTTCACTCGCTCTGTCAAATCCTTGGTTATTTCCTGTGAGACGGCTTCTAGCTGAGCCATGCGTTCCTCTGCCTCCTTCAGAAGGTAAGATTTACTGAGAAGCTGCGCATCGGTATCAATGGCCAATTTTTCTGCAGCCTTTAGCTTCTCACACATTTCATTGTAGCTGGTCGTCATCTGTTGTAATTCTTCACTGACTGCCAACAACTCGGCTTCGCATTCCTTCAACGCCTGCTCCCTGTCCACTACTCGACTACGTTCATGTCCCAGTTCTGCATGGAAATGTTCAAGCTCTTTCAGCAGAGTGCCATATTTTTCCGGCTGAGCATGAAGATCCATGGTTAGTTCGTCATGTGAAGTTATGCCGGCACCACGCTTCTTCACTCGCTCTGTCAGGTCCTTGGTTACTTCCTGCGAGATGGCTTCCAGCTGAGCTAGACGTTCCTCTGTCTCCTTCAGCATATAAGTTTTACCAAGCAGCTGTGCCTCGGTATCGATAGCAGATTTCTCTATGGCCTTCTGCTTTTCGCACATTTCATTGTAGCTGTCCGTCATCTGTTGTAGTTTTTCACTGACAGCTGACAACTTAGCTTCATGCTCCTTCAACATCTGCTCCCTGTCCGCTGCTCCACTCCGTTCATTTCCCAGTTTTTCAACGGTTGCCGACAACTCGGCTTTGCAATCTTTCAACTGCTGATCCTTGTTTTCCACTCGAGTCCGTTCGTTTTCCAGTTCGGCATGGAAGCGTTCGAGCTCTCTCAGCAGAGTGTCATGTTTCTCCACAAGGCCTGCATACTTGCTTGCAACTTGGTCACGATCAGCTTCCGTGTTGGCACAGCGTTCTTCTGTTTCAACCAGCAGGTCCACTTTCTCTTCAAGAAGAGCCTCGGCCTTTGTCAGCTGAGAAGCATGGCACTCGCGAATCTGTTTCAATTTCCGCCCTTCTTCAGTGTTTTCGTCGACGGCATCTGCTGTGCCAGATTCACTTTGTTTCACCTCATCAGCAAACGTCACCTGGCGAGATTTCCTTAGCCACGCTATCTTCTTTCTGGTCACCTCCAGCTCGTCTTTCTGTTTATCGCACAACTCCTGTAAACTGGCAACCTTTTCTTGTAGCAGTTTGCTGTGATTCAGCAAAAACTGGGCTTCTTCGACAAAGTTTGCTCCATCTCGCCTCTCTGATGGGTTGCTTCTGGCCTCTGCCAACCGTGACTCAAGAACCCGTAGCTTCTCCTCTTCACCAAGACCTTGCCATTCAGTCACATTCTGCAGCCCAGGCATTTCGTGGCCCTGGTCCTGCAAGCTGTGCAATTCCTCCTTTGTATCCGAGTCTTGCTCTTGAGACGCCAGCTGCTCTTCAACAGGATTCAACTCACACTGAATCTCTCGATCTTCTGTTGTGGCATCCACGACGTCCTGTACTTTTGACAGATCAGACAACCGCTGGCGAAGAATTCGAAGCTCGGCTTGTGCAATACTGTCCTGCTCCTGAAGAACCTTCTGGCGTTCGAGCACAGTTTCCAACTGTGTGCCAAGGGACTCTTTCTCTCGAGCTATCTCCGACACATGCAACTCAAGTCTCTCGACAGTTTCGGATGCGGCAGTTGCATGCACTTTCAGCATAGCATTTTCTTCTTGCAGATTTTCCAGCTGACTTTGCGACTGTTTACGACTCTTGTCCAGTTCACAAACGTGATGCTTCACTGACTCCAACTGCTCCGAGTTTTTCACAATTTCAGCTTCCAGGCTGTGTTTCTTGGATTTTTCTTTTTCCAGTTCATCGGTTAATGAGTCATTTGTCTGTTTTAAGGCCTCACTCATCTTTATTATGTCTTGCAGCTGGTTATTTAACTGGTTATTAGACTGTTTCAGTTCAAAAGTCTGACGACTAAGTGATTCCAATTGCTCTGTGGTTTCCACAATTCTGGCTTCCAGGCTGTGGTTCTTGGATTTTTCATTTCCTAATTCATCTGATAATGAAGCATTTGTCCGTTTTAAGACATCAGCCATTTCTGTTGCAGTTTGCAGCTGGTAATTCAACTGGTTATTAAACTGTTTCAGTTCAAAAATTTGATGATTAAATGATTCAAATTCCCCTGTGTTTTCTACAATTTTAGCTTCCAGACAACAGTTCTTAGATTTTTCATTTCCCAATTCATGTGCTAATGAATCATTTGTCTCTTTCAAGGCATCAATCTTCTCATTTAAGGCTTGCAGTTGGTAATTCAACAGGTCATTGGATTGTTTCTGTTCATTAATCTCGTGATTAAACGATTCTAACTGCTCCACTTTTTCCACAATTTCAGCTTCCAAGCTATGTTTTTTGGATTTTTCACTTTCTAGTTTATCTGCTAACAAATCATTTGTCCCTTTTAATGCATCAGTCTTCTCAATTAAGGCTTGCAGCTGGTTACTTAACTGGTTATTAGACTGTTCCAACTCTGAATGTCTTGACTGCCATGTCTGATTCTGCCCTTCAACTTCTTGGAGTCGTGCTGCCTGTAATCGAAATCTCTCTTCTAATTCCTCAGCCTGCAACAACTGTCTATGCAGAGACTCAGCCTGTTCGGAAAGAAGTCTGCTTCGATCCTGCCAATCGTTAAGTTCACATGTTGTCTCTTCATTCGAAACAGTCAACTGTGAGACCTGATGTTGATACTCGTCACAACTCAGCGTCAGGGCACTGCAAAGCTCCCGCGAGTCACGAAGTAAGTTGTTAAGAGATTCATTCCCAGTTTCCAACTCCCGAAGCCGCTCTGCCACGGCTCCTCTCTCAGCCAATGCACTCTTCAGCTGCGTTTCAAGATGGTGTTTATCATCTTCAAGGACTTTTATCACACCTCGTAGTTCCTGTAACTGGCCACGAAATGATTCAATCTCTTCCGTAGTAGCTGATGCTACTTGTTCCTGCAGTGGACGACCCACTTCTTTTGCAAGAAGTAACTGGCTCTGTGACGATGAAACAAGCTCTTTGGATTCGTTCAAATGAAGCTCAACAGAATTTTTCTGTTGCTCAACAAAATTCTCCCGTTCGATAACGTTTTGTTTTCCCTGCTCAACAGCCGAGAGTTGGTCAGTAAGTGCCAGGACCTTGGTTTCAAGTGATGCAGAGCCCTGCGTCAAATCTTCCACCTGCATCTTCAGCTGTTCACTTTCTTCTCTGGATTTCTCCAGTTCCGACTCCAGTAACTCACAGTTGCACTTAACAGATTCCAACGAGGCTTCCAGCTGTCGTGTGTCTTCTTTCTTGGCTTCAAGCTGGCTTTCAAACAGCGCACACTGCTCTTTACTGGCCTCCAACTCACTGCATACTGAGTCCATCTCGCTCGTGCGTTCTCTCAGCTGTTCAGTCAAATCCTGGACAGAGAAGTTCACCAAACTTTCCTCCTCCTTAGCGGCTTTCAAGTCACCACGTACTAAATCGCAGAGCCGCTTGGCGTCCTCCAACTGCATAGCCAAAGTGGACTTCTCATCCTCTAGAGTCAGAATCCGAGCACTCAATGCCACCTCTTGCTCCATTCTGCTCTGAACATGCTCTTCAGACTCCCACAGCAATTTTCTCGACCTGTCTAGTTCACCAGCCAAGGCTGTACACTGTGCTTTAGCTTGCTGTAACTCCGCAGCCACAGACTGACTATCCTGTCTGACTGTGGTCATCTGTAACTTCACCAATTCCAACTCATTAATCATGGACTCATGTTCCTGATTTAAGTCCGACAACTGGTTCTGAAGAAGGCTATTTCTCTCATCCAAGTCGGAGTTTTGACTCAGCAACCTTTTCTTTTCCTCAATCAAGTCCTGTACACGTTGACTCACTTGCTTTCCCACTTGACCATCTACTGCCAGTTTTTCTTCATCCCACTCAAGCAACTGTTGTTCAATGTCCCCGCTGGCACTCTGCAGCTCTTTAATGTGGGTTTCCAGCAGCCCGCACCGGTTCACCAGCTGTTCTCTCTCATCAGTAATTTCCTGCAGCTGGTTCTCAACTTCACTCAATTTCACATCAGCTGCTTCTTTCGCCATCTGCAGTTTGACTTTCTCACTGGCCTCCTCTTGCGACTTGATATTTAAGCGCTCTAAAAGCTCTCTCAAATGCGCAATCTCACTGTGCAATAACGTGTTTGTCTCGTTCATCTGGTTTAAGTCCTGTATGCAACTCTCTTTCTCAGCTAGAGCACTTTTGAGTTCATGCAGATTTTCCCGTAGAGATGAGGCATGTTCCTCTAAGGCTACCTTCTCTTCATGATGCTGCTGCTGTAACTGTTCCATCTCATGCAGATGACCTGATGTGGCTTCAGCCAGCTGCTCTTCAACAGACTTCAGAGTATCCTTCAGACGATCGACTTGTTCACTGGCTTTTGTTGTGGCATCAATTTCGGTCTGCAGCTGAGCAATTTCCTGTTCATGTTTGCTTGCAAGTTCTTCTAACATGCGATCTTTCTCAGACTGCAATGTTTCGACCTGGACTCCGATACTTTCAGTCAGTTCAGTATTCTTCTGAACCAGAGTTGCATTTTCAGCCTCTAGCTTACCAGCCAGTTGTTTCCAGTCCTCCAGCTGCTGTTTACTGCATTCAATCTCCTGCACAGCCTGGCTGTGCTCATGACCGAGGATATTCAACTGATCATGCAGATGTGCTATCTGCTCAGCTTTGAATTCCAGCTCAGGTAAAAGTGTTTCATTCTGCTTCTGCAAAGATGCAACCACATCTCGAAGAGTCTCAATCTCTTTCTGTTTTTCTTCACGAATGACAGCCAAACTTTGTTCACTGTCCAAATGTAACTTTTCGACCTCTTCCATCAAAGAATCGATTCTTGCTTTGTGACTTGCCTCTGCCATGGACACCTCGTCGGCGTGTTTAGCTTCCAAGGAACTAACCGACTGCATGAGCTCATGGTTTTTCTGCTGCTGTAATTCTGAAAGTTCTTCTCTTTGTTCGTTCAATGCCCAAAGTTCAGCACGATGGCTCTCTTTCAGGAGCTCAATGTCATCTCCACGCTGCTTTAGTTCTTGCTGATATCGAGCAACCTCGGTCGACAGCACATCACATTTCTCTTGATGGCGGTCGATCTCTCTCTGCAGCTGATTTATCTCGGTCGAGTGGCGAGTAGCAAGATCGGCAACAGCAGAATGATGCTGTGTCGTCAATGACTCCTCGATCTGCAGCCGAAGCCGTGACATCTCTGCCTCGTGATCAGTCACCATCTGCTCGCGTTCTTGCTGCACAGTATGCAGCAGGTCCTTCCAGTATGCTATCTCTTCGTCATACTGACCACTCAGTTTCGACAGAGACAACGAGTGAAGTTTTTTCAGCTGCTGCATCTCTCTCTCAACGACAGTCACATCGTTTCTCAGATCAACTGCCGAACGTTTTAACGCGTCCAATACTTCACCGCGCAGCCGGACCACCCAGCCTGCGAGATGGCTCACTTCCCCGTGAAACTTTGCACACAACGAGTTAAGCTCACCCTGCCGCGAAAGACTCTCGACAAGTTCTGCGTTCATTTTCCCGCGATCACTCCGCAGAAACTCCAGATCGGCTTCCAGCACCTCGATCTCACGCCGATGCTCAGACGTGACTTCTGACATTTCTCGCTCGTGCTGCTTACACATCAGATCGACCTGCTGTTTCAGGGCATCGATGTGGCGCTCGTTCTCTGCGGCCGCTTTCGACTTGGACAGTGTCAGGTCGCTGACTTCCGAGCGCAGATGGGCCGCATCGCTGGCAACCGAGTGCAGCTCGTCAGTGAGTTCCGTTTCTCGACTGGCAAGCTTCCGCTCCAGCTCGGCTCTAACCTCCGCGACGTCAGACCTCCACTGTCGTTCTAGTTCCACTACCTCAGTCTCGTGGCTCTGCTCCAGTGACTTCCTTGCATCTGCAAGGACCTCCCCATGCTTCTGTTCCAGTTCGTGGACTGCGGCAAAATGTTTCTCGCGCTCCATTTCCAGCTCCATCTGCATGGCCTGCAGCTCCAGTTGATGGACAGAGTCTCGCTCAGTCTGCCATGCCTCCTTGTCGACATTCACCTCCGCAAGAATTCTGTCTTTCTCTAACAACCACAACACCCATTTAGTGGCTCTTCACACATCACAACTGAAGTGAGCCAGTCCAAAATACATTCACTAACTCACTCACTCCCTAACTTTGTGGGTATAATTCAATATTATACCCAATATCTAAGTAATTTTCTCCATTTATTACAGACCACCCACAGCGTTTTCCGTGCTTATTTGTCAAGTCTTACAGTCTTCTACAATATCACTACAAGCTTTATTTGGTCTACCTCGCGGTCTGACATCGACATCAAAAATCATGCATTTTCTCACCCAATCACTTTCATTCAGCAATAATACAACACAAGGAAAATATTATTAAAACCACGCATTCAGGCCTTGTTGTTTGTATTTCAAATATAGACTGTGCTAAATTTAGCAGTACCATCTTACATCAGAGTTCACTGCACTGACATTTTCATAACAGGAAAAGACACTAATGGCTAGATACATCAAATGCATTAATCGCACCTTGGTCATTGTTTTCAGTAAGCTGTTTGATCTTTGCCAGATACGCTGCTTCTCTTTCTTTTAGTGTTTCTTCAAACTGTTCTTTCAACTGGCCCAGCCTGTCTGTCACCTAACAAAGTGAACCAAACAATGACAAAAGCTACAACCAGCACGCAACATCAGCTTATTTCTACAGTATATCCACAAACTATTACTGCTACTATGTAAACAATGAACCACACAAACATACATCATTTTCACGGCCACTTCTGAGGTAAACCTGAGACATACATCCTTGTATGGTGAATAAAGTTAATCGCTACAGCGGTCAAGTAACGAAAATGGATGACGTTCTAATAGCGATGAATCACAAAAGCAACACTCGCCGCTTTCTTCTAGTTTTGCCTACATGATGGTGAGGTACTCCTCCAAGTTATGTGCCTACTTCAGAAAAGCTGAAAATTTATGCAACATTGGACCAGATGCTCTTTTGAGGTTTGCAAGAGCCACAAAGAGTTTTATTTGACCTTTGGTTGGACTGGGGAGTGGGGATGCCCATTGGGCCAAAGTGAACTTAGCCGCAGTGCTGGGTGACTGCAAAGATGCCCGCCCCAAAGGAAAAGTAAAGATACGATACAATACGATACGCTATTTTAACGTGCGATCGAAAGCCGACATAAGTCAGCTTAATCTACCGCACTGAACCGACAACTAAAAATGTGTAAAAACAGAAAAACTAAAAAGTAAAAAGACGGATATGCTCAGAAGTAACAGTAAACAGTATGGG
>Ga0136654_1000492_pt1 | contig 11756 bp, 11 predicted proteins | sample InaspJWI70metaG_FD_94865 | JGI IMG/M metagenome (GOLD analysis project Ga0136654, IMG submission 94865) | Marine gutless worms symbiont microbial communities from Oahu, Hawaii - Inanidrilus sp. 1 OAHU.JWI-70 metaG (version 2) | ecosystem: Host-associated > Annelida > Digestive system >... | reverse complement strand
TACAGTTTGTCACGGGCAAACCTTGTTCGTAATTCAATTTAAGCAACTGAATTTTATCGAACTATTACGGTTATCGAACTATTACGGGTTTGCCCTTTTTATTGGTGAAATATTCAGGCTAGATAGTTTATTGGTGAAATATTCAGGCTAGCTTCCCGTCGGAGCGGATTGCAGGCAACACACCGGCCAGGTAGTTTTAACCCTTGAGGCTGTTTCTACTTTGTGCTTCCTGATCGAGAGCGCCATGTCCGCCATTCTGCAAGTTTCCAACCTGGTCAAGTCCTTCGGCCCGATCAAGGCGGTGCGCGATGTCAGTTTCGAGATCCGGCGGGGCGTCTGTTTCGGCCTGCTCGGGCCCAATGGCGCCGGCAAGACCACAACCATCGAAATGATGGAGGGCATTAGTAGCCCCGACAGCGGAACGATTCTTTACCAGGGCGAAGCGCTCGGCAAGCAGTTTCGCAACGAAGCCGGCATCATGTTCCAGACTACCGCGTTACAGGAATTTATCACGGTGCGCGAAATCATGGTTCAGTTCAGCCGCTTTTATCCTGCCGCGGCGAGCATCGATGAACTCGCCGAGCAGTTCACCCTGCACGAATTTCTGAACCAGGATACGCGCAAACTCAGCGGCGGTCAGAAGCAGCGCCTGCTGCTGGCGATGGCGCAGATCAATAATCCGAAGATCCTGTTTCTCGACGAACCCACCACCGGGCTGGACCCGCAATCGCGGCGCAACCTGTGGCAACAGGTGCAACGGGTCAAGGAGCAGGGTGCGACCATTTTGTTGACCACGCACTACATGGAAGAGGCCTATGAGCTCTGCGATGAAATCGCGATCATGGACCATGGCCGCATCATCGCGCACGATGCGCCGGATGCATTGCTGGCGGCGCATTTCGACGATGTCGTGGTGCAAATCCATGCGGCCGATATTCCGCGCGAAATCGGCGAGTCTGAATTTGATGCGACCTATCGTAACGACAGCGCACATATCGTCACCGGCGATGTCAACAAGACCATCGAGCGGCTATTGCATTTCGAAATCCCGTTGAACCGCTTGCGAATTCGAGCGCGCGATCTCGAAGACTTGTTTTTGGAGCTGACCGGAAAGGAATTACGCGCCTGATGTGGAACCGAATCTATGCGCTCTTCGTCGCGCGCAACCTGGAGTTCTTTCGCGATCGTGCGGCCTTGTCGTGGAGTGTGCTGCTGCCGGTGTTGATCATTATTGTTTTCGCGTTCGCCTTTACCGACGACAATCCGGAAAAATTCAAGGTCGCGCTGGTCGCGAGCGAGAATTTAGAGGGTGCGGCCGCCGTGTTTCGCGAAACACGTTTCATCCGCTTCATCGAATACGACGATGTCGCAGCCAGTTTGCTCAAGATCGAACGCCATCAGGTCGATATGCTGTTCGACCCGAGCACAAATCGTTACTGGATTAACCAGACCTCGCCCAACGGTTACATCGTCGAAAAACTGCTGTTGGCGGCCTTTGCCGACTCGGGTGAAAGACTGCGGCAACACCTGGTAGAGGGCGACGAAATTCGCTACATCGATTGGGTTATCCCGGGCGTGATCGCGATGAATATCATGTTTGGCGCCTTGTTCGGCATCGGCTATGTGATCGTGCGCTACCGCAAATTCGGCGTGCTCAAACGGCTGCGCGCGACGCCGGTGACCGCGATGGAATTTTTGAGTGCGCAAATCCTGTCGCGCCTGTGGCTGCTGGTAGTGGTGAATACCGTCATCTTTATCGCGATGGATTATTTCGTCGATTTCCGCATGCACGGGTCTTATTTCAACCTGTTTTTGGTGTTTACCCTCGGCTGTATCAATTTAATCTGCTGTGGGCTGGTGGTGGCGGCGCGCATTTCCACTGAGGAAGTGGCGAACGGCGTTTTGAATCTGTTCAGCTGGCCGATGATGTTCCTGTCCGGGGTCTGGTTTTCACTCGAGGGTGCGCATCCGGCGATGCAGCAGTTTGCGCTGCTGTTGCCGCTGACGCATGTCACCGATGCGGCGCGCGAAATTATGATCGACGGCGCCGGCATTGTGCAGGTATCGGATCACTTGCTGGCGCTTGGCATTTCGAGCGTTATTATGTTGATTATCGGCGCGAGGATCTTCCGATGGGAGTAGTTTCCGACCAGGTCATCCTGTTTTGCCTGTTGGGCATCGTCTTCGGCCTGCTGGTCTGGGGCAAGATTCGCTACGACCTGGTCGCATTCGGCGCTTTGGTAACGGCGATAGTGATCGGTGTGGTGCCGCAGGAAAACGCCTTCGCGGGCTTCGGCCATCACGCCACGGTTATCATCGCGCTGGTGTTGATCGTCAGCCGCGGCCTGTCGAATTCGGGCGCCATCGAATTGATCGCCAAGCGCATCATATCGGGCGGCCGTTCGCTGTTTACGCACATCAGCGTAATGTCGGGAGTGTCGGCGGTACTGTCGGCGGTGATGAACAACGTGGCCGCGCTGGCGTTGCTGATGCCGATCGACATGCAGGCCGCGAAGAAGGCCAAGCGTAGCGTGGCCCTGACCCTCATGCCGCTATCGTTCGCGTCGATCCTCGGCGGCATGATTACGCTAATCGGCACCCCACCCAATATCATTATCGCCAGTTTTCGCGAACAGGCGGTAGGTGAGCCCTTCGGTATGTTCGACTTTTCGCCGGTGGGCGCGGTAACCGCACTGGTCGGCGTCATCTTCATCGTCGCAGTCGGCTGGCGGTTGATTCCGCTGCCCGCGGGCGACGACGGCAAATCGGATGTTCCGCTACCGCACGAGGATTACGTCGCCGAAGTCAGGGTCGCTGAAGGCTCGAGTATTATCGGCCGCCGGGTGCGCGATCTGGACCGCGAGGCGGACGAGGCCGATGTCGCCATCGTCGGCCTGGTGCGCCAGGGTAAACGATTGCCCGGAAAGGCGCGTGTCGAACAAATCCGCCAGGGCGACATGCTGGTGATCGAAGCGGATGCGGAACATATCGACGCCTTTGTCGGCAGCTTCCAGCTCGATTATATCGGCAGCGAAAAATACAGCGGCCATGCCGCCGAGGGCCTGTCGCTGGTGGAGGCGGTGGTGCCGGAAAACGCGCGTATCGAGGGCCGCAGCGCCTTGAGCCTGCGGCTGCTGTATCGGCATGGAGTGACCTTGCTCGGCGTGTCGCGCAAGGGTAAGACTTTCCGTGACCGAGTGCGCAAGCTCGATACCCGGGCCGGTGACGTATTGCTGCTACTCGGCCCCAGCGAGCGCATCGACGATGTCGTCCTGTGGCTCGGCTGCCTGCCGCTACAGGAGCGCGACCTGCAAGTGGTGCAGCGTCACAAGGCCTGGATCGCGGTGGCGAGTTTTGCGCTGGCCATCGCCGCGGCCACTTCCGGCATCATACACCTACCGGAAGCGCTGGCGTTGGTGTGCATCGTCATGGTTGGGTTCAACATCGTGCCGCTGAAGGAGATCTATACCTCGATCGAGTGGCCGGTAATCGTTTTGTTGGGATCGATGATCCCCATCGGGTCGGCGTTGGAAGCCTCCGGCGGCACCGCGTTGATCGCGCAGCAAATCATCGAATTCGCCGCTGGCTACGGGCCTGTAATCGTGCTCACGCTGTTGATGATAGTGACCATGACCCTCTCCGATGTGCTCAACAATACCGCGACCACGGTCATTGCCGCGCCGATCGCCATCGATATCGCCAACCGCCTGAGCGTCAATCCCGATCCGTTTTTGATGGCGGTTGCAATCGCCGCCTCCTGCGCCTTTTTAACGCCGATCGGACACAAGAACAATACCCTGATCATGGGGCCCGGAGGTTACCGCTTCGGCGACTACTGGCGCATGGGCCTGCCGCTGGAAGTGATCGTGATAGCAGTTTCGATCCCGATGATCCTGATCGTCTGGCCGTTTTAGTTTAGGCCATCATCCCCGACAAATAATTCTGGGTCAGAGCAAAAACTAAATAGTTTTTGCTCTGACCCAGAATTATTTGTCGGAGTTTACTCTGAGGAAATTTTGTGGTCTTTGGGGCCTAAGCGGATAAAATACCCGATTGGCCCAATGTAGCAGCGAACCATGACCACCATCAAACAAAACGATCTGATCGAAAGCATCGCCGATGCCCTGCAGTACATTTCCTATTACCATCCGGCGGATTTCATCCGCGCCATGGACGAGGCCTACCAGCGCGAGCAAAACCCGGCGGCGCGCGATGCGATCGCACAGATTCTGATTAATTCGCGCATGTGCGCGCTCGGGCATCGCCCGATCTGCCAGGACACCGGCATCGTCACGGTGTTTTTACGGGTCGGCATGCAGGTACAGTGGGATGCCGAGATGTCGGTTAGCGATATGTGTAACGAAGGGATTCGGCGCGCTTATCAAAACCCGGACAACGTGCTGCGCGCTTCGATTCTCGATGATCCCGACGGCGCGCGAAAAAACACCGGCGACAATACCCCGGGCGTTATCCACTACGACATCGTGCCGGGCGACAAGGTCGAGGTGCATGTCGCCGCCAAGGGCGGTGGCTCGGAAGCCAAGTCCAAGTTTGCGATGCTGAATCCGTCCGATTCGGTGGTCGACTGGGTGCTTGGCCAGATACCGTTGATGGGCGCCGGTTGGTGCCCGCCCGGGATGCTTGGTATCGGTATCGGCGGGACCGCCGAAAAGGCGATGTTGCTGGCCAAGGAAGCGCTGCTGGACCCGATCGATATTCATGATCTGCAGCAACAGGGCGCCGGCAATCGCGCCGAGGAATTGCGTCTCGAGCTGTATGACAAGGTCAACCGGCTCGGCATCGGCGCGCAGGGGCTCGGTGGGCTGACCACGGTAATGGACGTCAAGGTCAAGGACTATCCGTCGCACGCCGCCAACAAGGCGATCGCCGTGATCCCGAACTGCGCCGCCACGCGGCATACCCATTTCACGCTCGACGGCCGCGGCCCGGCCAAACTCGAGCCACCGAAACTGGAAGACTGGCCCGAAGTGACACGCGACACCGGTGATAACGTCAAGCGCGTCAATCTGGATAAGGTAACGCGCGCCGAGGTCAAGACCTGGCAACCGGGCGATACGCTGCTGTTGAACGGCAAGATGCTGACCGGGCGCGACGCCGCGCACAAAAAGATGGTCGACATGCTGGCCAAGGGCGAGGCCTTGCCGGTCGATCTCAAGGGCCGCTTTATTTATTATGTCGGCCAGGTCGATCCCATCGGCGACGAGGTCGTCGGACCGGCCGGACCCACCACCGCCACGCGCATGGATAAGTTTACCCGCACCATGCTCGAGCAGACCGGATTGCTCGGTATGATCGGCAAGGCCGAACGCGGCCCCACGGCGATCGAGGCGATCCGTGATTTTGAGTCGGTTTACCTGATGGCGGTCGGCGGCGCGGCCTATCTGGTCGCGCAAGCGATCAAGGGCGCCGAGGTGGTGGCCTTCCCCGAACTCGGTATGGAGGCGATTTACGAATTCGAACTCGAAGATATGCCGGTGACCGTCGCCGTAGACCATAGCGGCGAATCGGTACACCAGACCGGCCCCAGGATCTGGGCCGAAAAAATCAGCCAACAAGTGGTCGATTTCAATCCCTAGCGAACCGGTGCTATCGGCGGTAAACCCGCGCCAACGACCAGACTTCGACGAATTCGACGCCGGCGCGGTGCAAGGTTCGGGTGATTTCACCCACGGTTGAACCGGTGGTCACAATATCGTCGACGATGGCGACGTGACGATAATCGCAGCTCGCGGCGTAGTTAAACGCCCGGCGCATATTTACTTCACGCTGGGTCGAGCTCAGGCCCGACTGACTCGGCGTCGCGCGCCGGCGGGTCAGCGCTTTGCGGGCAAGCGGTATGCCGAATTCGCGCGACCATAGGCGCGCAATTTCGTCGGCCTGGTTGTATCCGCGCTCGAGCAAACGATCACGGTGTAACGGCACCGGCAGTAAAACTTCGGGCAAGGGGGCGCAGCGGCGGAAAGGCTCGAAACATTGCCGGCACAGGGTTTTCGCCAGGTGTAGTGCCTCGGAATATTTGAGTTGCTGCAGATATTCCCGCGTCAGGCCCCGATACTCTAGCGGCGCGATCATGCGTTGCCAGCGCGGCGGGTTCAGCAGGCAGACGGGACAAACCCGGCCGCTTACCGGATTCGGCTGCGCACAATAGATTCGGCTGCGCACAATATAAGCATGGATTCGGCACCGGCTGCAGTTGCTCGGCGCAAGCATCGCAGAGCGATTCCGCATTATCGAGTTCGCAACCGCAGGCAAGGCAGAGCCCGGGGGCCAACAAATAGTTTACGAAATCGACAATTTGCCGCTTAACCAGTCTTCCCGACATTGACTATTCCCTGTCTTGCAATAGACTTGGCGTTCTTCAAGTTTGACGGCCGCTCCGATGACCGACGCAGTGCAATCCATTCGCCACGACTGGACGCTAGGCGAAATTAAAGCGCTTTTCGAATTGCCTTTCAACGATTTGTTGTTCCAGGCTCAAACTACGCACCGCGCCAAATTCGATCCGAACGCGGTGCAGATCAGCACTTTATTGAGCATTAAGACCGGCGCCTGCCCCGAAGACTGCGCCTATTGCCCGCAGAGCGCCAAGTACGATACCGGACTCGAGCGCGAGCGCTTGCTGCCGCTCGAGGAGGTGCGCGCGGCGGCACTGAACGCTAAGCAGAATGGCGCCACGCGCTTCTGCATGGGGGCAGCCTGGCGCAACCCGACCGACAAGAATCTCGATAAGGTCATCGAAATGATCAGCCTGGTCAAGGATCTCGGGATGGAAACCTGCGTCACTCTCGGCATGTTGACGCGCGCGCAAACCCGCAAACTGAAAACCGCCGGGCTCGATTATTACAATCACAACCTCGATACTTCGCCCGAGTATTACCAGGAAATCATCACTACGCGCAACTACCAGGACCGCCTTGATACGCTGGAAAACCTGCGCGCGGAGGATATCAACGTCTGTTGCGGCGGCATTATCGGCATGGGCGAAACCGATAAGGATCGCGCCGCGCTGCTGCAGCAGCTCGCCAACCTGCCCGAGCACCCGCAAAGCGTGCCGATCAACCTGCTGGTGCGGGTCGAAAATACCCCGCTCTACGGTACCGACGAGCTCGACGGGCTCGAATTCGTCCGCACGATCGCGGTCGCGCGTATCATGATGCCGGCCTCGGTGGTGCGCTTGTCCGCCGGGCGTACCGCGATGAGCGAAGAGTTACAGGCGCTGTGTTTTCTCGCCGGCGCGAATTCCATTTTCTACGGCGACACGCTGCTGACCACACCGAATCCGGAACAAAACGAAGATCTCGAACTGTTCGATAAACTCGGCATCGTCGCCAACGGCGAACAAGCGCAGGAGTCGAGCGGTAACGCCGCCGCCTGATTGTTACTAGGATTGAGCGCAGCTGAGTATCACTTTAAGCGCCGCGGTCGAACGTGGGTTTGCTGATCGATTGATCGATGTCTTGGGCTATTTATTATAAATTAGTCGTCGCTGCCAACTAATCGAAGTCATCTTCATAGCAGGGACATATATATTAGCGGGCATGAAAGTTCGGCACTTTATTTGCGGAGGAAAAACGGTTTCGATTGAGTCATTCGTTGACATTTGTAAACAGTTGTCGCAATAATAAAAAAAGGGAAAATAATAAAAAACAATAATTACTGAAGCATACCGACTTTACCTAAGGCCGGTTTCGGGCTGCCAAATGGTGTTGCGCGAACATCCAGGCGTAGTGATGGAGGAGTCATTGTAAGCATGAGAATGGATGGGCTAGTATCCTTCCTGATCGCGGCGCTCGCGCTAATTGCTGCCTGTGAGCCCGTTTCTGCTGCAACCGAGCGTGTCGTTGACTACGAATACGATGCCGCCGGCAATATCGTCCGAATTATTACCCAGGAGCAGTCCGACCCCCCCGTTGTTGGCCTGCTTACCCCAAATTTTATTAACCTCGGCCAGACTAGAACGATTACGACCTCCGGGAGTAGTTTACTCGGTGTCGATGTCACCACCGATGCTCCGGGTCTTAGCATTAATGCCGTCGATTCGGATGGTTCCCAGGTTACTTTTCAATTGACCGCGAGCAATCAGGCGCCAATCGGGACGGCGATTATCCGGTTTACGACTGGCCTCGGCGAAGTTCAACAATCCATTTTTGTAGCCGAGGTGGGGCCGGGTTTAGCGACCGACCCGAGTCCGATTACTATTGATCTAAGCGCGACTTCTAACACGGTAACACTTGATTTTTCGATTCCTCGACCCGAAGACGAAACCTATTCCCTGTCCGTAATGGACACAGCAACCGCAGTCGCCGATACCAGTAGTTTCACCATCCTGGCCGGCGAGTCCCAGGCCAGTATTTCATTAACCGGCGTGAGTGACGGGGCGACTGTTTTGCAGATCGATCTGCCGGCAAAATTTTATTCCTACCGCTTTCCGGTATACGTGAATAAAACTTACGCCGAGCTGCTAAGCGATTTTCCCGATATGCAGCAACGCAATCTATTTGCCGAACCGGTCGCCGTGGTGGTGCAGGCCAACAATCCTTATTTGCCTAATACGGTGACCTCAGGGCCCGTGGGTGTTGTCGTCGATTCGAGTTCGGCGCTGTTCTCGAAAGCCGTTGGTGTTGTTTTTGGTGACGTACTCGGTGGTCGACTTTTATCGAAACCGGTGGGCATTGTCTATGGCGACACGCTGGGCGGTGGACTCTTATCAAAACCCGTAGGTGTTAATGTCAGCAGTACAGTTAACTATGCCTATACCTCGCCGGTTGGCGCGATCTACGGACCTTACTTGACAGGCAATCAACCCGCAGTAGCTCCGCTAAATTCCATCGTTAACTTTGAAGTATCCGGTTTTAACCTGGCGGAAGTACTGACGGTTGCGGTATCGCCCGGCGACGATGTCGATGTAGGCACGATTACCACAAATCCCGAAGAAACCTTGCTAACGGTTCCGGTTACGATTGACCTCCTGGCTTCTCCGGGGCCGAGGGAATTAATTCTTGAGGACGTTAACTGACCGATTATTTTCGGTCCGGGGCTACCTTTAACTTTTGAAATTCAATGATGAGATCATGAATACCAAAAATTATAGCAGGAGCAATACTTATGAAACTTGTAAAACTGTTTGAACGAGGAAATTTATCGCTGACCGGTATGCTGTGGTTGATTGCCGTAACTCCGGCCTCCGCATTTGATAGCGGTAGCACCGGCAGCGATGGCGCATTTGCACCGGTAAGCAGTACCACGATTGTGCTGCCGCCGGACGGCATACTGAATTACACCACGATGAATATTCCGAGTGGTGTCACGGTCAGAATCGCCAGTAACTTATCCAATACCCCCGCCTTTATCCTGGTTCAAGGGGACGCTGTAATCGATGGGGTCATCGATATTAGTGGCGTTGACGGCGACTCGGTTAGCTCCAATCCGGCAGGAGGTTTTGCCGGGGGCACGCCTATTGTCGGCGCAAGCAGCAACGGTCAAGGCCCAGGCGTCGGTGCCGGGGCGGTTGCAGCAAACCGTGCAGCTAATGGAGGTTCCTACGGCTCACCCGGAGGAATCGGAACCTCCAATGACGGCCCAGCTGCTCCGACCTACGGCTCGACAACCCTCCAGCCGTTACTCGGAGGTTCAGGGGGCGGTTCTAACCTATCCTCCGCTATCGCAGCAGTATACCGGGGCGGCGGCGGTGCCGGCGGTCTATTGCTTGCCGTGTCTGGCACGCTTACTTTAACCGGGTCGATCGATGCCTCAGGCGGAGCTGGTGAGCCGTTGGTATCGATAAATAGTAGGTACGGCGGCGGCAGCGGTGGCGGCGTACGCCTGATCGCGACGACCCTGGCTGGAAACGGAATGATTCAAATTGACGGAGGGCAGGGTGGTTTAGGAGGCTTTGGGAGGGGTGGTAACGGCGGCACTGGTCGTGCACGTCTCGAGGCTGACGTGTTTAATTTTACCGGATCGGTCACTCCAAATATTGTCGCGACGTCAGCGCCACTCCCTGTTTTTGCTGCCAACCTTCCATCGATTCGAATTACCGCCGTCGGCGGCAGCGCGGTTCCCGCGAATCCAATCGGAGAAAACGACGTCATCTTACCGTCGTCGATTACCAATCCGGTCACGGTCGAATTTGCCGCGACCGATGTGCCACTGGGTTCCACGGTTGAGTTATCGGTCGCGCCTACCAGCGGTGCCTACCAGCGGTGCCTCCACGACTGTTGTCAGTGCAGGATTAACCGGCACCGTCGCCAATTCTACGGATAGCGTACAGGCCACTTTGCCCCAGGGCTCCAGTATTTTACTGGCATCGGTTAGCTTTGCCGTGACTGCGGAAATCGGATCGCGTTTCGCCGCCTTTACCAACGGCGAGATGGTCGCGATGGTGGAACTGCGCAGTAGCTTGGGCGGTGGGTTATCGAGTATGAGATTGACCACCGAGAGCGGGCGAATTATTGACGTACCGGCCGCCCAGGCCAATTTGTAATTCGAGCAGATGAAACCAGCACCTGGCCCGTAATGTAAACATGGACAAAGACATGCCATTGCGAAAACCGGATCGAAACCTGGTTGTGAAACAGCGCCGGCGTTCGCCTGTAACTTGGCTGAAGGGGCTTGTTCAAGCTGGGTTATTCAGTGTTGCATTGCTTGGCGCAACCCCGAACTGGGCCGCCGACGCGGCCTGTTTAGCGACTACTTTTCCCGATGGCTTGCAAGTCCATAGCCCATCAGGCGGCGTCCACATCGGCTACAACGCCCAGCTACTCGGCAATCCGGACAATATCCTCGCTACCCCGGCATTAACGCAAAACGGTGGCTCAAACCTGTTCAGCTGTGGCGACCAAAATTGTGTCGCAAGCTTTAATTCCGAGGCACAGCCCCTACCCGGCTTTAGCACCACCGCCAGCACCAGCAACCTCACGGTGGGCTGGAATTCGCAAGCGGCGTTCGGGCAAGATGGCGTGCGCGAGTATAAAAATGTAACGCTAAACTCGCAGGCCGTATTGACTCTCGATGCGAGCACGCACAGTCCCGCTGACGAATACATCATCGATCAACTTAATCTGGGTTATAAGGCGACTCTTAACTTGCGCGCCGGTCGCTACTGGGTAGGCAAGCTGTCAATAAATAGCGAAGCCAATATCAATGTCCTTGGTACCGGCACGGTTCGCCTTTTGGTGCATGACAATTTATTCATCGGCTATAAGGCCGAGTTGAATCCGGCCGTGAATAGTGCTCCGATTGATGCCAGTCGGCTACTGCTCGTTACCTACGGTAACTTGCAAACCAATAGCGAAGCCTCGGTGAATGGCGTCATCTACAGCCAGGGTGCGGTGACACTCGGTTACAAATCGCGGATCACGGGTGTTATTTCGGCAGCGAATATCTTGACCAATAGCCAGGCTCTCGTCCGCTATCAGGCGCCTAAGACCACGGCCGAGTTCGATCCCTTGTGCCCGGGCGCTCCGGTCGATCCGCCGGTATTGCGCATCAGCGCGCCGGTCGCGGACAGTTTCACCAATGACGACAGGCAAAACCATTCAACTGGAATATGGTAGTGACGGGGAAATCGATACCGATTCCATCGAACTCACGCTAAACGCCGACTCGCTGGCTAATGACATGGTCCAATAGATTGATACCACCCAGTTAAGAGATAATGAAACTTAACTGAGGTAACGATTAATGACAACGAGAAAGAAATATTCGAAAGAATTCAAACTGGACGCAGTCAGTCT
>Ga0136654_1000490_pt1 | contig 11857 bp, 9 predicted proteins | sample InaspJWI70metaG_FD_94865 | JGI IMG/M metagenome (GOLD analysis project Ga0136654, IMG submission 94865) | Marine gutless worms symbiont microbial communities from Oahu, Hawaii - Inanidrilus sp. 1 OAHU.JWI-70 metaG (version 2) | ecosystem: Host-associated > Annelida > Digestive system >... | reverse complement strand
CGGGACCATGGTCCCGAAGCCCCCGAGGAGGATTCCCATACTACCGAGATTGGCGAAGCCACAAAGCGCATAGGTCAGAATCAGGCGACTGTGGGAAGACAAGCCATCCGCCGGCAGGGCCGCCAGATTCAGGTAGGCGATCAGCTCGTTGAGCACGATCTTGGTACCCATCAGCTCGCCGGCCAGGTGTGCTTCACTCCAGGGAATGCCGAGCAGCCAGGCAACGGGGGCCATGGCCCATCCGAGCATGCGTTGCAGGCTCAGTGCCTCCCCGCCTACAGCGGGTAGAAGACCGAACAGCTGATTGACCAGACTCACGAGCGCGACTGCAACCACTAAGGTCGCCGCGACGCTGACTACCAGCTTCACGCCGTCGAAGGTACCGCCGAAAACAGCATCTATGCTGCTGTTGAAGTTTCCGGTCAGGGCGGCCGTCTCGTCTGACTTGCCTTTATCCACACCCGGTACCAGGAGAGCGGAAACCGCAATCGCGGCGGGGGCGCTGATCAGCGATGCTGTCATGAGGTTACCGGCGGCGTCCGGCACCACGGGGGCCAGAATGGCCGCGTACAGCACGAACATGTTGCCGGCGATGGTCGCCATACCTGCGGTCATTACCATGAACAGCCCGGCGCGACTCATATCCCGCAGGTAGGGCCGGACCAACAAGGGCGCCTCGATCATCCCGACGAATACGTTGGCGGCCGCCGATACGCCGACCGTACCACCGATGTTGAGCCCCTTCCCCAGCACCCAGGCAAAGCCGCGTACAATCAGGGGCAGCACGCGCCAATGGAACAGCAGTGCGCTGAATACGCTGACCAGCAGGATCAAAGGCAGACCTTGAAAGGCAAGGATGAAGGCGTGCTGCGAGTGTGCGGTCTCAAAGGGTGCACTGCCGCCGCTCAGGTACCCGAACACGAATGCCATGCCTTCCCGGGCCGCCGTCTGCACCACCAGCACGGCCTGGTTCAGTGCCTCGAAGGCGTTCTCTACCGGCTCCGATCGCAGCAGTAAAAGGGCACAGGCAAATTGGAGCAGGATACCCAATACGACCAGCCGCCAGGATACGGACCAGCGGTCCTCGCTGAAGGCCCAGGCCAGGCCGAGCAGGATTTCGATGCCGAAAACTGCTTGCCATGCCATTGTCGACCATCCTTGTAAGGATGCCTGGAATGATTTAAAAAAAACCCGGCTCTTTACGGACTTCGGACTGGCTGCACCGGTACCTCCACGGAATCGGCGTACAGCTCGATCCCCAGCTGCTTGCTCACCTCTCGGGCCTGGAGTTCGACCATGGGCGAGATCACGATGAGCCGTTGCGCCGTGCGTCCGTGACGGTGTTCATAGAAGCGCACCTTGCGCTCGAAGATGTACATACCATACCAGCCTTGTCGATGGATGACTTGATCTTGATGAGAATCAGGGTGCCGTTATGGATGACGACATCCAGCTCCACCCGATCGGGACGCCCGAATACCGTCCCCTCGTCGTCGAGTTCGTCTACGTTGACGACCTTTACCTGAAGCTTTTCTCCAGGATCTCTGCCAGGGCATCACGAAAGGAGCGTTCGGCATTTATCAGCCCCCAACGCGCGCCGAGGGTGCCGATGGTGCGGTCGGTTCTGCTGTTAACAGCCATGATCTATTCATGCACCTGCTTGAATTCCTGCCTGTTTTCCCGCATCTGCTCTTCCCACTTACGGGTATTCTTTTCCCATTTCCGCTTGTCCTCCGCCTGTTTCTCTTCCCACTTGCGGTCGCTCTGTTCCCGATTGCAGCGAAGCTCGTCCAACATCCGTTCGATACGCCCCTCGGTGCGGTCGCGATCGGCGAAGCGTTCCTGCCCGAGCTCAATGGCCCAGTCGCGGATTTTCCGGTCTTCCCGTACCAGAGCGGGCAGTTCCTGACGGATCAACTCGCGCACGGCGGTTTCGTTGAGAATGGGTTGGGTCATGACGTTTATCCGGTCTTTACGGCATCACTTTCTCTAAGTCTTGTCCCTTCTTCCTGATCTGTCGACAATAGCCGGAAGCTGGCAACTGGTAGCTGATCGGTGCGGTTCGTTGCTCAATGCCATTAAGTTAAGCGTTACCGGTCGGCAAAGTAAGAGAAGAAACTACGAATCACGCGAATTTTCGCGAGGATTCGTAGTTTTCTCTAAAGTAACGGCCACAAAAATAAGTGGTAGTGCTTAACGTGTAGTGATGAATTTTCTGGTGAACCTTTTTCTTCTTCGATGGGATCATCACACGACCACTACGTATTAAGCACTACCGGATTTTGTACGTCTGGGGGTATTACTCCCTGGCACCGGTCACATGCTCCTTCCGCGGTCCGACGATCACGGTGGCGAACCGGTCCGGATGGACCCGGCGGTTGAAGGCACTGCGGATCTGCTCGGCCCGCACCTGGGAGACCCGTTCGCTGAAGCGGTCCAAGTAGTCCAGGGGCAGGCCATAGAAGCCGATTACCGCGAGATAACTGACGACCTTTCTGTTGCTGGCGATACGCAGAGGGAAGCTGCCGGTGATGTGTTTGATCGCAGCCGCCAGCTCATTTTCCGTCGGCCCTTTCTCCCGGAAGCGCCGCACCGTGTCCATCAGCACCTTGCGCGCCGTGGCGGCCTGATCGTTTTTGGTCTGCAGGCTCATCAGGAAGGGGCCACGCTCGGACAGGGGTAGAAAGTAGCTGTAGACGCTGTAGGACAGCCCCCGCTTTTTCCTCACCTCGTCCATGAGCAGAGAAACCAGCCCGCTGCCCCCGAGGATGTGATTACCCACATAGAGTGGAAAATAGTCCGGGTCGAGCCGCTGCATCCCGAGCTGTCCCGCGAAGATGTGGGTCTGAGTCGATGGGAAGTCCAGCCGCTCCAGGATGGGATCGGAGAGATCTGGTACCGGCAGCAATGCGGGTGGCGGCTCGCCAGTGTCCAGACCGACCGTAAGGCGCTTCGCAAGATCCTTCGCCTGCTCCTGTGAGAGGGCCCCGACGATGGCGACTACCGCATTGCCGGCCACATAGTAGCGGCGGTAAAATTCCACCAGGTCCTCGCGCCGTATGGTGCTTACCGTCTCCAGGGTTCCGACGGGATTGGCAGCGTAGGGATGATCGCCAAAGATCCGGCGGTAGATTGCCCTCAATCCGACGATGCCCGGATCCTGCTCGTCCTGACGCAGGGCGACCAGGCGGTTCTCGCGCATGCGCTCGAAATCGGCCGCGTCGAATCTGGGCTCGGACAGGCTCTCGGCTACGGTCTCCAGGGCCTCATCCAGTGCGGGCTGCTGGGTCAAGGTACGCAGGGACAGGGTCGCCATGTCGCGGTCGGCGTCGGCGGAGAACTGCGCCCCGACGGATTCGATCCGTTCGGCAACGGTGTCCGCGTCCCACGCCCCGGCCCCCTGCGTCAACATATTCGCAGTCAGGGAGGCCAGACCGGAACGCTTGCCGTCGCGGGCGCTGCCGGCATCGAACACCAGCCGGACGTCGAGGATAGGCAGGTCCGGTGCGGCGACGAAGAAGACCCGCGTGCCCTTGGTCGTCTCCCAGGTCTTGATCGCGGGTCCCGCCCCGGCGGCACTCGCAACGGCGAGACCGAACAAGGCGCAGGCTGTGGAGAAGATGCGGATTCTGTCAGTGCGCATAGCCGTTTCCTCCCGCCGTATTCGATCGCGGCTGTTTGCCATCCATGGGTTGGGGCTCCAGCAGGGCCACCGTGAGCCGGTCCTTGACCAGGTATTTGCGCGCCACGGCCCGGATCTGTTCCGGGGTTACCCGACGCAGATGCTCGACGTATTGCTCCAACAAGGGCCACCCCAGGGCCACGCTCTCCAGGAGTCCCAACCGCATGGCTTTATAAAAGACCGAGTCTTGCTTGTAGATCTTGTGGGCGACGACCTGGGTACGGATGCGCTTGAGCTCGGACACCGTCACCAGCTCGCGTTGTACGCGCTCGACCTGGGCCCGGAAAGCGCGCTCAAGTGCCTTCAGGGTTCGCCCCTTAGCGGGAGTGCCGTCGATCAGGAACATCCCGGGCAGACGCGTAAAGAGGCTATAATCAGCACCCGCCGATGCGGCCACCCGTGTGCCGCGCACCAGCTCGCGGCTGAAGCGGGCGCTGCTGCCGCCATCGAGCACCGAGGCCAACATTTCTAGGGCATAGGGTTCCCACGGCTCTCCCCCGTGTCCCAGGGCTGTGGCTTTATAGCCCAGAATGAGATAGAGCTCCTTGGCCGGTACCTTGACTCGGATCCGTTTTTCACCGCGTTGCGCGGGCTCACCACGTGGTTTCGGCGGCAGTACTTGTCTCGGCTTCACGGGACCGAAGTGCTTCTCGGCAAGCCTGAAGACCCTTTCCGGCTCCAGGTCACCCACTACCACCAGGGTGGCGTTATTCGGGGCATACCACCTGCGGTACCACTCACGGAGATCACCGACCTGCAGGTGCTCCAGGTCGTCGGCCCAGCCGATGATGGGGATCCGATAGGGAGACGCCTCGTAGGCAGTGGCATTGAACTGCTCGAAGGTCAGGGACTCGGGGGCATCCTCAGTGCGCCAACGGCGCTCCTCCTTGACCACCTCCAACTCTTTAGCAAACTTCTCCTCCGGTAGCGTGAGGTTGTGCATACGCTCGGCCTCCAGCTCGAAGGCGACCTCGAGCCGATCCTTGGCCAGGATCTGATAATAGGCCGTGTAATCGCGACCGGTAAAGGCGTTCTCGTCACCGCCATTCTCCGCGATGATGTGCGAGAATTCGCCAGGGGCGAGCCTCTTAGAACCCTTGAAGGTCATGCCGAACATCATGTGCTCCAGCACGTGGGAGATACCGGTCACACCGCCGTGCTCATAGCTAGACCCGACCTTGTACCAGACCTGGGAGGTGATGATCGGGGCCCGATGATCAGGCTTCATCAACACCTTGAGGCCGTTGTCGAGCACTTTTTCGTGCACCTGCGAACCGGCCGCGGCCAGATGAGTGACCAACACTCCGAGAAGAATCAGGATCGATCTCATAGCGACTCCGGTGTGATTATTCTTTGGATTGTATCCGTTTTTAATCCGCAGATTACGCAGATTTTCACAGATAGGAATACCCTACAAAAATCTTTGCGCTCTTTGCGCCTTTTCGGTTCAAACTGCTAGGATGGTTTCGTTGGGGTGGGGTCGAGGCCGGTGGTTTGACCAACCACTATCCACTATGCATATATTCGGTTCATGTCGGAGGTCCAGGATCGGGAGCCAGGACAGATGTTCGGGTTCGGCAAGAAGAAGCAAGAGGACGAAGGGCAACGCAAGGAGCGCCGGCAGCGCCTCGTGTCGCGTCTGAAGGACGGTCTGGCGACGACGCGCACGCTGCTCACTACGAATATCGGCGATCTGATCCGTGGCCGCAAGCGCATCGATGAGGACCTACTCGAGGAATTGGAGACCCAACTCCTGACCGCGGATGTGGGGATCGATACGACTAGCCGCATCATCGACCAGATCGCGGAGCGGGTGAAACGGCGTGAGCTCGCGGACCCGGAGGTCTTGATGGGTGCCTTGCGGAGTGAGCTCGAGGTCATCCTGCACCGGTGCGAGGCCCCGGTACGCCAACCTTCCCCCGGCCGACCTCAGGTTATCCTAGTGGTAGGGGTGAACGGGGTCGGCAAGACCACAACCATCGGTAAGCTGACCAAGCGGCTCCAGGAGGAAGGCAACGAGGTCATGCTGGCGGCCGGTGACACCTTCCGGGCCGCCGCCGCGGAGCAACTCCAAACCTGGGGGGAACGCAACGGGGTGCCGGTCATCGCGCAGCACCAGGGGGCGGACTCGGCGTCGGTGATCTATGACGCCCTGCAGGCGGCCACCGCCCGCCGGATGGATGTGCTCATCGCGGACACAGCGGGGAGACTCCATACCAAGGATAACCTCATGGACGAGTTGGTGAAGATCGCCCGCGTCATGAAAAAGATCGACCCGGAGGCCCCCCAGGAGGTGATGCTGGTGGTGGATGCGACCACGGGTCAGAATGCCCTCAGTCAGGCAATTCAGTTCGACCAGGCCGTAGGGCTGACGGGTATTACCCTTACCAAGCTCGATGGCACGGCTAAGGGGGGCATTCTGTTTGCCATCGCCGACCGGCTGCGGATACCCATCCGGTTCACCGGGATCGGCGAGAAGATCGAGGATTTGCGTCACTTCGACGCCGAGGAGTTCCTCGACGCCCTGTTTGTCCGTTAAGAAGCTGTCTGGTTAAAAGTGATATTGGCTGCAAATGTCCCAAGGGCACCTTGAAAAATAGGTATTTTCACCAATCAAGCGACTCTAAGCCATTGATTATTGAGGTGTACTGTGGATGAAAACCGTATTTTTCAAAGTGCCCCCAAAATGGTTCCTTTTTCTTCTTCGATGGGATCATCACACGACCACTACATATTAAGCAGTACCAAAAACGGAAAATAGTATAGCAAATACAGAAGGTTATGTGTTAACTTGATGGCATTGGGCTAGCACTTGCTTCTGGGTGTAATCGCCGATTGCGGTATAGAAGCCGAGTAAATTGGAAACCAGATCTTTTTGGCTGAATCCGCATCGGTAACGACGTTCCAGGGAAAATTATCCTGCAATCCCTCGAATAGTACTGAGACTTCTATAAGAATCGCCAATGCTACCCTTCGTTTTTCTTCCCAGAAGAGGCCGTAACGGACCAGATAACTTCGATTCACTCCTTGCCTGATGTACTGGTTACCCATGTCCTGTTTATAGGTGACCTTGAATCCAGGCTTGCCGTCGGGAAAGCGGGCGATCCCATATAGATTGCGTAAACGTACAACAGGACCGGGAGGTAAAACTCGGAACCCAAGGCTTGGACATAACTTGGTGGCCTGTCCTCCGGTGTGAAATCGCCGTCACAGATTTATTTCCAGAGGTTCTTGGAGCCGACGAATTTGCGGGTGGAGGGATCGTTCATGTGGTTCATGATCTATCCAGCCGCAGTTACAGGTGTAGATGAGGCGTCCGATTTCAATGTCATCGCGATCCGACATTGGTTACTCCTACCGCAGATAGATGATATCGAATTGGTCCGGCGCCGCCGTCGAAAGCTCGAGCACATGGTCGTCCTGACTGAAATAGGTAGGTTCTTGGCCCGAGAAGCGGTAGCCCCATTTCGGGAGCGGTCTCCAGTAATAGGCGATCGCAGCGGTCGGGTCTGACGTATGGCAACGGCGCGCAATCATAAGGGGCTTAGGTCCATCGACGGCACTATAGTGGTAGCGGGCAAGATCACTGCAATGATCCAGCGACAAGCAGCGGATGCTATCTGGCACGACGAATCAGTATGCAGGCGAGTAACGGTAGATGTCGCGTGATTCATCGGCAATGAGAGCGATGAACCACCAGAATGCGGCAAGAGCTGCCAGGAGGCCTGGTGACAATCAGAAAAATGATTCTATTTCGTCTCCGGTGCTGCATTTGCGATTGTTCCCTCAAGGCTTTGCCATGGTGGTGTCGAAGTAGTCCAGCCTTGAGTGCTCCCAGCTTCATTCAATCTACGAACCGGTAATAGCCAAATCGCAAAGGGCACAGAAGACACAAAAACGAAACATCAATTTTCTGCGTCCTCTGCGTCTTAAACGCTTCAACCTGTCGCAAAATCATCGGTAAGCACAGCACACTCCACATACGCGGTGGTTAGGTAATGACGTCCGGTTCGATCCGCCCGATCCGGGTCTCGATCCTGGCCAGCTCCCGCGCGATGAGGATGAGCGGCCGCATGGTTCCCTGGGTCTCCTGGTCGTGCTTGGCGGCATCCGCCTCGAAGAATTCCAGGTAGACGCGCAGGGTGGCGCCTTCGGTGCCGGTTCCGGAGAGTCGGTAGACGATGCGCGAGCCCCCCTGGAACCCGACGCGCACGCCCTGGCCTTCGGAACGGCTGCCGTCGATGGGGTCCGTGTAGGCAAAGTCGTCGGCGTATTCGACCTGGTAGTCGCCGAGCCTGGTGCCGGGCAGATCGGGCAGCAGGCGGCGCAGATGGCCCATGAGGTCGCCGGCGGCCTGGGTGTCCACCGCCTCATAGTCGTGCCGGGTGTAGTAGTTGCGCCCGAAGCCTTGCCAGTGCTCTTTGACGATCTCGGCAACGGACTGCTTGCGGGCCGCCAGCAAGTTGAGCCAGAACAGTACCGCCCACAGGCCGTCCTTTTCCCGTACATGGTCCGATCCGGTGCCGAAGCTCTCTTCGCCGCACAGGGTGATACGTCCGGCGTCGAGCAGGTTACCGAAGAATTTCCAGCCGGTGGGGGTCTCAAAGCATGGGATGCCGAGTGCCTCGGCCACCCGGTCCGCGGCCTGGCTGGTGGGCATGGAGCGGGCGATACCGGCGATGCCGCCCTGATAGCCGGGGACTAGATGGGCGTTGGCCGCCAGCAGGGCCAGACTGTCGCTGGGGGTGACGAAGAAGTCCCGGCCCAGGATCATGTTGCGGTCGCCGTCGCCGTCTGAGGCCGCGGCGAAGTCGAGTCCATCCGCGCCCTTGGTCATGGCCACCAGCTCCTTGGCGTGGGTCAGGTTGGGATCGGGATGGCCCTGACCGAAGTCTTCCAGCAGTTCGCCGTTCATCACGGTGCCCGGTGCGGCGCCGATCCGGTTTTCGAGGATCTCGAGGGCGTAGGGCCCGGTGACGGCGTGCATGGCGTCGAAACGCATCTTGAAGGTCCCGGAGTCGAAGAGCCGGCGCATGGCGGCGAAGTCCAACAGGGATTCCATCAGGTCGGCGTAATCGGCCACCGGATCGATGATCCGGACCTTTGTGTCGCCGAGCTCGACTTTACCAAGGCGATCCAGATCCAAGTCCTCGGCCTCCAGGGTCCGGTAGCTGTCGATCTCGCCGGTGCGGGCGTAGATGGCCTCGGTGATCGTCTCGGTAGCCGGGCCGCCGTTGGGGGCGTTGAATTTGATGCCGAAGTCTTCGTCCGGGCCGCCGGGATTGTGGCTGGCCGACAGGATGATGCCGCCCTGGGTCCGGTATTTGCGGATGATGCAGGAGGTGGCAGGGGTGGAGAGGATGCCGCCGCGGCCGACCAATACTTCGCTTACGCCGTTGGCGGCGGCCATGCGCAGGATGACCTGGATAGCCTGGCGGTTGTAATAGCGGCCGTCGCCGCCTAGGACGAGCACGCCGCCCTCGAGGTCCGTCCTGGTATCGAAGATGGCCTGGACGAAGTTTTCCAGGTATCCGGGTTGCCGGAAGACCTTGACCTTTTTGCGGAGACCGGAGGTGCCGGGGCGCTGGCCGTTGAACGGCCGGGTGACGACGATTTTCGCATCCATATCACAAAGCCCTTGATTTGTGTGTGTTATGACTACATTCATCCACACGTGATGCGTGCATGATTGCATAACAGGGTATTGTATCCTTTCACGCTTACGCCGCCCATGACCTTTTGTTCGATGATTTAAGGGGATAGCCAAAAATGACCGTAGCAGCACACAAGGAGACCCTGGAATTCAAGGCCGAAGTGAATCAGGTCTTGGACCTGGTCATCCGTTCCCTTTACTCCAACAAGGAGATCTTCCTGCGGGAGCTGGTCTCCAACGCCTCGGATGCGGCCGAGAAACTGCGCTTCGAGGCCCTGACCGACGAGGGGCTGTTCGAAGAGGACCCGGATCTGCGCATCCGCGTGGAGGTGGACAAGGAGGCCGGGACCCTGACGGTCTCGGACAACGGGATCGGTATCGGTCGCCAGGAGATGATGGAGACCATCGGCAGCATCGCCGGCTCCGGGACCCGCCGTTTCGTCGAGCAGCTGACCGGCGACCAGAGTATGGATGGTCAGCTCATCGGCCAGTTCGGAGTGGGCTTTTATTCCGCCTTCATCGTCGCGGACAAGGTGACCCTGATCTCACGCCGCGCCGGTCTGGGCCCCGAGCACGGGGTGCGCTGGGAGTCGGATGGGCGGGGGAGCTATACTCTGGAGACGGTCGATAAGCCGGGGCGGGGCACCGATGTGGTACTGCACCTGAAGGAGGACGAGAAGGAGTTTCTCGATTCCTGGCGCCTGCGGGGCATTATCGGCAAGTTCTCGGACCACATCGCCTTGCCGGTGGAGATGCGCAAGGAGACCCTGCCCGACCCGGAGGACAAGGACAAAGATAAGGATAAAGAGGCGGAAAAGACGCCGGAGTACGAGCGGGTCAATCAGGGCACGGCCCTGTGGATGCGCGCCAAATCCGAGATCGAGGACGGCGAGTACAAGGATTTCTACAAACACATCTCCCACGACTTCGACGAGCCCCTGGCCTGGGTCCACAACCGGGTGGAGGGCACCAACGAGTACAGCGCCTTGTTGTATCTGCCAAAGCGGGCCCCCTGGGACCTCTGGGACCGGGAGCAGAAGCACGGTGTCAAGCTCTACGTGCGCCGGGTCTTTATCATGGACGAGGCGGAAAAGCTCATGCCCCGCTATCTGCGTTTCGTCAAGGGAGTGGTGGACTCCGACGACCTGCCGCTCAATGTCTCGCGCGAGATCCTGCAGCACAACCGCAAGATCGACACCATCCGCCAGGCCAACACCAAGCGCATTCTGGGCCTGTTAGAGTCCATGGCCAAGGATAAGGAGGACGATTATCAGGCTTTTTGGAAGGAGTTCGGAACCGTGTTCAAGGAGGGGCCGATGGAGGATTATGGCAATCGCGAGCGCATTGCCGGCCTGTTGCGGTTCGCCACCACGGCGACCGAAGGCGACGCCCAGACCGCGACCCTGGACGCTTACGTCGAGCGCATGAAGGAAGGCCAGGACAAGATCTATTACATCACCGCCGACAGTCCGGCGGCGGCGCGCCACAGCCCGCATCTGGAGGTCTTCCGTAAGAAAGGGCTGGAGGTGCTGCTGTTGTCCGACCGGGTGGACGAGTGGCTGGTCAATGGTCTGACCGAGTACAAGGGCAAGCACCTGCAATCGGTCACCAGGGGCGATCTGGATCTGGGGGACCTAGCGGATAAGGAAGAAAAAGAACAGAAGGAAAAGGCGGCCGATGCGCACGGCAAGCTGCTCGAAAGGCTCAAGCAGAGCCTGGGGGAGCGGGTCGAGGCGGTGCGGGTGAGTACCCGGTTGGTGGGCTCGCCCGCGTGTCTGGTCGTAGGCGAGCATGACATGAGCGCCAACCTGGCCCGGGTGCTCAAGTCCGTGGGTCAGGAGGCCCCTCGCACCCGGCCGACCCTGGAGCTCAACCTGAATCACCCGCTGGTAAAAAGGCTGGAGACCGAAGAGGACGAATCCCGTTTCAATGATCTTGGCATGATCCTGTTCGACCAGGCCCAGCTGGCGGAGGGCGGGCAGCTTGATGATCCGGCCACCTTCGTGGGCCGGCTCAACAAGCTGATGATGAGCATGCTGCTCGCCGGCGGTTGAAGGGCGCCTTGAATTTTTCAAGGCATCCACCATTGGACTGGGCGAGCGAAAACGTTGCTCCGATAACTTCTCCAGGGAGAATAAGAGGTAGTGGTAATTTTTGAAGTGATAGAGTAGATAGATTCATCGGTAATGATTCCGATTGCCAGCGTTTTTTTCGTTACCTGATTCTAGATTTTAGCGCTCTCTTCTGGAAGAATACGCTTGGTCTGAACGAGTGCGTTCAATTATGATCATCGAGACCAAAGGATACAGCTGTCGCAAATGTCAGAGCGAAGGTCTCGTTAAAAATGGCACAAATGCGTCCGGTAGCTCGCAATATCACTGTAAAGCCTGTGGTGCCTAGGGCGTACTTGCACGCAAAGAGCGCGCGACGGAAGATATACACGGGATTGAACGGACGTTTGGGATCTCGTGCCGAACATTGAGTGCTTGGTTAAAAGAACAGGCGAACGACCTCCCCGTAAT
>Ga0136654_1000487_pt1 | contig 11894 bp, 5 predicted proteins | sample InaspJWI70metaG_FD_94865 | JGI IMG/M metagenome (GOLD analysis project Ga0136654, IMG submission 94865) | Marine gutless worms symbiont microbial communities from Oahu, Hawaii - Inanidrilus sp. 1 OAHU.JWI-70 metaG (version 2) | ecosystem: Host-associated > Annelida > Digestive system >... | reverse complement strand
GTATATATCAAAGGGCTTCGGATACTATGCGCAGTGTCGTCATCATCATCATCATTTATTTGCACAGTATGCAGAAATGAACAGTAAAATATGCAATGTGCCGGACAGAAAGGCTAACAGTTTTAGCTCTAACAACTGCCCGTATGTACATAATTGTAACAATGAAAACACAACTCTAAAAAAACTCAAACCTCACAACTCAAAAACTCCTTCTGGCCTTTAGCGTATAATAGCTGCGAGATAGATATTTTTGTAGTTGAAATGCTGGCGTATAAGTAACTAGACATAGTTTGCTAATTCACGAGAAGCATGTCTTTTTTGTTATATATTTTGCGCTGTTTACGTAATGTACATGTACGCTGACTAGCGGTGGTCATTTTTTGACAGGTGGGACCGTTTGATGACGCTGGATGCAAGATGGCGGCAGTGATGCGCTCCAGCTACAAGCTGCTTCTTGGTCTGCTCTTCGTGGCGGCGTCGGCGTCGTCGCTTGACGCACGTCCGTCGCAGGACGCCGCGAGACACCGACGGCGTCCGGCGGTCGTCGACGTTCGCCGGGGAGCCTTCGACGCTGTCGCCTCGCCTCGCCGCCGTCTCCTCGCAGCCCCCGACCATCGCTCGTTCCGGGGCGACGCCGAGACGACGCTGGACGACAAGGATCAGTTTCCAGCGAAGCGTCGATGGAACAGTAGTATGAACAATTCTACAACATGAAAATGCATCTCTCGGATATTGGAGAACCCTTACTACGCATCGTACCTGTTCTTCCACTTTGTGTTGCATCAGAGCTCGTAAAGTGAGTCGTAAAAAGTTGGAAATTGGTGGAAATACTCCGTGCTTTTGGCGGAGCGTCGATGGAACAGCGGGAACCTGCGCGTGTGGGGCAAGCGATCGCCCGCCGCTCTGCCGTACGTCGGCGGTCAGCCGTACAGCCGGGAAGACCTTGAAGAGCGGGTTGGCGGGGACCCGATCTGGTTGCTGCCGGCGACTGCTGATTGGCCCGAGTCCGGGACGTCGTGGGACGAAGCCTCGGAGAGAGTGCTGCCGGCAAACGTAAACGGCGAATCGACGTGGAATAACGCTAACTGGCGTCGTCGAAAATGACACTGGACATAGCTCTGCTCAACGATCTCGGTGTGTCGAACAGCGTCATTGTAGACCTGACTGCTCAGCCTGCACAGTTTAAGAAATATTATTCTCAATCACATTATAGCTACGAGATACATCTTCGTGTTAAATTGTCCAGCGTTTTTCTCAACTTTACACAGTTCCAAACCAAGAGAGTGGCTGGGAAGAACTTCTCCGAAATGAATGTCGAATAGTATGTAAAACGTTAAGCCAATCCATTCTCGATAAATTCACATGCGTTCTCTTGCACAAATTGGTCACATTTGAAATGCGGTTCCGGTACAAGCTTATTGCCAACGCCAATGAATCGAACGTTGCGTGCTGTATTAACCGTAATAATACTTACAAGCCGCCACGTCGCTTTGCTTCGTGCCGGCTTGACGCTTATGATATACTCTGCCGATCGTCGTGGGTAATGTAGGCGATAAAGTGTTGGGCATCTGAAACACAACAGCTGGCCGACGCTACACCCATCTATTGTCTGTGTGGAGTTGCTAGGGCAGAGCCGTCAACCAATGACGGGCCGACTTGCAACACATCCTAGCAACACAACAGTTAATAGATACAAACAACGAAACCCACTTTCGTGGTGAGACCATTGCCAGAGTTTACGCTATTGTATCTATCATCTCTGTGTACAACCACCATTTAGCATTATTCATCCAGAAAGTTGATTCTTATTTGCCGTCCCATGGAGGTGGGACCTATTTCTTGCGAATTGAGTCTGAAAGATTCAATCAAAAGCAAAGTGCGAAAGAAATCGACTGCAAAAGAACCTTGTTGATCGATAGTATTAAGCCTAAACCGTCATTCCCACCTATCTTGACCATATAGTACAGCAAAGGTTAAAAATTGAGCGGCATTTCCTAGTGGGCAGATACGTGTGTACCTCAAAAATGTTGGAGTACTTGTTTCCCTCATCCCCCATACAGTTAACGCCTCTGGGGGTGATATCAGTTGCATTGCATGGCGTCTTAGTGCTACACGTATGCTTATTCTGTGCATTTATAACAGCAGAACTGCGTGATGGTCCGACAAACGGATTTCTTAGCCTTTGGCGACTGGTTTGCGGCAGTCCGTATAACGTACGCAACGTCCGTAATGGGAAAACGCATACAATGCATGTGCCGCATGTGCAGTGTAACAACCGTCCGTAAAATCGCGCAAGTGATTGGCTGCATAGCTACTGCCTGTGGACATGCGGAATAAAGTCGTAAGGAACAGATCCTATACTCTCTTTTACCTTCGCCACTGGTATAGCGTCAGGCAATGATTTGCTCGTCATTTGTTATATGTTGCCTATAAACATGCAACCATCGTGAATGAGTAGAAACGGACAGTATGTCATTCACAATATCTCGGTTTAGACGTTTTCAGCATCATTATGTTCATTGGAACTGCGCGCATAGTATGCAGAGCAGGGTGTAAGATCGTACCGTCCATCTAACTGTCTCATTCGCCCGCCAGACTCCGCTGCTGCGCGTTTGCTGCTGTGGGCCCGGACAGCATGAGATATCGATCGATTGCTGCCCGGCGCTCAGCACGTACGGCGCGCAGCAGCAAATGCGGACAGTGCCACGGTGCCCGACGATGTAGGAAGCTGGACACATACATGTTTGTTTATTTATCTCTTATGCAACTCATGAAAGTTACAACGCGTGACTCAAAAATGTGCCACAATGACATTATTCAATGCCGTGTAACATAACATAACATATTCGTTTAACCACAACTGTCAAACCGTAGGTGTACATGAGAATAAAACAATATGTAGGCCTAGCAACATAAAAGTTAATAAACATCATAATACAACATTCTAATGATAGAATTACAGTCAGTTAATCGATAGATACGGTCGGAAAGTTGTTGGTATGAAATGGGTGAAAAGGATCGACACATTCGTATGTTTCTTAGTACAAAAGTTGACAAAGCGCAGCTTTACAGTAGAGCTAAAACAAATGAGACAGTGTAGGCGATGCGCAGACTGGGCCGGCGCTGATGCGGCCCGAGGGCCGTCTAATTGTTCCGCAACCTTGGATTATAGGACGGAGTGTAAAGCCATGCAGCTTCTCTTGTTTATTGAATTGTACTGGAAATGCATCTGGCACAGCCACTAGCCACATACTTCGGCGCCGTCTTTGCTTTAAGTACAAGGACGTTGACGCAAGTATTCATCGGCAGTCGAACGTACACGGTTACAACATCATGGTCTCCCCATGGACGCTATGAAAAGGCTAGGCCCCTACATGTTATTGGGTAAGCGAGGGGTCGGACTCGCAGATGCAAGACGCAGTCAGCTGTTGCATTAGCCGAAACGATCACTCAAGTTGAGTGCAGACTCGCGGCGCTGAAATACTGAGGCTCAAATACTTTTGGCCATAAAAGTCAATGTTTTGCGATCTCCAGACACTGCATCCTAAGCTAGGCCAATACATTATCAAACAATTTACGTAGTAATCGATCACGCACGCAACAAATATCAGCTGTCGCAGACGGACCCGCGGGACGGGCTGCCTCGCACACATGACGCTGTACACAGAGTAAGTGGTCGGTTAGTGTAATAAACTGGCCAGGGTTGTACAATCGACATTACGCGGCGAATCTTTGTAAGTTGAGTGTTTGTGGCAGAGTTTCAAAGGAAGACATCCCTGTCTGCAAAGATAGCCGGATTTCTTTATAATGTTGTGTAAAATACAGGTCGAAGGTGTCTTCCGTGCCAACAAACAATCTCGATCTTTCCATCCATTTTCATAGAACTCGTACTGAATGTGACAGACTGACGGAGAGACACCAGCTGGCCATGCCTATATACAGGGTGGGCCAAAAAAACTGAGGCCACAAACTGCCGGCCATAATTCTTTGTCAAATCTTAACCAATTTTCTATTTTTTCACAGGAAGATTCCTTAGTAAAGTAGGAGTAAAGTCGTCATTAAAAATCCCACCATACCTTGCATATGTTGCCACACTACCTTGTGAAACATTAATGTCCCAAAACAAGCGATTAACGATAAATCACAAGGTAGCGTAGCTACATATTTACGGTGTGGTGGGGTTGTTATAAACTTGCAAAATAATTAAGACAGGTTTATTGCTGAGTCTGTCAGTGAATTTTTTTTAATCGGTGAATATTTGACAAAGTTACAAGCAAGAACGTGGTTGTCTCACACACTTTGTGCGCCTGGCCAACGCACTGCTAAAAGACAAAAAAAGTGCACGAAACAACCAAATAAAAAAATAAAAACAGCAAAACATAAGCCCTCCTTGCCTGCGCCTCGCGCAGAGCGGGTGAGCTAACGAGTCGATTAATTAATACCATATGCGCATAAACATGTGAAAAGTGATATGTAGTCATACACTCAAGTTGTGACTAAAAACTTTTGCAGTTTTGTACATTGCAGTATAATCCTATAGCCTACGTGAAGTTGTGAGTGACAGACAATGGATGGACGAACGAACAGGCATACAAGGACACACGATGACTCTATAGCTTATGAACATCGCGCTAGCTAGATATCGTCGCGCGATAATAATGTAGAGCCAAGTCAGATATTTTAAAACTGAAATTCAGCTGAACGCAAACAATGAAGGTTTGCTGTAGCTACCGGGTAAGTCCTTAAATTCGATGTGGCACCACTCTGGCCATCGTTCATGACACAACTGCACATTGGTCCGCACTCCACAGAATTGTGGTTTGGTCAACGAAACAGTAACAGGACAGTTCATGACACTTCTGCGTTATCGAAATGTCTTGATTCTGAACTTCTGAAGTGTCGTCCCTATAAGTACACCAACAGTCTCAACTAGGGATCGGCGATAATTACGATAGGCCCACGTCCAATATGTAGGCCTACGTCCTACGATATATCACGATACCAAATATTCTCGATACTGGTATCGCCGAGGTCACGATACTGACGATACTGACGGTATTAGGCCTATATAGAAATGCGATGCTATTAATAAAAGAATTATTTGAAGTAAAAGTATCTATCCTATCCAGTATCCTTTGCGTTGCTACTGAGATATAGGCCTATACGAGACGTAACCGGGCACGACGCTATATACATAATTACAACAACAACAACAACAACAATATGAACAAAATTAATGCACAATAAACCGAAATGAAAGACTGAATTCATTTCATGTAGCGATGAAGGGTCATGCATAAACCAAACGATTTCCACCTTCAACTTGATTATTAAGAGAGCTTTAATTTGGTTACTGTTGTCGCAAAACCAGTATCGCGATATACCCGGTATCGCGATACTTTTTCACGATAAATATCGGATGAAATTCTGAGTATCGCCCACCCCTACTCTCAACACAGTCCATAGCGGCGTTAGGTCTGCCTCTGAGGTTTGACACGGTGTCGTGGGTTAGATCAGGTTCTCAGTTCGGTACCGTGCGGTTAACAGTCATATCATTTTTTTGTTGTTTTAAATATTCTACGTAATGGCCGTAATTGGTTGAAACAAAATCATTGCCAAAATAACGTTTATGATGATAACTGGTACTTGCTTCAAGTGTAATACAACACTGTATTTAATAGCCGCCCAGTTACAAAAACGTTTGCAGTCAGTCACTCATTGCATACTGTTAGAATCGGGACCGGCGTCCTTCGCCGATCCGAAACCGCCGATCCCAGTGAGGCTAGTCTAGTTTTGCACGTCCCTGCATTGCGACGTCGCAAGACCAAAGTCGTGCGACGTATAGTGAAAATGAACCTTGCACAACACTAATGCGAACCAGTCGTGTCCGCCTGAAGTCCGTGTTTAGTAAAAAAATTGATATTTATTTCGCATCAACAAGAAGTATTACAGCGTAGAATGTTTATTACCTTTGGAAGTAACTGTCACTCGCACGTCATGGAAGGCTGCACTTTCTGCAAATCGGTTATCGGAGTATTCATCGTTACTACTCAAATACAATGCTGTTGATTTTATATGAACAGAAACGCGCTCGTTTATCAAGAGTCATCTGTAATAGCGTGCGCCAAAAACTGAACATGTAATCCGTGCAGTTCTAACATCCAGGCCAGAGTAACGTCATGCATACGTCAGCCTGCAACAGCGCGAAAATGGCGGGCATTCCAATTATGCCGCAGAACCTGCGGGAGTTAATGGCAGTTACAGCTACTGACGAAGACTGTCGTCAGTGGCTCGTCCAACAGCAGCTTCTGGCTGCACACATGCAGTGTCTGTGTGGAGCGTCCTGCATACTACAACATTTCAGCCGTTCCGTGGACGGAAATGTGCGATCTCGTTCATGTCTGATTATCATTGCATTTGAAACAACGTTTGCAGGCCTAATTCTTATCTGCTAAAGTTTATCTACCTTTCTCCAGAGCGGTCGCCAATATCTTCCGAATGTGAATTTTAAGGTGACACAGACGTTCAGCTAAGACGACTGGTTTGCATTAGTGTTGTGCAAGGTCCATTTTCACTATACATCACACGACTTTGGTCTTGCGACGTCGCAAAGCAGGGACGTGCAAAACTACACTAGCCCCTAACGACTGTATTGGACGTCAGACAGCAGGGCCGAAACGCACGCTTGCCGCTGGTGGAGTCACTTACAACACATGGAACAGACAGGAATGTGAAATGACAGCCTTGTTTCTATAATGATGACTTGTAATAAATCTCTAGAGGAACCTCTCAAGCCAGTTGGTTAGGCAGTACGACAAAGTCATCACATTGATCGCTTGTTGCCATCTCTCCAGATCATTTGCCGGACGTCCATCCCGGCATACTCCTTCCCTCGTGCTGGCCAGAGAATAGTAGATGTCGGCTGTAACGTAACACTGTTCTTCGTATTTGCTGGGCATATATGATACCACCAGACCACGGGCTCGTGAAATCTTGCATTGCTGTACCTGGCGCCATCCGCCCATGCTCCATGCTAAATGGATAAGCAGACTGTGTTCTGTTGACTGCCAGCCTGCTCTTCGGTCTACATTTACAGACAGAAAGTAATCTGACAGCACCCTGTGTTCAGAATAAGTAACAGGTAACAAGTGTATAGCAGTTCGCAAGGTTGCCGCACCGCTACGGGAACTCACATGCCACATGGGATCACACAGTGTTACCTGCCACCCGGCAGAGGTGACATTCCCGCCCTTACCCCAGCCTAAGCTGGTACTCGATTAAGCGACCCCGGAGGGATGCAAGGCTGAGTCGACCTAGTTGGCTTGTTACATACCGAGATGGTATACCCGCCCGAAGACAGTCACCCATCCAGGTACTAACCGAGCCCGACGTGCGTTAACTTCGTTCATTCGACGAACGCCGCTAACCACTACGCCATGCCGCCAGTAATACTATCAAAACCATTATCAGCTGTCACTAATGACCCGTGTGACTGGATTGTGCTGTCGACAGAGCTTGACGATGATGTCTGATAAACTGCATTGATCGACTGTGGGAGCCTGGATGTATTATCAACTTTCTTGACCAATGATGGTCCAGTTTATCATGCTCGGAGCATCCGTCTTCCTTGAGCTAAGTCAGTAACACGATACAATGATCGATATGCCAAAGCAAAATTTTCTAAGTCCGGAGTTTGGGACATAGTTCCAGAGGGAAGTACCGTTATTTTTGTAGATACCTGAATTTCCTTATAACACAGTGTAGGATAGGTCGAAAGAAGCGTACATGCCAAAAACCAGCTCGATCTGTTGTAATTGTATATGCAAGCAGTCATATGTTTGCAGGTTAAAAAGACTGAAATGATGCAACTGAAAGTAGTCTGACAGAAGACATGTTTTCTCCATATCATACTTCTGGCTTCTGTAAGTGTATTTTTTGGTGATGAATCCCTGGCAGAAATTGCACTCTTGGTTTTCAGGAATATCTGTTGACATTATATGATAACTAATGGAACTGCATGCATGCTAAAGAAATTTATTGCTGTTGCATCACTGTTGTCTTATGTCTTACTATTTCTAATGGATCTTTTCATTTTTCTAATCTGCCATGTTTAGTAGGAAATGACACACATTTCTTTTATGTTGTCAGTAGTAAGTGACATATGCTAGTACATTGCTGCAGTCACTTGACTTTGAGTTGTGTAGCTCAGTTAAATGTTCGTTGCAAAACTTTTTAGTATGGATTATTAATCTTTGTATTAAATCTGTACTTGACAGACTGTGCAACAGCCACAAAGGCTTTGTTGAGTATTCTGATCTTATCATCAGTTGCTATAAATATTCCTTTGAGTGCTTACCGAAGTTGGTTTTCAGTGACTTACTCTACAATATTTGAAGAATTACGGGTAAGCATGATGGTAAGGTTTGTTCCATACAGAAGAACTTTAGTTGAACGCGTTATTTTATGCTGAACTATGGTGAAGTTTTGCATTATTATCCCCGCGAAAGCTTTCGCGAGGGATTATGGAATCACCGGCGTTGGTTTGTCTGTCTGTCTGTCTGTCTGTTACCATGATAACTAAATTAAACGTGGACGGATCTGGACGAAATTTTTTGGGAAGGTTCCTAGGGGGAAAAGCAAGCCCAAGTTCGTTTTCAGTTACGATCGCTAGCCGGGTGTGGATGTTACTGTCCAAAAACGCCGTAAACCGGGGATTTTTTCCAATGTAAACAAACCAATTTCCAATGTAAACAAACCAACAAATCACTTGACGCATAATAACTCAACTCACTCAACAGAGAATTACGGATGCAGGTGGGCGCGAATTTCGCTTTCGCGGGGATCTGTACTCTCAAGAGAGTACTTTCCCTCTAGTTATATGTTTGTCTTGCTACTCATATATTTTATTGTATTTATTCTGCCCAAATCAGCACATTACACAGGGTGGGCTAAAAAAACTGCACACCAAACTTGTGGCCATAATTCTGTTATTTAACTGATCTTCAAAATTTTTTCACTGAAAGATTCTGTAATAAATTTACAGTGAAGTCGTTATTATGGGTCCCATCACACCTTGCATATGTTGCCACACTACCTTGTGAAACAGTAATGCCAGAAAACAAGTGATTAACGATAAACTACAAGGTAGTGTAGCTACATACTTAAGGTATGGTGGGGATGTCAGTAGTCAGATAAAGGTTTGTTCCGTCTGTCAGTGAAAAAAATTTTAAAATTGGTGAATATCTGACAAAATTACAAGAAGTTGGTTGTCTCACATACTTTCTTCATCTCTTGGCAGTGTGGTGGCCAGGCATACAAAGTGCACGAGGCAGCCATAGCTGGAGTTATTCTCTTACTGGCTCTCAGTTGACTTCCAGTTGTGTTACGTCAGTTTTTGTGTATTCTAGTTTGAATTTGCAGGTGGAGAAATACTTGGCTGCTCGCTGTATCTTTTGTGATCCAAAAGATGTGCTCTGTGCTTCAATGTTGCTTTACCATTTTCGGATATTTGAACGCAGATTTGGATCAGCGAAGTTTGTGGTTAGTATTTGTCATTTTTATGCATTTAGGAGTTGCAAACACAGCATTTTAAAACTTAAAAGATATTTTATCTTGTGTGCCTAATTTGGTAATTTTTACCAACATTGCTTGCTAGACACTAAATATATAAGAACTTTAAAGAAATATTTAATAAAATATTAACCATTGACTTATTTCTGATAACTGTGATTTTTGGTCAGCTGTTGTTGATGTTGTGCAGTACTAATAACAGTAGTGTGTACATAAATTATGCATACATTATGCATGTACAAAATAGCAGTGACTGTAATTGTAGAGTTACATGGTTGGGACATGGACATTGAGTCTACTGCTGGAATTGCTGTTGCTGTTTGTTCTGCAACTTGCTGATGTGCAGTTAACTTTGCTGCCAACAGGACCGTGAGTAATTTGTATAAATGTACTGTGTTTCACACAGAACTGGTAGATGAACACAAATGCACCATTTCCAGAAAACAAGTATCAGCTGCCAAAAATTGATCCTCGCGACAAAGTCGTGCTGTAGACAGCTTGATGATCTTTGCAGTAAATTACAGTGGTCGAGCATTGGAGATCGGAGGTATTATCAACTTAGTTGACCCAGGATGGCCCAGTTTATTATGCTCGGAGCATCCACCTTTCTCGAGCTAAGTTGATAACACACTTCGACGATCGATATGCTGTGGTGAAATTTTCTAAATGCAGAGTTTGGAGCAAATTTCCAGAGTGAAGTTCCCTTATTTTTGGAGATACCCAGATTTCTGTATAACACAAGGTAGGATAGGTTGAAGGAAGCTTTCATGCCGAAAATCAGCCCGATTAATTCAACCGTTTCAACACAACACTGGCTTGTGACAGACACAGGGCCATAGCTAGTACCCGCGCTAGCATTACGTCGCGCGAGTAAAGACTGTTTTTTGTTAAGAACAAATGCTGACATTTTGTATAATAATATTTGCTGCTACAACACACACACACCCGTTTTACGGCCCTTTGTTACAGTTTAGTGATTTGTAGGATGGCCCAAGAAAGTTGCACTTTTTTTCCATACACTACATCTTTGGAACCGTTCAAGATGAAATGAAACAGATTTTACCATTGCGTTCTTAGATTTTCCAGGAATAACGGTTAGGTTGCAGATTTTGTGTAGCTGTTGAATATTCTTAGTAAATTAGCTTCAGTTTTATTGTACCCCCAAAACACTTCAGCTGATGCCTTTTTTGCTATACACACACACCCATTTAATGGCCCTTTTTCCGGGACTATCCAGGTGAGCCGGTACCAGAAAGGTAAAACCAATCTGGATTTTACTGAAACAAGACAAAGTGAGTGGCAGTAGCATCAACAACAACCATTTAACGGCCGTTTGTCCGGGACAACCAGGGTAGGCCGGTACCAGAAGAAACATTCACCCGTTCACACCCATCCTGGTCAACATACTTCCTTTATCACCTTTCTCCATTTGCAACGGTCCATGGCATCCTCTTTATTCAGCTTACGTGCAGTAGCATCAGCTGGGCCATATAGAAGTCTGCACCTCGCTCCAGACAGATAACCACGCCAGCACCCACCACTCTTTTTTACAGGCTGGATGCCCTTCCTACTGCCCAACCAACAGTGTCAGAGCACTGAAGGCATACTTTTTTGCTATAGTTATGTTAAATATTATGCAGTCTTAGTCATTCTTTCTCTTGTTATCGGAAACAATCTGTGCATAAACATACTGAAATATTTTCACCGTATATTAACTATGTTGACACCTTACCTTGTTAAATTAGATATATTTGAAATGACATTCCATGCTAAGGCCAAACTGTTTTAGGGATAACTTTGTTAGCTGTACTCTAATTTTAGTTATTTTTAGGGATGTTAACGAGACTCGAGAGTCACTATCTTTTTTCTCGATCCAGGGAATGGAATTTCTCGACTTCCAAAAATTGAGACTACCGACTGCCCAACAATAGGCCTATTGTGAGCGGGATAATTGTCACCTGTCACTCCACGCTTGCTGTCAGTCGATCGCTTGTTTGCTTCACCACAGCCGTGGCCCGCATACCAGATGCACAGATGCCGCGAAACAAAGGACAGTGGCATATGTAAGTGGTAGGGGGCAGCGGGGGCAGATGTTTCTGCTGCCGGGCACTGATAACCCTAGTTACGCCACTGTATCATTCCGGCAGTGCAAATGTGGCTGCTTCAGTCTGCCTCTATAGGAAACAAAAAAGATCACTGACATGTCTGCCGATCGTCTGGCCGCGTCTGACTGCAGGCCTGTAGATTTCCTGTAACCGGCGTCCGGTCAGCGATCACGTCCCCCCCTTCGTGCCCCAGCCTGTGTTTCGACATGTGCGCCATGG
>Ga0136654_1000486_pt1 | contig 11918 bp, 9 predicted proteins | sample InaspJWI70metaG_FD_94865 | JGI IMG/M metagenome (GOLD analysis project Ga0136654, IMG submission 94865) | Marine gutless worms symbiont microbial communities from Oahu, Hawaii - Inanidrilus sp. 1 OAHU.JWI-70 metaG (version 2) | ecosystem: Host-associated > Annelida > Digestive system >... | reverse complement strand
GGTAATTATATCATTGCCGCTGTCGCATGACAAATGCCCGGGCCCGGCTGATATCGAATTCGTGGTTAAATACAGCGTGGAAAGCTATGGAAAAATACAACAGACAGGATTTATACGGATTTGGATCCCGTGCACCTAAGCAGGATATAATCTGATAAAAGTGACCGCTTCTATGCAGTGATATCCATTGTTCCAGCGGGACGTGAGATTTGCCACTTAATGGGGGGTAAGGGTATAAAGTATTCTGTTCTCTATAAAAGAGGTTCCATCCTTGTTAATCCAGTTTCCAGTTCCAATTTCAAGTTTCAACAGGTTCCTTTTTTAACGCGCAACGCGCAACCCGTAACTCGTAACATCATCTTTGAATGCAAACGCAACATTCTGTCTGAGATCGACACCAAATTTTCGATATGAAGTTATTAAGCGCCTATCCCCCGGCAATCATCGGAATCAGGATGATCTCGGCATGATCCGGAACCGGCGTTTTTTCAAAATTCGGCCTTGAAACCAGCTCCCCGTTGACCCGCACGACCGCATAAAAGTGCCCGTCATTAAGCTCCTCGAGCACCCGTGCAACGGTCATTCCCTCTTGCCAAGGGATTTTTTCATCACCGATGGTGATCATGACTGCACGCCGTTTGCTTTTAGAACTTCCAGGACTTCGGGAAAATCGATGCCGAGTCGCCGGACTGTCTCGAGAGTGGGGATACCGTCGGGTGTCCAGCCCCTGCGTTTGTAAACGGCATCCTGGAGTTGTTCGTATTCCTGCTCTCTGAGCTTTCTTAAAACGGCCAGTTTTTCGGCTGTCTCCTTACCGCTAATATCCACAGCATATTTTTCAACAAGCTGCTTGTCATATCGCTCTTGGCGGGATTCGTATTCTTCGGCCGTAACAGGTCCCACCGCACGGTAGGGGATGCGGTCATGCTCTCTGCGGCCGCAGCCCATCTTCAGATTAAAGATGCGCTGAAAATTATAGACCGCCTCGCTGGCGCTTATCAGGGCATCCGGCGTGGCTTTGACACCGGTAACTGCCGAAAAATACTCGGCATACCACTGAACGTGTTTCATCACCTTGGCCGGTTCAGCCGAGTCCTTGTTGTCTTCGGGTACGATATCGTTCCAGGGCAGCTTGCACAGGCCGCACAGACCGAACCATGTGCGGAACATGGGAAACCAGTGCAGGGCTTCGGCCTTATCCTCAAACGTAGGCATGTAGTTGTGTACCATGTCCAGAAATATCAACCAGGCTTCATCGTGCTGGGGACCTTTCAGGGCCATACCGTACCCGCCTTGCTGAGCCAGGGATTCTTTGGTCATGTACTCGGAAAATTCAAGCCCCTTTGCTTCCATGCCGATGTCTTCCATGATGCCAATATCCGCACCGTACTCTTTCGAAAAAATGCCTTTCATCCTGCGGACGCCCTGGCCCACGACAGCACCGAAGCCGTCGCCGGCGGCCATCTGATGGACCAGTTCCAGAGCATTTAAACGGTTTCCGAAACTCAGATCCATGCCACCGGTGTGGGAAGAATCGATCAATCCCATTTCGTAACACTCCATGACAAAGGCGATACAGGTGCCCACCGATATTGTATCGAGACCGTAAGCGTCACAGTAAAAATTCATCTCTATGATAGTGAACGGGTCAAAAATACCCAGATTTGAACCGCATCCAGCAATGGTTTCGTATTCCGGGCCGTCCACGAAGACCTTTTTTGCCTTGTAAGGGCCTGTGAGGGGAACAAAATCTTTCACACCGTGGGAGCAGGCGACCGTACATCCTTTCCAGCAGCCGTCAAACCCGGGATCAAACAGGTTGCGATAGACTGGACCGCCGATCAGATCGGCACCGGAGTGTTGACCGTACCGGAAATTGTGCACCGGCAGCAGATCGAAATCATTCATGATCGGAACCAGGTGAGTGGTGCCGATTTTTGACATTTCATTCTGTTTGGGATCCAGCTCTCTGATTTCACGAGAGTGAAGCCTTCCAACGGTTTTCAGACCTTCGATATCGGCCGGATTGTTGGTGCCGATGGAAACCGAATCCCAGCGGACCACAATCGCCTTGATGCCCTTATCGGCAAAAACCGTACCGAGGCCTCCCCGACCGGCTTGCTTATAGCGCACCCGTTTGCGTTTGGTGTCGTACCAGGTAAAATTCAGACAACCGATTAAGGTATGTTTGGCGCCGGGTCCGGTGGACACCACGGAAATGCCCGTTTTTTTGCCCTGTGAAAAATAATCGGTAAGTACACGCGACATTTCGTATGAATCTTCCGGGAGTCCGGGGATTTCCAGGATCCGAATTTTCTGATCCATTCCGTCTATATAAACAACCGTGTCACCCATTGTCTTTCCAACGACCTCAAGAGCGTCGAATCCCGAGAATTTCAGATAGGGCCCGAAATAACCGCCGACATTGGAATCGATCACCGATCCGGTGGTGGGAGATATGGTGGTAGCAATGCTTTTTCCGGAACCCGGATAAATCGGCGTCCCCCCCAAAGGTCCTGATGCGATGCAAACGGCGTTTTCCGGATCATTCCAACGGGTCGTGCCGGAAACAGCATTCCACAACAGCCACAAATCAAATCCGCGGCCGCCGACAAACACCTCTTTCATCTTTTGGGTAACAGGCTCGATGGCAACTGAAGCTGCGGAAAGGTCAATGCTCAAGTATTGATTGGCATAGCCTTTGTCGATGTCCGGTCTTTGATAGTCCAACGCTTTAATCTCTTTGATGTTCAATTCTGACATGTTTGCTTTCCTCTGATAGTAACAGCTGTAATAAAAATCACCGATAAAGAGATTTTCTCCGTTTATGGCCTTAGTGTCAAGGCGAAATTGCATCGCTGCTCTGAGCGGCTTTCAGTGAAATTCGTTGCTTTACAACGATAAATGCCATGAGTAAAAATCCGCAGAGCGTCACCCAAAGATGGGGCGTGATCATGGCAAAGCCGGCAATGATGATGATCCATTTCTCCAATGGGTCTGTTTTGCGAAACAACCAACCTTGCAAACCGGCAGCTAAAAACACCACCCCCAATAGCGCGGTGATTGACGAAAAAATTATATTACCGACCGAACCATGGGTTATCAGGGCGGGATTGTAGACAAACATGTAGGGGATCACAAATCCGACAATCGCCAATTTTGCGGCGGTAAAGCCCGTTTTGACCGGGTCCGCGTCAGCGACACCCGCTCCGGCATAAGCACAAATCGAAACCGGCGGCGTAACGCAGGCAATGATGGCGAAATAGAAACAAAAAAGATGCGCCGCCAGAACATCGACTCCCATACGCTCCAGGGCCGGTGCGGCCAGGGCCGCCGTCAGGACATAGGCCGCGGTCGTAGGCAAACCGATACCGAGAATTAATGACACCACCATGACCAAAAACAGGGCAATTAAAAGAATACCGCCTGAAGAAGCGATGATCCCGCTGCTCAGAGACAATCCCAGTCCTGTGTGGGTCATGACGGCCACGAGAATGCCTGCACAGGCACAGGCCATGGCAACCATCACAGTGTTGCGGGCCCCTTCGCTCATGGCTTCAATTATCTTACGGGGAGTCATCCAGGTTTCCCGATTTAAAAACGAAGTGACAATGCAACACAGAATGGCGTAGAAAGCTGCCATCATCGGGGAATAGCCTTTGATCAGTAAATATATGATGGCTATCACCGGTATAAACAAATAGGATTGTTTAAGGACCGTTTTAGATGAGGGGATATCCTCTTTGGGAAGACCTGACAGGCCGGTTCGCAACGCTTCAAAATGAACCATGGCAGCCACCGAAACAAAAAACAGTACAGCACTGATGGATGCGCCTATCGCTATTTTCAGGTAATCGATGCCTGTAATTTCGGCCATGACGAAAGCTGCTGCGCCCATCACCGGCGGCATGTATTGTCCCCCGGTGGATGCGGCTGCCTCTACCGCGCCAGCAAAATATCGCCGGTACCCGATCCGTATCATCATCGGTATGGTTACGCTCCCTGTGGCATAGACATTGGCAACGGCAATTCCCGTCATTGTACCGAACAGCCCTGAGGAAACCACGGATATTTTTGCCGGTCCGCCCCGCGATTGGCCGGATACCCACGTGGCGAAATTGCTAAAAAACTGACCTGTCCCTGCGCGCAGTATAAACGATCCAAATATTACAAACAGGATCACGTACGTCGCGGATACGCCGGTGAGCATGCCGTAAATACCTTGATCCGTATCAAGGTACATCATTTCAACCATGCGCTGAAACGGAAACCCGTCATGTGTCAGGATACCGGGCAGGAAGGGTCCCAAAGGAAGATAGAGCAGTGCTGCAATGGCCAGGTAGGAAAGAACAGTGCTTACGGCTCTTCGGGTGGCTTCGACAATGAGCACGACGTTGACCGTGCCAAAAATCAATTCCCTGGGCAGCAGATCCGTAGCAAAGATCCAGCGATTTTCCAATCGCTCCAGTTCCAAAATTCCCATTGATGCCACCACCAGGGACAACACCGACAGAAGAATATCCGGGATGGAAGGTCTGTCTTTAGGAGAATTTTCCCGGGCCGGGAAAAGAAGAAATGCAAGCGGAAGCATAAACATCAGATGCATGGAGCGCTGAACACGGGGATTGAAAAGACCGTGATAAACTGAAAAAAGGTGAAGGGCTGCCGCGCCGACTGCAATCACGGTAATGACGGTTCCATAACCTGCACGCAGGGGGCGCGGTTTTGCAACCTTCTGGGAGAGCAAACCTTTCACAACCTCTTTGATGGAAGACATAAGCGCCTCCTAAGCTGATTAAAACCTGTTGCGGGAAAGAGAAAACATGGTGTTGTGTCCCACGTGTAATATTAAAATTCAGATCGGTTCTTATAATTTATATGTGAGACACAACACTCCAGTCACGTTATTTGATATACCCTTTCTCCTTGGCATATTTCATTGTCCCGGGATGAAGATCGGCACCGGTACCCTTTACCGCATTGGCAGGGGTGAAATCCTTGAATGTGGGTGAAATTTTACGAATGCGCTCGGGATTTTCCATGATCACTTTGGTAATCTTGTACACAACGTCTTCGGGTACATCATTACGAACCATGATGGCTGTGGACAAAAGCGCCGTACGAACACTCTGATCCTGTCCCTTGTAAGTGCCTTTTTCAATCACATACGGTGAAAATGACCAGTCGTTAATGAGAAAATCTAAAAGTGGCTGGGGCATTTCCAGCAGACGAATGGGTCGGGAAATAGCCACTGAAGTAAGGATAGACGCCGGGGGAGAAATAATGACGAATGTCGAGTTCGCGTTGCGGTCTTTCAACTGGGTTTCGATGTCCCCGTATCCCAGATGGCTAACCTTACCGCCCCACTTTTTGATGTCCTTGTAGGTGACGTTGTAAAAGCCCAGTACCGTTTTAGTGCACCATTCATCGGTGGTTCCGACCCGGTCGGCCGCCAGCTTCAACGGTATTTTATTCTGAACGATTTCATCGACACTTTTGATACCGCTATCCTGGGTGACAACGAATTGGAGCGGGTTTTTGCCGAAGCCTACCGCAATGGTGCGGATGTTTGGATACGCTTTTTTATACGGCATCTTCCCGTTGGAAGCCGCATTGATAAAGGGCGGAAAAGCAAAACCCAGATGGACTTCTCCGGAATTGACCCGGGGCGGATTGGCAAGACCCGAACCGGGGACGACCTTAATGTTGATAGACGGTTCCTTCTCTTTGACCAGCTGCACAATTTGTGAAAAAGCCTGATACCATCCACCGCCGGCGCCCCCTGCTGCGGCCTTCAGGGTGACGGCCCAGGTGGCGGGTGCCGCAAATAGAATAATAAATGCTCCAATAACCAACATGTTTGTTGTAGTTCTCAATTTCTTTGACATAATTTGCCTCCTCTCTTTGTTGTTGATAAGATCCCAGTCCGGATAAACCGGAAAGAATAGCCACAAATGCACCAAGATACAAAATATAACTGTTTATTATAATTAAACTTCGTGTCTTGGCGGCGAAAATGTTTTTTTTGATAAATCCTTCGCAAACATGATGTCATAGCGCAGATATCGGCCCGGCCAACTCCTTTAAAGGAACGGCTTTAAGCGGCGTTCGCACGGAAAGGGGTGTCAGTTGATCGGCCGGTGTCCCCAGGCGGGCGGCAATCACTGCATGTATCATGGGGCTGCAGGTCCTTCCCTGACAAATCCCCATGCCTGATCTGACCGCCTTTTTTACCGCATCCGGTGTCGCACAGCCATTTGAAATCGCCGTTTTAATCTCTCCCATGGTGATGTCTTCGCAGCGGCACACAATGGTTTCGTCCGCGATCGATCGAATAATCTCTTGCGGTGTTTTATGCAATCTGTTGAAGTAGCTGCCAAAGCGGCGCTGGCGTTTGCGGGCCTTTTTCAATCGGCCCGAATGGGAGATAAAAGCCTCCCGACTTATTTTACCCAATTTCAACAGGATTGCCAGGGCCGCCAATTTACCTTCCGTAACCGATTTGGTAGCACCGGCAACGCCCGTAATCTCGCCGGCAGCAAAAATACCGTCAACAGAGGTCTGAAGATCCCCCGTCACCCCGACGATCCACCCGCCACGAGACGCGTCATATTCGAGTCTGCAGCCCGCAAGCTGCGCCAGCTCGATGTTGGCGACAAACCCATAGCCGACGGCAAGACAGTCGCAGGAATACACCTTTTCACTGCCCGGCAGACTGCGACCGTTGCGGTCAACCTTTGCGGTCAAAACTTCTTCCAAACCCTTTTCCCCGCGGGCTTCCATTATTCGCACACCGAACTTGATCGGTGTACGGTACACAATCAGCTTGGCCAGATAGCGATTCCCCTCGCCGATCTTGGATTTTTCATGAAAAAGGCCTGCGGCAAATGCCATCTTTTCAACCAAGCGGTTCTGATCCAGGATGCCCATAACCTGGCCGTTGTTCATAAGGATTTCGGACGCGACGGCATAGGGGAAAATGCCTGCTCCCCCGATTAAAATTTTGTTTGAAGGCAAAACCCTGGAACCTTTAAGCAGAATCTGGGTTGCTCCCGTGGATATCACCCCCGGCAAGGTCCAGCCTTTAAAGGGGATAAATTTTTCTCTGGCACCTGTAGCAAGCAACACCGCCCGTGGTCTGGCCGTGAAAAGCTTTTTACCGACTTGCCTTATGAGCATTTCTCTTTCAGCGGTGATCCCCAGCACTTCGGTACGAGTCATAATCCGGATGCGTTTTTGATCCAGGGCTTTAATACTCTGCAGGCCAAATCGTTTTAAAGGACTGAGAGATTCGGTGGCGGATTGGTTCGGATAGGATCGCAAAAACTGACCACCCAGGTTGATATTTTCATCAATTACCAAAACATTCAGAGCGTGATCTGCCAATATCTTGGCAGCCAGGACACCGGAAAAACCACCGCCCACAATCACGATGTCAATGGTTTTATGATTCATCGACAATGATCTCCATGCTGTCAGCAACCTCGGTAATGCACGCGCGTTGGTTCGGCTCCCCGTTGATGGAAACCTGACATTCGTAACAGACACCCATTCCACACAAAGGGCCGCGGTTTTCATTTATTTTCCTGCTTTTTTTCAAAGCTTTGAATCCGCAAGCGACCAGGACGGCCAACACCGTATCCCCTGGACAGGCGGTAGCTTCTTTACCGTTTAAAACAAGGTTTATTTCTTTCTTCATATCCGCATCTACAAATTCGACTTTTACACACCGGCCATTATGTCGTTTCAAACCTTTCCAAACGAAAATCCTCCAAAGGAAAAGGTACCGTTCCGCCGGCAACCAGTTTGGCAATCATTTCACCGGTGATCGGTGCCAGGGTGATGCCATCTCCCTCATGGCCGGCAGCCATAATAAAACCTTTTATGGTTTCAACTTCTCCCAGGATGGGAAGCCCGTCCGGGGTGTAGGGCCGAAGTCCGGCAAAAGCCCGGATAACATGTAAATTCCCAATTTCCGGGATTACGCGCAGAATATTGCCGGCTATGGAATGAATCCCTTCATAGGTGGTGCGCTTGTCAAATCCCACAAACTCCCTGGTAGAACCGATCAGAATGTTGCCGTTGGCCGTCTGCTCCACGGCAAAACCCACACCGCCGGCCTCGGCAATTTTGGGATTAAACTTGGCAGCGATATACATGGCGGACAGAATGCAGCGCTTGAGCAGCGGCGGTGCGGGTTCGGTGACCAAGATCTGTCCTCGCCGGGGTTTTATTGGAATACTTAGATCTACCATTTCACCGATGCCGGGTGCAAGCGCCCCGGCCGCATTGATAACCATTTTTGTTTCTATCTTACCTTTATCCGTAATGACGGCGGCGACACGGTTGCGGATTAATTCTATGGCGCGCACTGCTGTGTCGGTAATAACCATGGCGCCGGCCCTTTGCGCCGAACGCAAAAACCCGAGGGTCAGCATGATGGGATTCGCCTGACTATCCAGCGGTGAAAACGTCGCACCGATGATATTTTCCGATAATGCCGATTCCTTCTCACGCGCCTGTTCTGGGCCCAAAAGCGAAATTTCAACATTGTGCTTTTTTTGTTTTTCAACGAACTGCTGCATGGTGGCAAGCTCTTCATCAGTTTCGATGACCACCACACCGCCCTTGTTTTCATATTCAATAGGCGGATCGAGTTCCCGGGCCAGTGCGGAAAATCGGCGCAGACTTTCCAGCGCCATCTCCAAGTGAATACCCGGCTTTTTGGACTGTAAAAGCAGCAATCCCTCGCATGCGCCCGAGCTGCCCGAGGCTATCTGCTCTTTATCCAGTACAACGGCGCGAATACCCTCTTTACCAAGGTAATACGCAATCGAGGCACCGATAACACCGGCACCGATGATGATGACATCTGCTCTTCGCGGCAGCATTGTTATACTGCTCCAAATTCGTGAAGAATCCGGGCCCGGAGAACCCGGCTTCGCTGGGCTGCGCCGCGGCAGGCCCGGCTTTGATCTAACCCCAGAGGGGTGGTGTTTATTTATAAACGTCGAACGGAATGATGGAATGCTGGAATAATGGAATATTGGGCTTAAAATCGGAAATTATCTCGATTTTAACCTCCGATTTAAAAAGAGAATCCAATAAAGATCTCATCCCTATGTTTCCAACACTCCAACATTCCATCACCCCATGACATTTGTCTACGGTAAGCCGGTTGTCTCTGATCTTGCCCAGCGGACCATGATTACTAAGTTCAAAACTTTAGGCGATCCATTTGGAGACCGGCGCCTTGGCCTCATGCAGCGGCTGGACAACGACATCCAAAAGGGTCGGTCCGTCAAAGTCCAGCGCCCGTTGCAACGCCGCTTTCAGATCTCCCGGGTGTTCTACCCGTTGAGCGTCCAGACCGTAGGCCTGAGCGATTTTACAGTGGTCGGTTGTGGAAAAATCAACCGAAAAGTACTTCCCGCCCATAACTCTTTGACCGGCCTTTATCCATCCATAAATCGAATTGGCCATCACGATCAAGACCACCGGAACCTGCAAACGGCTGATGGTTTCCAATTCTCCCGAAGTAAAACCGAAACTGCCGTCTCCCATGATGGCAACCACTTTATCGTCGGGTCGGGCAAAATGCGCACCCACCGACGCCGGCAGGGAATATCCCAAAGCACCGTGGGCCCGGTTGGTCACGAACCAGCGGCCGGCACGTGGAAGGCGGTAGTAGGCGGATACGTAGGGCGTCGGCGTTCCGGGATCGGTAATTATGATGCCGTTTTCGGGCATCACGGCACTCAACTCGGTCATGAATCGCTCGGGTCGAATGGGCGCAGCGTCTGATTGAAATTCTTCAATACCGGCCATGTAATTGTCTCGAAGTTTAGAAATCTCTTGCGGATCCATCTTGTCCGCCGGTTTTCCGCCCAGCAGGTCGGCCAGCGCTTCGATCATTGCCTTGAGTCCCTGTTTAGCGTCTGAAACGATCTCATGGGCCACTTCATAATTCAGACCGACAACTGAAGGATTGATGTCCATCTGGATGATCGTCGCATCTCCGTTGACGGGTACCGTCCATTTGTTGGTCGTGACCGATCCGCAGCTGCAACCGATGTAAAAAACTAAATCCGCCCGGTTCACTAAATCATGGCGATAGGGCAAACCGCCGTTGCTGCCGATCACACCTAAAGCAAACGGATCGGTTTCGGCGATAGCGCCTTTGCCGCTGATCGATGTGGCCACCGGGCACTGCACCAGATCAACAAGGCTTTTTAGCTCTTGCCATGCTTCGGAGCGGATAACACCGGCCCCGGCGACGATTACCGGAGAGCGGCTATTGACGATTGCCTTGGCCGCATTTCTTATGGTCTCGATGTCCGGCGCCACACGATAGGCCGGATACCGCGAATAGCGGCTGTTGATACGCACCTCTTCATCCGGTATTTCTGCCTCCTGCACATTCAACGGCAAGCCAATGTGGGTTGCGCCAAGACTACCGGTTGTCGACCGCTGAAATGCATCCCGGAATGCTCTGGCAAGCTCTACTCCATCGGTCGGCGTTTTAGTCCAGACGGTGATCGGTTCAAACAATGCGTCCTGGTCAATTTCAGTCAGCGTGCCCCGCCAGCGATGCCTGGAGTCTATATCCGACGTCAGACAAACCAGGGGTATCGACGATTGATTGGCTTCGGCCACGCCGGGTATGATATAAGTTGCCCCGCCGCCGCTGGGGCCTTCGCAAACGCCGACCCGGCCGCTCAGACGGGCGTATGCGTCCGCCATGTATCCGGCCGAGCGTTCATCTCTGGTGAGCACATGCTTGATTTTCGGTTTGAGATCGTAAAAAGCCTCATAATAGGGGAGACTGGTATCCCCACAGAGGCCAAATACCACCTCGACCCCTGCCTGCTCGAGTAGTCTTACGATTGCTTCCTTACCACGCATTGAATTCTCCTCTACAGAATCGATTAAATACGAACGAATTTAACAGATTAAATAAAAGTCGATCCAGGCTGTTTATATCTTCTTGAATTTCAATCTGGTCTATCTAAGCAACAATCTTTTTGGCCGTGGATTCGTTTAAAATCGTCCTGCTGAAAGAACTACATGTAGCCGTAAAAGCCATTTCGGACGACAGCTTGGTGCACCATTTGGACGAGGGTGTAGATGTCAAACACCGGCAAACCGATTTTCTCCTGAATGGCGGCTGCGTAAGGTGTCATATTCGTACATTCAAGCACAACCGCGCCCACATCCGGGTGGTCTGCAGTCAATCTGGTCGCAATCTTGACGAGTTCGGCCTCTGATTTCTCAACGTCGAGCTGCATTTCATTGTCAAGAATGACCCTGGAGAACTCCTCCTCGTCTTCGGTACCCAAAATAACATGCGGGACCTTATCAGCCCCCACGGCGGCCAGATGCTTCTGACTTAACGTTTTGGCGTTAATCGTTATTATTCCAACCTTCTGGGTCGGCTGCAGCATGGCATACACCAGTGGTACCTGCATCAGGCTGGAGGTGAATACCGGTACACTGACCGCCGAAGCCATCTCGTTGTGGAACATGGCCAGAAAGCCGCAATTGGTTGTAATGGCTCTGACGCCCTCATTCTCCAACTCTTTGGCCCCGTTGACAAACGATTCCAACAAATCCCTGTCGCCTTTCCTGACGACCGCATCGGGCGATGCATCTTTAACAACCTTATAGAGCACAGGAAAATCCCAGGTCGTGGCATTACCCATATCGCCTGGAATTCTCGGAAATCTTGATTCCAGCATCAAGATGCCCATGGAAAATCCGAAAATATTTTTTCCCCCGGTTGCTTTCATAATATCATTTCCCCTTAATTGCATGGTTTTTATTCAGTGAAGGATCAATTTTAGAAAACCTGGTGTTGCAAGATTATTTTTAGGACCTTTGTAGATTTTTAACTGTCAAGCGCTTACAGAAATTTACAT
>Ga0136654_1000485_pt1 | contig 11939 bp, 12 predicted proteins | sample InaspJWI70metaG_FD_94865 | JGI IMG/M metagenome (GOLD analysis project Ga0136654, IMG submission 94865) | Marine gutless worms symbiont microbial communities from Oahu, Hawaii - Inanidrilus sp. 1 OAHU.JWI-70 metaG (version 2) | ecosystem: Host-associated > Annelida > Digestive system >... | reverse complement strand
GTCTCGGTAGCGCTGGTTTCCGGGGCTTGCGGCCCGGTTTCGGTAGTATCCGCGGTTTCAACCCGAGCATTCTCCAACCCCGCGTTGAGCTCGGAGACATCGATTTCGGTTTCATCCCGCAGCACCCGGCGAGCTTGTCGCATATTGGTATCGGCGGTATCCTCGAACTCAGAGCTATCCGTGGCATCGGGCCGGGTCGCGTTCGACGATCCGGGCAGCGAAACCTCTCGCTTGTTCTTTTCCGCCTTTTGCTCGGCGGCTTTTTTAAGCGCGTCTAGCAGTAAACTCATGGGTTATCTCTGTTACTCGGAGAATATCTCGGGTTTCAAGAACTTTTTAAAGTCCTGCAAACTGGTATCGATACTGGCGTTGTCGATAACCCGCGGTCGCAGGAATATCACCAGCTCGGTTTTGTCATACTTGCGCGACTTGGTGCCGAACAGCAGCCCGAATCCCTTGACATCATGCAAACCCGGCGTTCCTGAATTTTCCTCGGCGGCGGAATCTTGCATCAAACCGCCGATGACTGCCGTATTGCCGCTGGCAACCCGCAGCACGGACTCCATTTCTCGTACCTGAATTTCGGGCACCGCGCTTTGCGCGAGCGGCGTTGAAGTACCCGGAATGATCAGATCGGGCGGGCTGACAAAGCGCAGTACGCGTGAAATGGTCGGCCGGATATTGAGGATGATTTCGTCGCTATCGGATATATAAGGCGTTACATTCATGACGAATCCGACCGGAACCGTATTGACCGTATTCTCGACCGTAACTACCGCGGGACTGTTGTCGGTCGCCGGTTCGCGATCGATATCCTGGGTAAAATAAACGATGTTGTCGACGACTTTGAGAATCGAGGTCTGGTTGTTCAGCGCCATGATTTTCGGACTCGACATGACCGATACGTCGCCGAAGGCATCGAGCGCCTTGATCGCCCCCGAAATAGTCCGATCGTTATTGCTGTTGGCATAGAGTGCCGATACCACTGGACTGGTGGTCGCTCCGATGGTGGTGGCGAGCACGTTCTGACTCACGCTCCAGCCGTCCCCGACCGCGATGCGCGACCAGTCGACTCCGGCCTGGAAATCGTCATTCAAGGTAACCTCGACCACCGTCGCTTCGATCAGCACCTGGCGCCGCGCGCTGCCCATCACCGAATCGAGAAATCCCTGAATTTCGTCATGCGCCGCGGCGGTGGTGCGCACCGAGATGGTGCCGGATTCCCGGTTTATAATTACACTGCCGCTAACCTTGCCCGGCGACGCCATAGCCGCGACGTTTTGCTCGAGTGTCGCCCAGAATTTATTGCTGGCTTCGCTTTGTACCGTGGCTGAAGAATTGCTGCCGCCGCTACTGCCGCTACCGCCGCCGCTGCTATCAACCGTGCCGGTAGAAGCAATTTGCGTGGCGACGTCGATCGACGTCTTGGTTTCACGGGACATATTCAAATAATCGATGCGGTAGACCCGGGTAAACGGCTTGTCTTGCTCGATCACCAGATTCGGGCCATCCAGGTAATAACGCAATGCCACCTGGCGCGATATGCGCTGCAGAATTTGCGGCAGTGTTTGATCGATGGCGTTTATGCTGACCCGGCCATCGATCGCCGGATCGATGTCGAGATTGAGGCGTGCGTCACGCGCCAGCGCAAACAGCAGCTCGCTGGCGGCCAGATCAGTCGCCACGACGGTAAAGGTTTGCATCGGTTCGGCAGGCTCGGGCACGGCAACAATCGGCACTTGCTCCACAACCGGAGGTATATCGGCCTGGATCGACTCGGCGGCGGTCACCGTGGTATCGATATGCCCGTCCGAAACCTCCATTCGCTGGTTTTTCGACCCCGGCGCCTGACAGGCCGTCAGGCTGAGCAAACCGAGTAGCAGTGCAATTCTTTTCATTGTGTAATTCCAGTTAAAATCCAGATTGCTATAGCAATGCCTTCTGCATGAGGCTAACCGAATGCAGATACGGCGAATTAACTTTCACCGACTCGGGAAATTGCTCGAGCTGGTCGCGGCCCTGAGACAAGGTTTCGAATTCGCTATAGAAAACCCGATAGACGCTTCTTTCCTCGGTATTTTCCTCATATAAATACGTTTTGGATAAATCTAACGGCCAATCATTACGTAGATAATAGACCAATTCGCGCGCGGCGGACTTACTGCGCATCAATACCTGGATCGATACCTTGTCGCGGTCCGCGTTGCTGAGCCAGGCCAGGCTCTGGTCCAGCTTGGCATTTAGCCATTGATTGTTATCGCTGCTCAAGCCGAGGTCGGCACCGGATTCGGACGCCAGCAGTGTAATCGAAGGGGCTCGATCCAACGCCTTTTGCAATGCCGGATCTTCATCCGCATGCACTTGCTCGGCCCGCGCCGGCAGGCGCAACTCCACGGGCGCTGGATTAATTTCGATCGCCGATTGGGTCGCTTAACTCGCGGTTTGGATTTGCCGGTCGTCCGCCACGACCGGCATTTCATTTCCGTTCGGCGTTGTTGGAGTGGATTTATCCAAATTCGGCAACACCGCGGTGTTATTTTGCGTTTCTTCAATCACCGATTTAGCGGTTTCCCGACCCTGCGGTTCAATATCCGTGACCGGCTTGTCATTTAGCACTGCATTTGGCTGATTAACCGCCGTATTGGCGCTCTGCACCGAGCTCCACTGCGCACGCGTCTGATAAACGCCGAGCGCAAGCGACGCGAGCGCTATCGCCAGCAGACCTAACCACCACAACTTCCTCGATTTAGTCGATGATTCCTGATCGAAAGCGCTGTCGTTGACCGCGGCGGTTACATGCTTCGGGCTCAGGTTATGGGTACCTTCGGCAAAAGCGGATAACAGAATTTTATCGGCAATGATGTTGATGCGCCGCAGCAACCCGGCGGAATGCTGCTCCACCTTTTTCGCTATCGTTCGGTTAATCAATTCAGGCCCGGTATAACCCACTTCGCGCATGCGGAAATTCAGGTAATTATGAATTTCATTCCGGGTTAACGGGGCGAGATTGAAATTATGGGTAATGCGTTCGCGCAATTGCCGGATCGACTGTTGCGCCAGATTCTGGTCCAGCTCCGGCTGCCCGAAGAGAATGATTTGCAGCAATTTGTTCTGGTCGGTTTCGAGGTTAGACAGCAGGCGAATTTCCTCGAGGGTCGCGATCGGCATGCCCTGCGCTTCCTCGATGAACAATACCGCCTGCTTGTTCTCCATATGCCGCTGCAACAAGTAATCCTGCAACAGTTGCATGACTTCATGCTTGGAAGCATCCTTGGCGACCGGCAATGACAGTTCATGCGCGATGACAAACAAAATGTCTTCCGGCGACACGCTCGGATTGGCGATATAAACGATTTCGATCGTAGCCGGCAGTTTCAGCTGCAGCATGCGGCACAGCATTGTTTTACCGCTGCCGACTTCGCCAACCACCTTGATTATGCCTTCGCCACGATGAATCGAGTAAACCAAGGCCGACAAAATGTCGCCGCGCTTGCCGCCCTCGTAAAACAGACTGGTGTCGGGGGTAATTTTGAAAGGCGGGCGCTCGAGGCCGAAATAATCTTCGTACATGACTTAATCCCCGTCCTCGATACGGTCCATGCGCCCATACAGGGTGGTGCGGTTGATGCCGAGCATTTCAGCCGCCTTGCTGACGTTGCCATCGTGTTCGCGCAGCGCCAGATCGATCGCCTTTTTCTCGACCGTCTTTAACATCCTGTCGAGTTCGAAATCGGCATCCAGCATAGCCGAACCGAGCCAATCGTCGCTACCGGACGCGCCGTTGATTGGCTGTAATCCCGACATTTCTCGCTGCAGCTCTTCGGGTTTTATGGTCTGCCCGGGATACTTCGCTGAAAGTCTAATTATTATGTTGCGCAGTTCGCGCACATTACCCGGAAAAGTATAGGCATTCCAGAGTTTTAACGCCGCCTCGTCGAGCCTGAAACTGGCCAGTTGCTCGGCCACCTGTTGCATGAAGAAAAGCAACAATTCCTGGGCATCGCCGACACGCTCCCGCAACGCCGGCACGCGCACCGCCAGCACGCTCAGGCGGTGATACAGATCCTCGCGGAAACGACCGCTCTTGATGGCCTCAAAAATATCTTTGTTGGTGGCCGCCAGCACGCGCGCCGAAGCATGCCGCGGCTGGGTTTCTCCAATCCGGTAATACTCGCCGTTTTCCAGCACGCGCAGCAGCTTTGCCTGCAGATCCAGCGGCAAATCGGCAATCTCGTCGAGCAGCAAGCTGCCGCCACCGGCTTCTTCGAAAAAACCTTTCTTGGTGTTGGTGGCGCCGGTAAAAGACCCTTTGACGTGGCCAAATAATTGCGATTCGAGCAGTTCGCCGTTGAAGGCGGCGCAGTTTAGCGTCAGGAAAGGTTCGAGCTTACGTGAACTGCAACGGTGCAGGTTACGCGCGGTGACTTCCTTGCCGCTGCCCGATTCACCCTCGATCAATACCGGGTATGGCGAATCGGCAATCTGGCGAATCTGCATGCGCAGCAATTCGATTTCCTCGCTGGATCCGACCAAGCCTTCGATATCGCCGTGACCTCCGGCGCTGCCGCCGCCGGCGACGATCTGCTTTTTCAGCCGTACCTTGATTTCAGCGATATCGCAGGGTTTGGCAATAAAATCGACCGCACCGTCTTCCTTGGCCTGAAACAGGTGTTTCTTGTTGTCCTGACCCGACAATACCAACACCCGGGTGGAGGGATGCTGTTGCGAAATCCTGCGGATAACCGCGAGCCCCTCGTCGGGTCGATGCGTATTCGGCGGCAGTCCGAGATCGACCAGCGCCAGTGTCGGCGAGTCGACCATATTATCGATTAGCGCGAAACTGGAACGCCGATCCGAGGCGCGTTCGACGTCGTATTCTTCGCTGAGCACATATTCGAGGCTGTCGGTGATAATAGCATCGTCGTCGACCAGCAACAGTGTCGGTTTCTTTTCACTGTTTAGCGGCATTACAAGTAACCTGAAAGTCAATCACTGGAGTATAGTGTCTAAATTTCAACAACTCAAACGACGCTTTAATTTTGATTTAGAACTAATTGAATTATAAAGAAAATATTCAGTTTTACGCTCGCTTCTGTCGAGTTTATTGGCATCGCTCCAGCGTTTTTTGTCAAACGGTCCAAGCTCATTTCCAATGCTGTTGCTGCCTGTCCGAATCACGCTCACGGCGGATCGATCGAAACGGTCGCCCGAATCTGGCGCTGGACGTAATCGAGACTGCCGTAACTACCGCTGCTGGCGACAGATTTCAGATTAAAGGTATGGATCGGCGCCGCAGCGCCTTCGATATGCGTGCTGCGGCTGCATTCGACCTGAATGTTGAAACCGGTAAAAGCGGCATGGGTAATACTGCTGGACGCGACGCAACTGTCGTTGACGATCGACCGGTGAATACCCCATTCGATGCCGCTGCGCGCCGCCTGATTCGCGCGCGCGCCCTGCACGCCGTACAACAGCGTGGTCTGCTGCACCACGCGGAAATTGGTGATATAGATTACCAGGGCGGCTGCCACCACCAGCAGGAATATGGCCGTGATCAGCGTGAATCCGGTCTGCGCCCGCTTCATGGCACGTTCACCACGTGTATCTGGTGCAATAGATTTACCGCTTCGCCGCTATCGTCGATAGTGATTTCGATAGTCAGTATACCGCCGCGCTGAGCGCTGCCCGCGCTATAGGAGAAATTGCAGCTGCCAAGCTCGGAAATCACCTTGCCGGCGGCGACCCCGAAATCGGCGGGTAAGGTCGGCTGCGCCGCCCGGAAGCCGTAACCCGCGTAACGCAGAATCTGACGACCCGCCGGATCGCAAATATAACTGGTCGAACTATCGACGAAAAACGCGCGCTGCCCGGGCGATTGCTGGGTAAATTGAAACGGCGCGCTCAGGGTGATCTGGTCTTCCTGATTAATCCCCGGATTGAGCGTCGCGAATCCCAGCGTGATGGCGCCATTGGTGATAATGCCCTGGTTGTCGACATCCACCGCCTCGGCATAAATATTGGTCGAGGTGTTGTAGATCACGAGCCGGTTGTTGGCGTTGAAGGCCGCCGGATTACTGAGCGGGCCGAGCAGGTTAAAGACCGCATCGGGGCTCGCAAAATCGAGCACGAAATTCGAATCGGCGATATAGATGCCGCCAAATTCATCGCGATAGCGCGCGCCGTCGACGGTATTCACCATTTCGAGCGCGGCGCCCGCGCCGACGGTGGTGATACGAATGCTGTTGGGCAGCGCGCGGCGCACATCGCGCGCAATCTGACGCAACGCCATCTCGCCCTGATCGACGAGTTGCTGGCGGCGTAGCTGGTCCTGGTAAGCCTCGATCGGATTGGTTATCAACAGCCCCGCGCCGCTCGCCAACACACCCAGCAACACGACCACCACGATCAGTTCGACCAGCGAGAATCCGGCTTGTGGCAATCGCGGGCTCACGGGTAGCGGGTGCGGAAACCGCTTAGCGTGATATTGCCGATAGCCGGATGCGCGACATCGATGTCGACCTGTAGCGAATCCGCCGCCGGCACCACGTCGAGCGCGGTGTTGGTAATGGTAACGGTGACCGTATAAGCCGCCAGCGCGGCCACCGGGTTGCCGAACTGGTCGGCCGCCGGTCCGGCCGCAAGGCTGCGGTAATCCTTGACGTCGTCGTAATCCGCCCGCCCCGCCTCGCCCTCGTCGTTACCGGTTTCCCCGCCCTGCGGATCGTTGAAGGCGCGCAGCATGATTTCCTCGAGGTAGGCTTCGGCGATGGTAGTCGCCTGCTGCTGGATTACCGGGTCTGCGCTGCCGCGCACGGTGTTGGCAAAGACGCCAATCAACGCGGTCGCGGCAATACTGATGACGACAATGGTGACGATGATTTCTATCAGCGTGAAAGCGGATTGGCGGCGCATGGTCTACAACACCTCGACCAGGCCGGTAGTGGCGTGCACGCGAAAGCTATAGCTGCCGGACCCGCCGCTGAGAGTGAAGTCCGAGGTCGAACCCTCGCGCTCGCCGCGGGCGTTGAAAGTGATGCTGCCGGCGGTCAGCGAATGGCCGGCCGGTATGTTTAGGTTTTGATAACTGTTGGCGCGATTGGCCGGGTTAGCCACCGCGCCGGTGAAATCGTCGGCGCCACAGGTCGAACTCTGCAGCAGCTGGTAACCGCCCGCGGTGGTGACGACGCGCACATCGCAACCGCTGCTGATGGCGAGTTTTTGCGCGAAACGCACCGCGTTCACGGTATCGTCGAAGAAGCCGCGCGCGGCGAAGACATCGCCGCCGCCGGAAAAGCGACCGAGCGCCACCACGCCGAGGATTCCGAGCAAAATAATCACGGTAATCAACTCGATCAAGGAAAACCCTGAATTGTGATAATTTTTTACTACAATCATGTGAATCCGTTCATAATTTCGCGCTTAAAAAGCTAAAGTTTCACGAATTATTACCGATAAATCATTTACTTATATCGAAAATCGACTATATACCTGAACATAGTCTAAATTCGGGAAATGATTCGAAGTTATTACTCTACCGTTAGGAGTGTAGAACATGTTTAAGACACAAAAAGGTTTCACGCTGGTAGAACTGGTGGTCGTCATCGTTCTGCTGGGAATTCTCGGCGTCACCGCCATGGGCAGATATCAGGATTTATCGGTGCAAGCGCAAAACTCGGCTAATCAGGGAATTGCAAGCGAGATGTCCGGTGCCTCAGCGGTCAATCTGGCAACTCGGGCCCTCAGCACGGCTAATGGTCTCGCGATCAATACTGCGACAGAAGATTGCAGTACGATGGGAGCGCTGTTTGCCACCGGCGCGCTACCGGCAGGCTATACCTTTTCAGGTACTGCCGATTGCACCGCGGTCGCATCGTTTACCTGTGCGATTGACAATACCGCCGACACCACGGATACGGCTGCGAACGCAACCATTCTGTGCACTGCCCAGTAAACCGATCAGCGTCAATAATCCTTTAAAACCCGCGGTGCGACCGCGGGCCTTTTTTGGTCCGGAACAAAACTCAATTGCGCCCAACCTCGACAAATTTTAGCTGCCCGAAATCATCCTCGTCGAATTCAAAGAGTCCCGACTGGTTGCGGTCCTCATAATTTAAAACGATCGTAAAGTAACGATCGGATTCGAGAAAACGCGGCCGGTAAGCGACCTGTCCGCGCAAGGACAGGTAATACCAACCCGGTGCAAGCCCCGCCGAAACCTTGCCTTCTAATTCCCCTCGATAAGTCGCTGGTAGCAAACTATACTCCTTGAGGAATACAAACGGATTGGCCCCATCGACCTGGTTCAGTTCGTCCAACCTGCCTTTTACAGCGTAACTAGCGAACACCAATGTCAACGCCGAGTCGATGATTCTCCTGGTTTGCAGAATCGACTGGCGCTCGAGTGCCTGCTGGGCGCCGTCGGTATAGCGGAAGAAGGTCGCCATCAGGATCGCGATAATGATGAGCATGACGCTCCATCGAAATATAATCGCTCCCGGATGGGAACCGAGACTGTTCATCTCTCGGCGAGTTGCGCGATGTCCCACATGGGCACGAAGATTCCGAGCGCCAGTACCAACACCATCGCGCCAATCCCGACATAGATTAACGGTTCGATCTTGTCGGACAGGGTCTTGACGTCGTAGTCGACCTCTTCTTCGTAAAAATCGGCGATGAAGGTCATCATTTCGTCGAGATTGCCGGCCTCTTCGCCGACGGCGAACATTTGCATCACCACCGGGGTGAACATACCGGTACGGTGCGCGGTGCGCGTCAACCCTTCGCCGCGTTCGATCCCCTCGCGCATGCCATCGACGTGGCCGGAGATAAAATCGTTGCCGATCGAGCGCGAAATCACACCCATGGCCTGCACGATCGGCACCCCGGCGCCGTAGGCCATGGCAAACGAGCGCGCAAAACGCGCCATCATCGAGCGGTGCATGATATCCCCGATCAGGGGCGCGTTGATGATGAATCTGTGCCACTTATAACGCCCGCTGTCGGTATTGATATAACGCTTGAATCCAACCCCCAGGGACACTAGCGCCAGGCAGACGAAAAGCCAGTATTCGACAAAAAATCCGGACATGCTCAGCAACAATACCGTCTGCCATGGCAGCTCCAGTTGATTCGCCTCGAAAAAACTGGCGAACTTCGGAATCACGAACAGGTTCAGAATTGCCATCGCGATTGCGATCGCGATTATGACGGTCGTCGGATAACGCAGCGCGGTTTTGATATTTTGCGTGATGCGGCGGTTGCGGTCGATGTAATCCGCCATCAGGGCGAAAGTCTCTTCCAGCTTGCCGGTATTTTCGCCGACCTGGAGCATGCTGATATAGAGATTACTGAACACCTTCGGATGGCGCGCGCAGGAAACCGACAGGTTGCGGCCGGATTCGAGCTGTTCGAGGATATCGCGCAGCGATTTGATCAGCAGCGGATTCTCGACCGATTCGAGAATGCCGGTTATGGCGCGCGTAATCGGAATGCCGGCCTTGATCAGGGCGCCCATCTGGCGCGTGAACATCAGCAATTCCTCGATGCTGACCTGGTACAGGTCGAAACGCTCCCAGATGAGCTCGAGCACGTCTACCCGTACCTTTTTTTCGACGATCGATATCGGCGTTACCCCGCGCTCCATCAGCAGGCCGGCGACCGCATTGGTGCTGGCGCCCTCGATCTCGCCGTCGACTAGCTGACCGTTGCCGCTTCTGCCCTGAAACTCGAATTGCGGCATCAGTCGTCAATTTCCAACAACGGCGGATGATCGAGCACGTCGTCGGGCACTTCGCCGGCGAGGCGCAGCATTTCCTCGATCGTGGTCAGACCCTTGGCGGCGTGTTGGTGCGCAACCATCACCAGCGGCTGGTAACCGGGCGCGCGCGCGGCGGCCTCGACGAAGCCCTGCGAGTCGTCATGGCGCAGTTTTTCCGCCAGCTCGGCGTTGATGTCGAGCAATTCGTAAACGCCCATGCGCCCTTGGTAGCCGGTTTCGCCGCATTGCTTGCAGCCGCGGCCTTTGCGGTAGCGACAGCTGCCGGGGTCGACCGACAGGTCGTCGCGCAGCCAGCCGGCCTCGAATTCGGTCGGAGTATAGTCTTCGCCGCAACTCTGGCAAATCTTACGCACCAGGCGTTGCGCGATGATAGTGCGCAGCGTACTGGCGAGCAGATAGCCCTGGACGCCCATATCCATTAAACGGGTCGCGGTCGATATGGTGTCGTTGGTATGCAGGGTCGATAACACCAGGTGCCCGGTCATCGCCGCGCTAACGCCGATCTCGACGGTTTCGGCATCGCGCATTTCACCGACCATGATGATATCCGGGTCCTGGCGCAAGGCCGAGCGCAATACGCCGGCGAAGGTAAGCCCGATGCGCGGGTTGACCTGCACCTGGCTGATGCGGTCGAGGCGGTATTCCACCGGGTCTTCCACGGTTACGATCTTGGAAGCCTGGACGTTGAGTTCCGACAAGGCCGCGTAAAGCGTAGTCGTCTTACCGCTGCCGGTAGGTCCGGTTACCAGGATCATGCCGTTGGGCAGGTGGAAATTTTTACGGAAGCGGTGCAACAGGTCGGCCGGCATGCCGAGCTGCTCGAGGTCGAGCGCGCCCTTGGTCTGGTCGAGCAATCGCATGACCACCGACTCGCCGTACTGCACCGGCATGGTCGACAGACGCACATCGATATCGCGATTATTGACCAGGATGTGGAAGCGCCCGTCCTGCGGCAGGCGCTTTTCCGAAATATTGAGTCCGCACATCAATTTCAGACGCACCACGACGGCCGGCGCGATCTGGGTTTCCTGCATGACCTGTTCCTGCAACACGCCGTCTATCCGCTGGCGAATCCGAATCACGTGCTGGTCGGGCTCGACGTGAATATCCGAGGCGCCGACCTGCACCGCGTCCTCGAAGATCGATTGCAGCAACTTCGCCACCGGCGCGTCGGTCATTTCGGTCTGCAGCAATTCGTTCAGATCGGTTGTGGTTTCGGACAGATCCTGGCCCAGTTCGCTCGCCAGCGCGCTGATTTCATCGGTGCGCCGATAAACCAGGTCGAAATTTTCCAGCAACGCGCTCTCGCGCACGATGGCCTGGCTGACCGGCTTGTCGAGCTTGCCCTGGATTTCGTCGAGCGCGTAAATATCGGTGGGGTCGGCCATCGCCACCAGGTAATCCTGGCCGCGGTCCTCGAGCACCAGGGCGCGATAGCGCCGCGCGACGGACTCCGGCAAGGTCTTGGCGACCTCGTTGCTGTAGTTGTAATTATTGATATCGATTAACGGGATATTGAGCTGGCTCGCGAGCAGGTTGAGCAGGCTATTTTCATCGATCATGCCCAGTTCGACCAGGGTACCGCCCAGCTTACGGCCGAGTTTCTTTTGTTCGCTGAGCGCGTGCTGCAGCTGGTCGTCGGTAATCAGCCCTTTTTCGACCAGCAGGTCGCCGAGGCGGATTTTCTTGGTAAACGCCACTAGTTCAACACCCGCCCCAGGATCTCGCTGCGCCGCTCGACAAATGCCTGCAACCGCCGGTTCAGACTGCCCAGCCGGTCGGCCCGCCGATACGAGTCCAGGGCCGCCGCCAACTCGGAACTATGCTCCTGCGATATGCCCAGCCCAATCCAGTTTTTGGCATTGGCCACATCCTGCTGGAGCGCCAGCCGATAATGCCGAATCGCAGCGGGGTGTTGGCCGAGACGCTGGTAACTGGCTGCCAGCAGCGCCTGCTGGTCGGAATTGAGCCGGCTTGCGGAGGCGAACATCTCAATCACCGCCCGGTATTGCGCGTCCTGCAACAAGGCGCGAGCGTATTCGGTCCTGAAGGCGGCGTCAGCCGCGTATTTGGCAACCGATTCACGCGCCAGCCGGCGCCAGCGTTCATGGTTTTGCCGATCCTGATAAAGCGCGAGCAGGTGGCGGCGCGCGTTATAATC
>Ga0136654_1000480_pt1 | contig 12022 bp, 7 predicted proteins | sample InaspJWI70metaG_FD_94865 | JGI IMG/M metagenome (GOLD analysis project Ga0136654, IMG submission 94865) | Marine gutless worms symbiont microbial communities from Oahu, Hawaii - Inanidrilus sp. 1 OAHU.JWI-70 metaG (version 2) | ecosystem: Host-associated > Annelida > Digestive system >... | reverse complement strand
TGTGGCGTCGGCCATCGGGACATATGACAGCTGTTGTGTTTCACCCGCTGCATAGCTTGCTGCTGCTGACGTTCGACGACCGGCCCGATATACAGGTATCATTCGTGTGATTCAGGGCCCAATTTAACGTTCAAACTACCAAGCACGGGTCCCGACGGAGCCCCAGCGGGGTCCAGGGGCAGAGCCCCTGGTCAGGGAGTCAGGAGGCAAAGCCCCCTGAAGCTGAAAGCCTTTTAGCTTTTCAGCGTCCAATGAAAACGGCAAAATTTACCCCATTGACTGGCAAACTGTGTCTGTGATGTCTCTGCTACATAGAACGTGTAGATAGATTCAGCCATTAAGAACGTAAGTCTCCATTAAAGTTTTACCCACATGCCAGAACATCAGTTTGTATGATATATTTGTGTGTGTTTATTAATTTAGGGTCGACGGTCGGACCACGAACAGGCTCAGCCAGTCGTTTGTTTGTTAGTGCCATGCCATTGTTTGTAATTTAGAAAAGCAGTGTCAGTGCGGACACATTGCAGACTGCACTCTACCGATGACTACTGTATCATTAGGCAATTATTCACTGTCGGAGGTTTATCAAATTGTTTATTACCAGATCACACGCAAGTTAATAATATTGATAATTGATGTACAGTAACACTTAAATGCTTAAAGTCTAGCATGTTTATAATGAACACAATGTTGTGTACTTGAAAACAGTGTATATATGCTGTCCAAGTGGCGGTAGAAAAACTGGAAAATGTGTCTTCTGTTGTGATGTAAAAGTCTGAACTTCCGAAAACTTTGTATTTCTCACTTTTATACATCAGAGATTCCCTGAAGTGAAATTTAGCAATCCGTGCTTGCTATACTTTCATCAGTCACGGGCTACCACATTGTATAGAGTCTTTCACTTTCGAGGTTCTTATATAGGCCTACAGCGTATATACACTGTGAGGCAGAAAAAAGGAACCACTTATGAATACATTTTTTTAATACACAACATAGTTTGACACAGTTTAGTACTCTTATTGTTAATAAATATTATCGTCGAAGATATTTATTGAATTTCTGGAATTTACGCTATTTTCGGCACCTTTCAATGCAAAAAGTGTGATGTAGGATAATATTACCAGTAATGTCCGACGTCGTCGAAAAAGCATCGACTTGTCGAAATTGAATACCTTGTGTCGTCATCGAAAAAAATACGACGCGTCGACGTGAAGACGGCGACGTCGTCGTCGTCGACAAAAATGTGTAACTCTTAATAAAAATTCTTCCGATTTACTTACAAGGTACAGCATTAATAACGCACACTGAAATTCTGGCAGCAAATTTCTGATTTAAAAAAACTGAAGTAGGCCTATAAGTGGCGCATTACGGCAAAATCATGAAAAAGCAAAACGATCGATGATCTAACTATAGCCCTAGTCCATTGAAGAACAATTAACATGAACTTTGAAGAAAAAACAGAAACAACATAGAAAGAAGTGACTGAAAATGCCGACGCGTTGTCGAAAAATTTGAGGTCGGAATTGAAGAAATAAATTACGACGCCGTCGAAACGTCATCGAGAAATCTCCAAGTCAGTCGAAAAAATTCGACGCGATCGACATCGGACTCTACTTCCAGTCTTTTTCGACACTGCTCAGTAGCAGAGTACACCACGCTGTGCTGAAATTCAGCCCATGTCGCAACAAGCCACTGACGCCAGCCGCAACATGTCCGTATCAACACACGCGCTACTTCTGCAGCGTGCCCCAGACGCAGTACTATAGGCTCTGCAAATAATAGGAAGCACTAAACAGCAGTTAAGTAGGGCCTGCACTACAACAGTTGCTATTTGTTTTCTTCAGAGGTGATGTAAATAATCTGAAGTATATGAATAATAATGTTGAAAAACGACTTGTGGCTTTCCCAAGGTAAAGTGGCTACGTCTGCCAGGTGAAGTGGACAAATCTGCAGTGTGTAAGGTGTTCATGTCAAATTTTCTCAGGATTTAGCGTACCAAAAATTATTGAAATCGGTTAACTTTCAGAGTTACTAAAAAAATAACAGGTGGACGTTTTTGTGACACAGTGTAGTACCGAAATGTCCCGGCCCAATGAGCGAAGTGTCCGGACCTATGGTCCGAACTGTCTCGGCATTGGGACCGAAATGTCTTGGTGACGAAGCGTCCGTAAAGTGAGAAAGTCCCGAGAAAGTGACTTCCTGTTGGGTATCCTGACGCCATCTAATCGGCCTCCTTAATTGGGCCCACACGACACGGCTCACGAGTCTGTCTTCCAAACGCCATTTTGATCGCCTCAGCCAGGGCTCACCGGTGTGCTCAACAGAGACACAGGCACACAGACCGCGGAACGTGCGACATTTTATAGCAATCGGTAGCTAATGCGATGCGTGCGATGCGGCCTGAAACTGTGAGTATAAATAAAGTAGTACCGTCGACCACGCCCACCGGCGCATTAATTCACCGCAGTGACCGCAGGTGCAAGCTGCTGGCCCGGTGCTGCCACCTGGGCTACAGATGTTGATTGATTGGCGTAGTATGAGGTAGATGAGTGGATGTTGTTCTTTTAATATTGGTTAAATGTATATTATAGCGTCACGTGTCGTAATTGCTTCGTTTCTGACATGGAAGCAGCGTTGAACCTCAACGTTCTGTTGCCGAACGGGACATGTCATCGGATGAAATGCGGCAGTTCGACGCTGGTTAAAGATGTCATTGATCTGGTGGTCGGACGCCTCGGTACTGGTCATCGTATCTACAGAGCGGCATACGCGATAAAACTCAAGGGTCGGGCATCGCCGTCGCCCGACAGTTGCTCATCCTGTTGGCTGTTGAAGGATCTTACTGTACTGCGCGCACTTGAAAAGTTTTTCACCGTTTCGTCGTTGTCGCAAGATGAGTTCTTTGTCCAGCTGCGAGTCAGATACATACCAAAGGACTTCCGCGAACTGTTATCGAAAGACAGGACAACGTTCAACTTCCTGTATGATCAGATTCGGTCTGACTATTTGCAGTTGAACTGTGAGATTGATCAGAACGCTGCTGTGCATCTGGCGTGTATTCAGATCCGACGATTGTTCAGAGACGTTCAGCACAACGCTGCCGAGAAAAAGACTAGTTTGGATTACCTCGAGAAAGAGATTGGCTTGAAAAAGTTCTTTCCAAAGCGTTCTTTGGATTCCTCAAAACCAAAGCTTCTGCGAAGAATTATCCAGGACACTTACAAACAGTATGATTGTATGTCAGAGGATGAATCGATGCTGAAATTTTTCACATTGCTGCGGACTGTGTGGCATTTTGACCATGAGACATTTCCCTGTGGACTTGGTGCAAGCTGGAGTGTTCCAGTTGATCTGGTGATAGGCCCTGACGTTGGCATAGGTTACATTGCAGACAGGTCCTCATCACCAACCCATGTTGCTAACTTCAGTCAAGTACGCTGCATTCAGACTGTAACGGTTGAAGGCACTGACAAAGGACAAGTTTATCTGATGGTCACTGAAGCCACGGAGCCCCTTGTAATTACAACTAGCGAGTTCACGATGTCTGAGAATATAGCAGAGGTTATTGATGGGCACTGCTGTCTTGAAAACAATGGCATTAGTTGCTGGAAGAACCAGTGTACAGCCGATGCTAGTGAGTTCACTGAGGAAGACACAGACTACTCTTCACTGAGTAACAAAAGTTATGAGATCGACAGAAAGCAGGTAAATCTGTTGTCGATAATCGGCAAGGGTCAGTTTGGCGACGTACATCGTGGTTCTTATGCTATTGCTGATGGGAATACTGTCGAAGTGGCGATCAAAACATGCAAAGAAGATTGTGATCTGCCAGTTTCCGAAAAATTCTTAGAGGAGGCTTATATAATGCAGCAGTTTGACCATCCGCATATCATTCGCCTGATTGGCATAATATCACAGTCACCAATTTGTATTGTCATGGAGCTGGCGCACATGGGTGAGATGCGATCATTTTTGCAGAACAATCGATCGAGACTGAAACTGCACACCCTAATAATGTACTGCTACCAGCTGAGTGCAGCTCTGTCTTACCTGGAGGGAAAGCACTTTGTTCACCGAGATGTTGCTGCCCGAAATGTACTCGTCTCTTCAGAGGACTGTGTGAAACTGGCAGATTTTGGACTGTCAAGAAGCCTCACTGAACAGTGCTATTATAAAGCCACAAAAGGTAAACTGCCCATCAAGTGGATGGCACCCGAGTCGATAAACTTCCGACGTTTTACCACAGCTAGTGATGTCTGGATGTTCGGAGTCTGCATGTGGGAAATCATGATGTACGGCGTAAAACCGTTTCATGGTGTCAAGAATAATGATGTAATCAGTAAGATTGAAGGAGGTGATAGGTTGCCACTGCCACAGGACTGCCCACCTGGCATGTACAACCTCATGTGCGCATGCTGGTCATATGAACCTAGTGAACGGCCTTCGGTTTTTCTTGTCAAAACTACTCTGCATGAGATTTACGTCGAGGAATGCCAGAGACATGAAGATGAGGCCAGACGTCAGAATAGGCGTCAGAATTCTAGCAGCATGTCTGATAGTGAAGCAATGAGCACTCCTCCACCAAAGCCTGCTCGACCTTCATTTCCTGTTCTTCAAGGTCTTGGGTCCCTTTCTAGTCTGTCTAGTGGCAGCACTTTTAGTCTGCCTCTTCGTACAACACCAACACCCCAAACATCTTTTGATCATATCTCTGCTTTGAGTAGCATTAGTGATTGCCGACAGACATCAGATGATTTGTTGTATGGAAGTGATGTTGATCTGACAGTTGGGGATGGTGGCAGCCTGGTACTACAGAGAGATGCTACAGACTATGCACAGTATCGTCCACCTCCACAACCACTTGGCTATATAGTGGCTTATACACCAGAACAGCTGACAGATATTGTTCGTGATCAGTACTGCAATGGACCGCCAAGCAGTCTGTACCACCGGCCTTCACTCACAGAGTCAGCATCACATCCAGATCCTGGCTTCGTCACAGCAGCAGCTCAGCCATCAGTTTCTAAGCACCTGCATCAGCAGTCACAGCAAAGCCACGACGATGCCGAGTGGTTGCAGCATACAGAGGATGCCAATCGTATGTCCACTGCTACCAGTTCCACCGACGAAGACTCGTCATTTTGTGACGCAGTTTCAGATTTGGATTTCGCGAAGACATCACCGACATCGGTTGATTCCCATGCCGCCCCGCGAACTGTTAGCCAGACCTCAGAGGAAAGTCGAAGTGGTGATGCCCCATATACATCTACCGCTGCAGTTGTTTGTGCTGTAATGGATCTTTGCCAGGCTGTCCAGAATGGTTGTCAAGCAGAAAGCTACACTCAGCAGGTTAAGATGATTGGTCTGCAGCTGCGGCAGCTGATACTGAGTGTGGATGTTGAATTGGCAGTGTTTCCTTCGACCGTGGCTGACACAGTTGTGAGCAGACAGAAGCTGACGAATCGTGCAATGGCTAGTCTTGTGGTGGCAATGCGCCAGGCGCAGCAGTATTCGACAACAGTTGTGGCAGGAGAGTACCGTCGAGGTATGCTGGCTGCAGCACGTACTCTGGCTCTGTGTGCAAAACAGCTGTTTGATGTCTTGGATGATGCTCGCACAGCAGTCCTGCCAACACTGCAGAGGTCACCTCCAGATGGTGCTACTGGAGATGCTTCAATGTCCGAACTTCCTGTTGGTGATGTTGGATTGGAATCGATTGAAGAGGTGTATGACAATACATGCAAGACTGCTGCTCAGCTGGTTAGGAGTAATGTGTCTGAAACCCCAACTCAGACATTGAGCTGCTTTGACGATGCTATCTTGCTTAACAGTGATGACGAAGATGATGATGATGGTAATTTCCATGAGGATGAATTTCATGACCATCCAGATGTTGACATGCTATCCAGTGAGGCTGACCGCTGCCTGGAAACTGCAGATCAGAATGACGAAGACAGTGACGAAGCTAACTTTGATGCCTTGTTGGTGGACATGAACAGTTCTTTGTTTATCGGAGAACTCCGCTGACTGTGTGTTAAACTGCTTGTCATATTTATTTCATTTTGTATAGTAACTATTGCAGTGTTATGATGAAGTGCAAAGTATTTTGGTGCATTCATGCAGTAGCTCTTTCACAGTCACAAGGTCATGTGATGTGCAGAATCGTTTTATTTATTGCAATCATACTGATGTGTTGCTATTATACTGACATGTATGATGTTAAACTGAGTTTAGTTGTGTGATACTGTGGTGCACTTTGTGTTTTTATGTTCGTGGCTGTTGTTACCGTCGTGTTCTGTTTGCTCTATAGATTATTTTATCCATACTTTCTCTTCTTCTCTGTCACTTTTAGCATGTCGTTTGTGGTTAAGTTGTATCGCGCACAAAACTTTGAAGTTTGAACTAGTCGTCGTTAGCCTTGTCAGTTTAATATGCATGTCTGTAGATATACTGCAGTTGCAATATCATTTGCATACTTACACAGCAGATATAAAGTTTTAAAACATGCATTTTTACTATGCAGAATATATAAAACGAATGCTTGTGCCTCAGCAGTGTGTCTACGTTGCATACGAGTTACCAGGTTTAGAGTGGTGTATTTTATGATGTAATATTTTTGACTAGAATATACATAGTTTATGATGCTTATGCATGCAGCAAGTACAGTGTTGCATATTTTTGACCAGTTTGCTCAAGTACAGTATTATGCAGTCATTATATGTATGTAGAGCAGGGCCTTATTTATGAATGTTCACAGTTCTGAGGTTCCATGTTCCCACTGTAATTTATGGGATGCCATTAAAAGGGCGTCGCTAAATAGCAGAAAGTGAAAGATGAATTAAGGGCCAAGGCCATAGCCTCTTTGGCCTGTTTGTATCAAAAAGACCTTCACATTTATAAATCCGTTGCTGATGTAGATCAGTTGATTCGACCCATGTGTTTTATTACATCGTATATACAATGCAGAATTTTGAGAATTGGTTTGTTTCTGTAAACCAAAATACAGGTGGAAATTTTTTGAAATTTATATCAGTATTGAAGAATAGTTTTTGTCTTTTGTGCCGATGTTTAGCGGTCATTGAGTTATTGTTTTGTTTGCTATTATTGCATTCATTGTCATTGTATGAATAGAACTCTATGCATCGTTGGAACAGTTGTGTACTTTTTATGTAGATAAACAAAACAGGCCTATGTTTGGTCACATTCCACTGTACAGAAGAGGTTTACCATATTATATTGCATTAAATAACAACTAAAGCAAAGAAGCAAGAGAGATTGCAAGCAAATGCACCTGCAGTAGCATTAATGTTTGAGAGGACGGCTTTTGAGCTGTTGAGCCAAAGCAGAATGAAATTAGAAGTTGACTGCAAGCCAGTTGGGAATGCCTCTGCCCTAGCTGAAACTTGCTAACGGGTGAACAAAGTCTCTGGCCCCATCAGTTGGATAGACAGATACATGAAAAAGACTATCTCCAGAGTTGAACAGCAAACGGCTAATTCTAGGCATGATGCGAGATCTGATTGTTTTGAGAAACCTAATGGAAAGATTTTGACAGATGGTCAACAAGCATAGGAGGAATTGAGGAATTACCTGGAGACACTTTTAAAGGAAATAGCCATAAATAGGGGTTGGTTATGAACTGATTACATGTAGATATGAGTTGTAAGATGAAGTAACTACGGTGGTGGTTGTGACAGGCTGCATCGCCGCTGCCACACAGACCTTTGTAATGGACACAACTTTGTCCTCATTCCACACCACCGCTCCTCTCTACTTTAATGATAAAATGCATTGGCACATGTCCCCTCAAAGGTGTCCCTTTAGTTAGGGATCTGGACCCACCTAATACATGGTTCCTTGCCCCCAATTGGTTCAGCCGTTTTTGCATGGTTTACAGTTGCGACCAATACAGACAACGCCACCCCGCTTGTAGCAATAGGCTGTATCTATGTTATGCATGCAAATGCAATGTGGCCTAAAATATTACAGCAGCAGGGGATACAGGAAATGCATCAGAAATACAGGATGAAAATTCTGATGCGGAATTTATTACCCGCACGACACTATGGTATAACTCACAGGTCCGGCCGCTCCAACTGTTGAAAATGTGTACCCCATGTGTTGTAATAAGTTAGAGCGCGATGCATTTGTCAAAGCCGGAATCCGACAGGGATGCATGGCGCTTTCTGTGCAAAAGCAGAGCGTCTTGTGTAACGTCTCGGCGGAAGAATACGTATTCTGGGTGGGTGGTGCTGCGGCTGTAATGGCGACCGTGTTGTTGTTTACTGTTTTGTATAACATACAGATATACAGAGACACGCAGTGACAACCTGCATTGGTTCAACTGACGGCCACAAGTTAATGTTGTGGTAATTCTGACTGATGTCTTTTCTTTTGATATTTATCTTGCTTACCTACGGTAACTGTTAGATACTGGTGTTCTGTCTCTTTCTTCGTCTGCCCGAATGCACATTAGAATATATGTACCGCTGATGACAAGTCACTCAATGAAGAAACAGGCCGGGGAAAAGTCATGTACGCAGTGGCAGTCAGGAAAGTTTGGAGAAACGTATTAATCCTAGAAAATTGCGTTAATTGACTTACTACTTGCACTGGTCATGCCAGTATTTGGAAATGGTATGCTGTAGTGTTGGGGGTCATGCTAAAACGCATTAGCAACTCATACAGTGCTTACATCGCCATTAAGCCGCCGCAGTGCACGTTTTATGTGACAGTATGCATATAACACAGCTTAATTGGTAGTGTCCAACTAAGCAGTGTTGTGTGCATTACTCAGTGATTTTGTCATGAGTGTTAAAATTTGAGATATTTTAGCATGGACGACGTCAGTATGGAGTTGAACAGTGTTACTATCACATATTTAACGTGAATGAAAATGAAACAGTTTCCTGTTGCTGTAGCAGAGGCATTGATTAACGATCAACGTGAAGATACCCTTGTCATAACGTCTTAGTCAGAGGTCTGCCTATTGTGCATGTTGTGTGCATTTTGAGCGTCTTTAATCATGACCAGCTGTTGTTTTTACTCGGTTGGTAAGATTAAGTACCGTATGATATTAACTAAGACTAATCTTCAATCTTTCATAACAGTGGTTGTACACAATTCAGACTTGAGACCGATACTGCAGAGTTTCCTGTACTGTTGCATCAGTAATGGAATACTGTGTTTCATAGGTGGAATACATTGCTTCAGTACCAATACTGATCCAATACTGATGGACAGTGGTCAGCAGGCATCTGCTGGTGCTGGCAGGTCTGCCATGCCGCAGATCATGGTGTTTCGCCCAACGATGGACGAATTCAAAGATTTCTCAAGATACATAGAGTATATTGAAAGCCTCGGAGCTCACCGAGCTGGTTTAGCAAAGGTATACATGTTTTTTCACTTAACCATAGTATTTTTTTCATTCTGAATATTTGATAATATCAGTCAGCCTACAGCAATTTTACATGACACATTTTATAATTTTTGGTAAGCGATGTCTTAATATTTGATTTAATTGATGCAAATATAATGATAGTTCTACAGTGCAGTTTTGTTCTGTGATAACAGGTAAAGGTAGCCCATGCTTGATATCGAGCGTAGGGTTCTGGAGCTGATCCCAGTTCTTGGCAGTCAGCCTGCAGGTGACGTGAGTCATAAACCCAACCCGGTGTTAGGCTGCCATTACTTTCCACCAGGCCTACAGTTACCCTCACAACCCTTAGGACGCAGGTGCATCGGAACATTTTCGTAAGTGGGGGGTACAACTTTGTACGAACGTTATACAATCTTGTAGTTAAAGTCGTTTGCTTAAAATTTTGAAATAAGCCGCATCTTTGACTTGGGGGTACAGGGGGTACAAGTCCTGAACTTGGGGGGTAAAATGTACCCCTCTGTCCCCATAGTTCCAACGCCACTGTTAAGAGGGCTGTTACCAGTTTCGTTGTTTGGTAAACAGAGGCACGATTGCTGCGAACAGTTTGCCTAAGGCTGTTACTCAACAGTGTCATGGCTGCAATTTGAACCCAGGCCCTTCTGCGCCCGAGTCCAGCACACTAACCACTCAGCTGCTGAGCCACCTATTGTTCTGTGATGGATATGGTTTTTAGCAGTGCTGTGTCAGTGTTGTATTCTATTAATGAATTAGACAACTACTAGTACTGCTAACGTGTAAATCATGTAAATGTGCCTGACTTTTCTGCTTGTGGTGTAGGTGATACCTCCAAAGGAATGGACTCCTCGCAGGGCTGGATATGATAGTATTGGTTCAACAATTCCTGCTCCTATTAAGCAGATGGTGAATGGGAGCAAAGGCCTGTATCAGCTGTACAACGTTCAACAGAAGCCAATGTCTGCTGCAGAGTTTGCTGTTCTTGCCACAAGCAATGAGTAAGATAAAAAATAAAGTCTATTTTTGATGTAATACAGTATCTTTTGAAATATATATTTTAAAACAACACTGGGAAAATTTGAGAGCCTTGGTCTGAATTCTAAATTTCACAGATTTACGTAAGGTTAAGAGTAGTGTGTTTTGTGGAAGGTGAAATGTAGAGGTAATAGATGGACATTTTCTGTTTCTGTTGAGAGTTACAAGGCCTGTTGTTGATAAAATGAGATACCTGTTGTAAAATCCAATAAATCACATGAGAAGCATTTGGAGAGGGTTGTTTTAGATCTTGAGTTTCATGGTATATGAAAGGTTGAGAGAATAAATTCTTATAACGTTGTCTTATCGGAAGACGAAATATAGCAGATGATCAGTCTGTGTAAATTTGTTATTTAGGCATTTGGTATAGAAGTTGCACAATAGAAACTGGCAGTGATAACAAAGACTGAAAATTATTTGTGGGTTAGAGTGCATCGAAAATTAAATGTTAACTTTGTGAATTTTTAGAACAAAGAGTAATCTCGTATGTGTTTATGCACAGACACCGCACTCCACTGCATTCTGATTACGACGACCTCGAGCGCAAGTTTTGGAAGAACATTGCATTTAACTATCCAATCTATGGCGCCGACATCTCTGGATCATTGTACGACGAAGATCAGAAAGTGTGGAACATCAACTGCCTCGGCACGATCCTTGACCAGATTCACAATGAGATTGGTGTTCGTATCGAGGGAGTGAACACAGCATACCTGTACTTTGGGATGTGGAAGTCGTTATTCCCATGGCACACCGAGGACATGGATCTGTACAGTATCAACTACCTTCATTACGGAGCACCCAAGTCCTGGTATGCTGTACCGCCAGAACATGGCTGTCGACTGGAGCGCTTAGCTGCAGGTTGGAAATACTGTTTGACTACGCATTTTAGCAAGCGTGTGTTCGTTTTATTTGAAACATTGTGTTTGTATTAGCAAATGCTGTACTTTATCTGCAGTGCAGTTTTCAGTAGGGGAGAGCTAATAAAACATGGAGAAAGAGTGCACAGTGAGTTTAATGGAGAAGATTTGTTAGCTAACAACGGCATAGCAAGAAACATCCATGTAAGGTAACGAGACCAAGTTTTGAAATTCCGTAATGTAGGCTGGTTGATGGAAATAGAGAAAAAGGCTGTTGCCAGTGATATACAGGTTTACCCTACACTCATTTGTACACAATATATGAGTGTTATGGGAGGGGGGAATTAGTCAGTGTGTGAGTAAAAATGTACACTAGAGTATAAGCTATAAGCAGGCAGTTTACTTGCTTTAGAGCATGTATTAGATAGCCATCACTCAAACTACGAAATGTAAGAGTTAAAAGATATTGCTTTTTAACACTTGTTAATGAATTACTGTTACATTATATGTTGGGTGGTATGATTGTTGGTTGATATAGGGTTTTTCCCCAGCAGTGCAAAGACTTGTCCTGCTTTCTTGCGTCATAAGATGACAGTCATATCTCCTGCCATTCTGCGGGAATACTCTATTCCTTTCAACAAGGTAAGCTGAGCTGTATCGTTAAGATTATTAGTTTTAATTAATGTAAAAAAACTTTACAGTTTAAAATATTATTTGTAAGCACGACTGGTGA
>Ga0136654_1000479_pt1 | contig 12031 bp, 4 predicted proteins | sample InaspJWI70metaG_FD_94865 | JGI IMG/M metagenome (GOLD analysis project Ga0136654, IMG submission 94865) | Marine gutless worms symbiont microbial communities from Oahu, Hawaii - Inanidrilus sp. 1 OAHU.JWI-70 metaG (version 2) | ecosystem: Host-associated > Annelida > Digestive system >... | reverse complement strand
GCACAAATGAAACGATAGCAACACTGTTTCACCTATGCACTCGACAGACAGTTTGTCAGCACATAATGATGGAACACGACGTCCCAAGACAAATGACGTAGAGCATGAAAAATCTGCGAAACAACAGAATGAACGGCACACTTCTCGATTCGTCATTTCTGCAAATGAATTTGTTCTAGGTAACAAACGCTCCTATGCCACTCAAAATCAGCTACTGTCATCAAGACAGTCTGGAGACGGTGCAGACAACACCGCTGAGGAGTGTCTACTCTTCTGCCGAATCCGAATAAGCAAGTTGTCCTTGGAAAGGACATGTAGGCAGTAAAACTTTGCTCCAACAACTGGAGGTGCCGGCTAACGAATGGTGTCCTGTATAATGGCCGTAAAATGGTGGTGGTAGGCAGTGGCGCAGCCAGGATTTGAAGGTGGGGGGCACGGGGGGTCTGGGGAACGGAAGTCCCCTAGCGGGGTCCAGGGGCAGAGCCCCTGGTGGGTGGTTCGGGGGGCATAGCCTCCCGAAAGCTCATAGCAGTTATTAAGGACATTTGGCTGCCAAACCATGCACAATTTTGTGTATTTAGCTCAATGGCGCAGCCATGAATTTTCTTGTGAACCCAATTTCGGGGGGAGGGGCGTGCCCCCCGCCCCCCCTGGCTGCGCCACTGGTAGTAGGCCAGTAGTAGTAGCACTATCAGCAAGATAACAGCATTTGACTATCGTGCAAACTGAAGTTCAAAGGCTTTCACATATCAGTCTATAAAGTGGGAATTGTTTACTGGGGCAACCGTGTAAAAAAATTTTAACCACTGTTAAATAACTGCCGTACTGGTCACAATGGTCATGTGCATGATAACACCACCATTACAACAGAGTCCAGGCTCAAGACATATTGTCCTTTGCTCGGCAATAACAGGACTAAAACTCATGTTCAAGAAAAACGCCAAAACGTGAAATATAGACGTAGTATAGACTGAGGTGTGGTTGCACCATGCTCGGCTAACCTTAACCGTCAGCTAACTCGCTGTCCTCGTCATGACAATGGCAGGTCACGCGGCAAGTCAGCCAATAGGAATGTTGGAATATGGGTCAGTTAGTCGACGATCAAAGTTAACTGAAACAAGACCTAAAACAGCAGTTCAAGGAACAGCGTCACGAAAGACGACATATACAGACTGAGACGAATGGGTCGGTGCTCAACTGATCGAGTCGTGGTCGGCGGCGTCAGATGCGGGTTCCCGGCTGGTCAGCTGCTCGGTGTCCGGCGATGACGGCGGCGGCGCGGCGAGGATGCTGCGTTGGCGCAGTCGTTCATAGAGCCGCTCGATGAGCGCGTCCCGCGAGTCCCTGGCGTCGACGAGGAGCTGGAACTGGTGGGCGAACAGCATCAGGTGGTGAAGCAGGGTGTTGAAGTGTGGCTGGAGCTGGAGAGCGACCAGCTGGCGCCAGTGAGACCGGTAGACGTGGCTCAACACGTGCATCTGCAGGCGGACCAGCTTACGCACCGTCGACTCGAACGACGACGGAAACTTGTTGCCTGTGCCAGTACAGTCAACAGAAAACACATAACGTGAAACTACATCAACACTATTCACAGTGACCTAAGTTAAGGAAATAAATAACTTCAACGACCACGTGTGGGGATAAAACTACTGCAGAATAATATTCGGGTACGACTGCTTAAATAAGTGTAATTTCGGGTACACGCCAGTAAATATCTACCCCAGTGCCAGCTGTCTGGAGTGAGGTATAGACTTGCATATGGTCCAGCTGATGCCATTGCTACTCATTGTGTCTTGCTTCAGTAAAATCCAGACTGGTTTTACCTTTCTGGTAACTGGTATCGGCTCACCCGGGCAGTCCTGGACAAAAGGCCGTTAAACACGCGCGCGCGCGCGTGTGTTATCTTCTATCCCCGCCATTTACGAATAGATCAAAGAAACCACAGACCAAGCGTACGACGCCATACGTACGATATGTAGACTACGTTAGTTTTTTAGCCGTGTCGCATACCGAAAGCCGCTCTATAAATATACCCCACGACGTTCTTTTAGGCCTGCCTCTTCTATCTATCTCTTAACCGTTGTGTTGCCAAGGTATGTTGCAAGTCGGTCCGTCATTGGTTGACGGATGCACCTAGCAGCACAGATAACAGATGGGTGTGGCGTAGGCCAGCTGTTGTGTTTCAGATGCTGACACTGCTGTCGCTCACATTACCCACGACGACCGGCCCAATACACCATTAGCGTCAAGCCGGCGGCACGTAGTGAAGCGACGTGGCGGCTTGTAATTGCCGAAAGCCTGAAACGTACATTTTTGCGTGAGGTATGCGTATTTTGTATAACGCACGCGTACGAGTCGAGCCATGATAAACTGTCAGAATGACCTTCGAATATAGAAGTGCTTGCTATGTTTACATGCGTCATGCATCTGAACACAGTATAGCCGGTCTACTGATTTTATTCTACCAGCGGCCGCTTTGAACATGTTGCTACATATCTTCGAAACGTTCAACGATACAGAAAGTATACTGAGATCGAAAAAGTCAGCATAGTTGAACAGGCGGCTGGTAATTATGTACAAGGAATAGCCTACAAAGCGAAGTAAACGGCGCCAGTGTGTAATCAGACGTCATTCACTTCAAGGCCAAAGACTGCAAATACACTCGTCATGCGGTGGTGTGGTATTAGACGCAGTTAGGCCCTATAGCTTGCGGTTTTTGCAGCTGTATCTCAGTTTGGCATGTATCAATTACAAACTTGTCTGCAGAGAGACCGCACGACGCTCTATGCCGTACAAAAGCCAAAATACAGTAACTTCCAAATCTCGGCAGGAAAACCAAGTCAAAACACAGTAGGCCTACTGCATTTAGGCTTGGTATTGTTGCCAGGGCAGCAGATCTGCAGATCTATGGAAACCATGTAGTTTAACACAAAACAGTGTTTTCTGGCGTTGTAAAGTTCTTTTTCTAAACAGCAAGAGTACCAAGCCAAAACAGTGAACATTTTATCATATTCTGTGCACTGGATATAAAAACATGCTAATTATCTGTATTTTCTCAAAAGATGTTGCTGACCTCAAAGAACCGGTAAACCATGTGAGGCCTACATCATATCAAAGATACTGCGCATAAAGCGCTTTTGCTTCTCGTGAAAAATTGTGATTTTCTGACTTACTATGTTTTGGCTTTGGACGACAGCTGTGTATCAGTCGAAATCTAAACCGCACAATCTTATGAGAAATCGAATTTCAAAAGGCCTGCAACAGGCGAATGACCCTGAACGTCACTCAGTCACCAGAAAAGATGCGATTCAAAACGTCATATATCACTTCCATTTAGTGATTTGTGTCGTTACCTTGGATCGAAAAATGTTCGTTTAATACCGCAGCAATTTCAGTGTATTTGCAGCCTCAATGAAATTTCAGCGAGACCTCTAGCATCAGAAAGTCAAAGATTACTGCAGTCGCAGGCGGCGTTGACTGAACGACAACAGTTTCAGCCATTTCCATACAATACCATCGTGTGACAGACATCGGGCCTAGTGCACTGTGGCTACGCGTCGAGCGGCAAAAATGGTCCAAATGCAAATGCGGAATTCGTATAATGAGGCGTTATTTGCAACACTGCTAAAGCGCAACGGCTCTGTTCAGCCTATGGAGCTTGAAGCCAAACATACCACGTCGCTGGGCGTACATACAATTAGCCATTGTTCGTCCGTTGACTGATCGGCGACGACTCTTTTACATATCGCCGCGGGCTCAGAGGCCCCAGACAACAATCTATCAGCATAGCGAACGGTGAGGCAGATATTGTAAGCCAACCGGGTTATACACTTTGTGTGGATTGTGACAGCTAGACGAATCGAGCTGGCTTTTGGCATGAGGGCTAGTTTAGTTTACTAGTTATACAATGGAAGACAGCTATTTTGAATTACATAAGACCGGGCCAAGAAAAGGGGGAATGTAACCGCGCTGCTTAAGGCGGCCTCTGTGTTGCAGTTAAATTCTCTAGTCATTGACGACAGGTCACTAACTGTCATGGCAGCCACAATGCCAGTCAGACTTTTCAATCGGTTATTTGGCGCTGATGCTGGCAAAACAAAATCTACAGAAACAAAACAACTGAAAATCCACCGAACGCAAACAGACGAGTCTGATAATGATGCGTTAATGCATGTGTAATGCGTATAGTCACGCTTCAGTCGCTTACGATAGCTCTAATGTTTTGATTATTGAACCAATGCATATTCGCAACGTAAAGCAGATAAAAGTGTAACAGACTATTCGCGCCTCTGGTTACGACCTGATGGCGCTATAAAAATCTCTTTATTATTATTATTGTTGTTATAATAATCTGCCAGATGCTGTGACGCCCGGAGGAGCTTGCGAGAGTTGCGACTTCTTGCAGTGGGCGGTATAGCCTTGCAGAAGCAATGTAGGCGACGTAGGCTACTCGTGCTGAAAGCAAAGGTCGCAGCATAATGTGCCCGGTTACCTAGAGCCCGTTCACCTGCAGTAGGCCTACAACACATTAGAGCATTCCAATTCGGGCAAGAAAGTTTCGATTCGATTCGATTCGCCAATCTGATAAATTTGCCGCTTCTACACTGATATTCAAATAGTAATGATGGTGAGTTTGGTGAAGGGCCTCTTTACGCTGTGGTTCATTCTGTGCCATATCAGTATCAATTAGACAATTTCCAACAAGTTAAAAACGTCTAAAGTATTAAACACCGCAAACAATGCGTCAGCTTATTTTTTTGGCTGAGACTATACAATAAATAAACAAAAAACTGCAAGACAACTACTGAATCGAAAGGCCGATTTTTTAACAAAACGAATCGATTCGAATCGATTCGCATAACGAATCGAATCGAATCGATTCGAATCGCGAATTGGAATGCTCTACAACACATGGGTCTGTTCAAGCCGAGAACTCAGGTAGTGGAAAGAAAGAAGAGCGCGTTGGCGCGATACGTAGCGACCCGTACTTGCAGTGGGTGCGGCACTAAGGCCACTTTAAAAATTCACTGGCTGATTGAATGGCCGGTCGGTAAAGTATATGAAGTCGTTTAGTGCGCATTGTGTAGACTACTGAGCGAAAGCGTGGTCTTGTGAGCCGTGTCGTGACAGCACGCCACGTCGTATCAACAAAACACTAAACATGTCACGACGCTGAATGAGTCACGCTACAATTAAACCGCGCTGCACGCCCTAACAGCTCGGTACGTGGAGGCCAGTCCGAAGCCGAACTTTAAAATGGAAATTTAAAAAACGTTAGATATCGCGATTTTTTTCATCAATGAACGTACGGAACAACTCTGACGTATAGGCCTATAGTGAACGCAAGTTTAGCAGCCAGCAAGCATGCAGTCGAATCGCACAGTCGCCGTCTGTTATCGCTTTGACAGCGCCGCTGACTTGTCATGCGCTCACGGTACTAATGCGAGAAGGATCTTTACTCTCTCGCCAGGGGCTAGGCGAGTATAGGGGCCTCTACAGTACGGTAGAGGGGGGGAGACGACGAGGAGACAACGTCAAAAACGACTCGTGAAACGGTGGCGCCGGTGGACGTGATTCTAGACGCCGATCAACGTCACGGCGGCGTAGGTACGGCATAGGCTAGTCTGACGTCGTGCTCGCGGTACGTGTTAGCCTATCAAAGACCGCTAACTGACGACAACAATTTACAGTTACTTTGAGGTCCGTCCACAACACAGCGACAAAACTGAACTGAACTGTACTAGCAATTCGACGTTCTACACGTGTTCAGGACTGCATGGTTCAATTCAGTTCGGTTCACTCGCAGCGGCGATATGAGCATGTCTCCAGTATAACAACAGCACCAGATCAACTCTAATAATATTATTAGCAACTATCAAGAACCTGCTGAACAACGAAGACCATCGTGACGCAGGCTATTTACCGCGCGACACATAGCATATGCGTGTAAGCTAATGGCCAGTTTCCAGGAGAACCTAGGTTAGCTATCCTTGGTTCCTACTCACGCAGAGAAAATCGCTGACGGAAACCGGGCTGGGGATCACTCAGCTACGACCGTGTGTCGGCTCTGCACAGCGATAATTATGTGACGAAGTGACCGGACATCCCCTCTCGGGTATCTTCCCCCCGGTTATACCGGGTGGACCGAAAAAACGTCCCGAACTTTCGCATGGCGTTATGCAACAGAGTAGATGAAATGAATCAGCAGAAAAGCATGTATGTAATGAGCAAACATCTTCGAATATGTCTATGAATTTTCACCTAAAACGTTTCCATATTAGCTGTGATACAAGCGAAATAGTATTGCACGTCATAAAACAATGTTGCAAGCATTTCATCACCACAGAAATCGGTTGATGGTTAGTGCAGGTGTGTCGTGGAATGGAAAAACATAAAAAAATTTTTCATCGACCCTCAAAAGACTAAAGTCAACCAGAAGACTTACATTGACTTTTTGAAGACGTCCTTGCAGCCAGAATGCTGCCGTCTGTATCCAGACAATGATTTCGTATTCTTGCAAGACAGCGCTCCATCACACCGCGCCAAAGCAACTCAAAATTTTCTTCAAGACAACATGCCCGATTTTATTAGCTCACAAGAATGGAAACCGCATTCGCCAGATTTGAATCCGCTAGATTACTCAGTTTTGGATATCTTGCAAGAACTTGTGGACGAAGGAAGGTGTGAACCATTTGCCAATCTAAAAGATCTTCAGAATGTTATCACAGACAAATGGCACGATATCGATGACCAGACAGTCAGAAAAGCTATATTGCAGTGGAAAAGGCGTTTAGCAGCTGTGGCAAAGCAGATGGGGGACCTATTCAGCACATTTTCTGCTGATCAGTTGACTGATACGAATTAGTGTGACGTTCTGGTGTAGCCTGCGTACAACCAACAACATAAATGACGAACTGCTTGCAAACATTGTTTTATGACGTGCAATAGTATTTCGCTTGTATCACGGCTAATATGGAAGCGTCTTAGGTGAAAATTCGTAGACATATTCGACGATGTTTCTTCATTACATACATGCTTTTCTGCTGATTCACTCCATCTCTCTGTTGCATAACGCCATGCGAAAGTTTGGGACGTTTTTCTCGGGCCACCCGGTATTTCGTTGAGGTTTACAGTTAGCGTTGGGCTGTTGGGCGTAGAGTTAGGCTATGGTAGGTCCAGGAGCAGATGTCCTGGGGGCAAATGAGCTACATTTACGTGACATGCTATGATAAAGGCCGCGTGTGCAGGGCTAAAATATGTCGCCAGCTGCATGTGCTGACGAGATGCATGTCACTAGGTATGTTTTACACTAGACTGTTACAACGCAAAGGTTGGCAATGACGTCAGCGTTTACGGCGGCCAAGAGGGAACGAAAGTGTGCCAAAAATTATAATAAATAACACAATAAAATTATTTTTAACGCAATCAACATTTTGGTAATTTCAAAGCATAACAGCTTCCGAGAGCGGCTTGTCAAAATTGTTTCCGAATATTTTATTTGAAAAAAATATATTTTAGCATTGGAAATGGTCAGCCCAGGGAACCAGCACTGTGTCAATTGTATCAGCACACTTTCGTTCCCTAGTAGCTGCCGCGGCGCTACACATAGGCTAGCAGACGCGCGCAGTGAGACCACTTCACGCGTCGCAATCACGAGACCCCCAGACAGGTCTACACGTACATGTACAGTGTGCATCCGCCTGACGTCACCGTGGCGTGCAGCAGTCGATCGCTGGTTATAAACTTTTACTGTCAACGCGGCGTGCCAGTCATGAGGGGCGGCGAGAGGAAGAGCCGTGCGCTAGCTATATCACATCCTCGTTGTCAACTGGGCTTTATTGCAGTGTCATCACTGTGACGGATGTGAAACGGAACGTACACTGCATGTACGTCGCCAGCTGTTTACAATGCCTTTTCACAACGCATTCGCACGTTGTCACGACCGTTCTGCTTCAATTTGCTAGAAGATTCGTTTCAAAAATACTTTGCCTACACAATGTCATCTCTTTTTCACAAAACTTCCTAGAATTATGTCTACATTTCTTTTTCCATTTTTTTTATTTTTCACACAAGGTTCGAATAAAACATAAGAAATGCAGTAGACAATGCGCGGCTATTATGTGTCTGTCCGATATGTTCTCCTTTGCACGGCCGCAAATTCCTAAGTCTCAAGCACCAAATAAACGGTCTAGAATCATGTCATGTCACTTGGGGTAGCTAGTATCAAAAGTGCTGAAATGCAACTGAACGTTTACCGAGACAGCACAGCTGCAACAGACAAAAGTCAGCAGAGACGACTGGAGTTAAGCATTGTTCACAGCACATGAACTGAACTGACCTTAACAAGTCGACCCAGCCCAGTTACATGAAACGTTAATTGGTCAGTCACAGTCCAGCACGTCAGCATCACGACTTACTTGGCACTGGATGGCTAGGTCTAGAGACAATGCAGCAAAACTAGGTAGCTTAGTTCAACGTCAAAGTCAAAGTGTTTATTAAAAGCACAAATGCACAGTTATGACGATGTATTACAAATAACTAAACAAACAATGTACAACACGTGTATTCCAACTTCCAACCGGGATATTCACACTGGAGTTCGTGAACTGCAGTTCAGTTCAGTTCAATTCATGTGCTCTGAACGAACCTTTATCTTACGTGGGAACAGATTACTGCGAGCGGACATGGCACAGGCAGGACAGGTTGCGTGCGTTACAGACAGACCGTATTTGGTCGGGAAGACGGTTTCGTCGTTGACGAGCGACTGCATCATTGACAGGACATGATCCATGTACTGCGCCGCCGAACACTTGACTCTTCGACCTCGCTCGTCCACCCACTGGTACTGCCTGCAACCGCGGCAACAAACAATAAGTGCTACAGTAATGCAACGACAGACCGCATAGCCGCCGACACACAGCTGTTCGCCAGGTGGCGCCGACGTGTATCCCATCCAATACATGCACGGTTCCTTGGGCCCACACGAGTCTTACCCTCTGAGGTCAAAAAGGTCAAAGGATGGGTTAGGATTAGGTTAGGGTGAGTGAGAGGCCTGGGTCTGCATATCAATACGACTGCACATTTTTTTCTAGTTATTACTCATATTATTAGGCCGCATCGCCATGGAAAGCATAAGATGCAGACTACTGCTACAGACGCAGCGTGGTCTGCGTGTGTGTGTCTGTCTGTCTGTTGGTCACAATCATGAGCTGTGCTAAAACGGCTGAACCAATCGAGATGCCGTTGGGGGTGTGAACTCCGGTGGGCCGAAGGAACCATGTACTAGGTGGGGCCCGGATACCGCCAGGGGAAGGGGCAATCATTTTGGATGGGCGCCCCCTGCGATGCGGCCTTGTCAAAATTCTCTGACCACTTATTATTATGCATGCTCGTTAGCACGAGCGATTATCTTCTTAGCAGATACAACACAACAACAGTCAGCGCAACTCACAGGGATGACGATGGGCTGACGCAGCAGCAGGCCTCGGAGTGCCAGCAGAACTCCGACACGCAGCCGTAGATGATGTTGACGTGCTCGAAGAAAGTTTTAGCTACACACAATTAAAGCACTGTGCCAGGTCACGTAGATCTGCATCTGCGCTCAGTAACTCAACTCCCCTAATACCAGTAAAGTAAAGTAGCCTGACAGGGGTATAGCAGTTCGAAAAGTTGCCACACCACTACGGGAACTCACACGCCATATGGGATCGGAGGTGACATTCCCGCCTTTACGCCAGCAAGGCTGGTACTCGATTTAGCGACCCCGGAGGGATGCAAGGATGAGTTGACTTTTTTCGTTCGTTACATACCGAGATGGCATACCCACCCGAAGGCAGTCATATCTAAGTACTAACCGGGTCCGACTTGGGTTAACTGCGTTCACGCGCCGAACGCCGCTAACCAGTAGGCCTACGCCACGCCGCCAACAGTACTCGTGAAAGCCGTAAGTAAGTTAAAATAAGATTTTCATTCTTTTCATCTCACTGAGATGCACTGTTGTTGCTTTCGATGACTGAATGAGTCCTAACTAAAACCCTCACTCGAGGTCACACTGACCACTTTATCAATATTTCTAAAGGTGACCAAAAGTTGTAGGCCTACAGCTGCTGTTATTCATTCTCAGCTTTTTAAATAATAAAAATAATCCAGAACTGCCCTTTTTGGCTCTTGCTGTAGCCTACCACGGTCTGTTATCCCTGCAGAACGTGAACGGCGTGAAGTGTGACCGACGACTGTGACATCTGAATTTCGCCTAGAAAGGGTCGAGAATCAAAAACTAGCATATGAAATATCTGGCCATTTAGTTCACGTGTTATTGTCCGCATCTACAAGACATTCAGACACACACACACACACACACACACACACACATATATATATATACAAACGACTGCTCTACCTGGACCACGGTAATGACTTTAATGCCGTCCGCACATGTGCAATGAAATGAAATAAAATCAATGCTGAAAGAAGCATATTTGTTTCACATTTATTTGATTTCACGTTAGATGTGCGGCCGGCTGAACGGGTTCATTAGAGAGAAGTGGACGTGAGCTGACTGTGCGTGGCGAGCCACTCGTTGTGCTCGACGCCGGGCGGTCGGCAGACGAGCGTCGACAGGTCCGCATCCACTATACTCTCTGCACTGAACTCATCGTCGTCCAGCCGCAGATCACCATCACCGCCAGCGCCGCGTTCGGCGTCATAGTTCAGATCAGCGGCGACGATGCACGGCGAACAGTCTTTCTCCTTGCGTCGACCCTTGATGCTGTCAACCAGTCGACATGCAACACCACGCATGCACCATGCAGTCAGCGCACAGCGCCAGATCAGCACAGCGCACAACATCAGACTAAACTATCGCCGTAAGAAAAGGCGTCAGGCCCCAGACGTCTGCCGCTGACCCCGAGTCGGGCCTGACCCGGACCACACCCGGACTCGGCTCAAAAACCTGCGCCCATCAATAATCGCGTCAGTTAGTTGTGTATTTACAAGATGATCTGATATTGCACAGAAAGTACCGTACATTCAGGTCCGAGTCCGGGTTCAGATCTAAGTCCGGGTCGGAATCCAAGACCGCATCTGGACAGCTACGGATCCAGACCAGACTCCAACCCGGACTTCTGCATTACCTGGCAAAACATGCTCAAAGTTATCCGTTCTACCGTAGCACATCCACAAAACTGTGACCTGTGAATTCGATCAACACTGTCGGGGGTCCAGGTGAAACATCATGCCGAATATCTAGGTCAAAGGTCATTTTGTTTGAACGCTATTGTACAAACACACACAGACAAGTGGATCGATCGCACTATCCGGACCACAAACTCAACACGCACAGCTCGCGACTCAGGTATGACAAAGCACAGCGCACCGGTACAAGCTGACGTCGTCGGCGTATAACACAGCGCAAACTGCATACAAGTTACAGCAGTGACAGCAATCAATACGAGCAATCTACCACCTGTTTACCGATCGCGACCTCAGCGACCGGGTAATAAATTCGGTCGTGTCTGGCCGTTTCCAATCTAACTTTTGAACCGCCTGACCTTTGACCTTGATACTCTACATGTGCACAGGTCATGAGCATAGCTCGCCGGAGACTAAAATCAAAGTCACAGGTCAAGGGTTGAGGCTAACGCGGTCGGTCCGTCGTCGGTCTTCCATCGACGGCAGTTTTTTCCCTACTTAGCCCACGAAAGTGCGTTTGCAAAAATAACGTTTGTACCACACTCGACAAAATCGAACCTGTATGGTACGTATAACGTGTAAGGTCGCACAATTAATATTCAGACCTCATACGCGAAACTTTGTATGTGACGATGGTGACTTGTCACCACCACTTTTGAAAGTGGTGGTGTCTGTCACCACCACTTTTTCAAAGTGGAATTTACAATTTTATCGTATTTTTCGTGCTAGGCCTACCAGAAGCGTTCTGTGGCCTAAAATCTGCAGAAAAAGCATGCGATAGCGGCCGGGGCTCCGCCCCGGACCCCTCTGCGGGAGCTATCAACGCTCCCCCAGACCCCCT
>Ga0136654_1000478_pt1 | contig 12055 bp, 6 predicted proteins | sample InaspJWI70metaG_FD_94865 | JGI IMG/M metagenome (GOLD analysis project Ga0136654, IMG submission 94865) | Marine gutless worms symbiont microbial communities from Oahu, Hawaii - Inanidrilus sp. 1 OAHU.JWI-70 metaG (version 2) | ecosystem: Host-associated > Annelida > Digestive system >... | reverse complement strand
GAAAAATGCTATTCTCTAATTATTGCTAGGTAATGACTGCGGACAGTGTGGTTTTGTACATCAGATGCACTGCGAGTGCGACAGTTCAGCCTGTTCACGTTCACGCACACAATTTGTGTGTGTACTTTTTGTGTACCGTAGACCTACTGTGATTCTCAGCAATGTTGGGGAGATATTTCAGCACTTTCAAAAGTTGGGTAAAGGGGCAAATATTGCCTGTCCTTTCGACGTATAATGCCTAAAAACCTTTCAGCTTCAGGGGGCTCTGCCCCTGCACCCCGCTGGGGGCTCCGCCCGCCATGTGCCCCCCACTTTCAAATTGCTTCCGCCGCCTCTGGCATCGCTATGCATAGTAAAAGATGCGGTCCATTGTTACAGATGTCTGTGAGCGTGTCTATGTCTGTGTGTCTGTTGGCCACGAGCGTAAACCCTACAAAAACGGCTAAGCAGATCTAGATGCCACTTGGGGACAGACTAAGGTTGGCCCAAAAAACCACGTATTAGATGGGGGCCATGATCCCCGTGGGAAGGGCGCTTTCGGGGTATACTTGTCCATACTTTTTGGCAGTCAAAATATTCAACATACTCAACGTTATTCGCAAAGGGCAGCGATGCGGCCTCTGGACACAATACTGTATGAACTTGTTAAAAGTAAATAAGCAAAACATTAATAAAGCGCCAATAGTTCCATTAGTTACATAAACGAATCGGAGGCGCCGAAGTTTGTGATATGCCACATTGAAAGCTGTCTGCATAAAGAAAAAGTGTTAAATGTATTGGATGAATAAATTAAGTCCAAAAGGGAGAGAGAAAACTAAAGGGAGAGAGAGAGATAAAATGGTAGAAGGGGAAGGGAAAGGGGGGAGAAAATGAAAGGCTAGAAGCTGGGAGGGCAGAAAAAGGAAAAGAAAGTGAAAGAGAGGTAAAAATATAGGGAGAGGTGAAATTACATGAGTCAGGAGACGGAGGGGGTTAAGCAAGGAAAGAGAAAGAAGGACATGGAGAAGGAGGACAAGGAGGATGGCGATGTTGCATTTACTCCGACTGGTTGTTATAGTATGCCGACAGACGTCGTGTTTTCGTTCCTTTTTATTGCATTTTCGGTTTGTGGTTCGATGAGGTAGATTAACATTGGGCTGGCAGTACGTACGGCGCTCCAGTGTCCCTCAATCCAGTACGGACACGCTGCCAGATGGCATGACTGTGTGGTGACGCGGTCCTGTCGGCGACACTTTGAGTCGTCGAGACGTCGACCGACCATGTCGACGCATTCGGCACTGCGGTACTGCTCACCCGTGCCACACGTCCTCGAGCACTGACAACACAACTAGATGCAACGCAAAGCCTCACTGTAGCCCGTCCGGCTATTCCCCTAGCCGCCTGATAATTATTATTAATTGGTCAGTGCTTTGACGCTGTTGGTTGGGCGGCAGGAAGGGCATCCGGCCTGTAAAAAACTGAACGGTGAGGTGTTGGTGTGGTTATCTGTCTGGAGCAAGGTGCAGACTTGCATATGGCCCAGTTGATGCCACTGCCACTAACTGTCTCTTGCTTCAGTAAAATCCAGATTGGCTTTACCTTTCTGGTACCGGCATCACCCGGGTAGTCCCGCACAAAGGGCCGTTAAATGGGTGCGTGTGTGTGGTCAATTAACTGGTTTGCCTGCATCCAGCGTAGCAGTTGCACTTCTTGTCGTACGCCGCCATCTAGCGAATCGCAGGCAAACCCAATTCTGTGGACAGAGCCTGGATCTGATCAGGTGGCCCACAAAACTGCTTGCCATGGCAACGTTCCTTGAGGGATCGACAAATTAACTTCAGGTCGTTCATATCCAGCCGTAGTTCTACCAAACCTGCAAATTTGGTGAGAATCGATCCGGGAGACGTTGAGATAATTGGTCTGACAGAATCGTTAAAAATTAAAAATAAAATAAATATGAAGCAAAGGCAGAACATAAGCCCGCCTTCCACTGCGACTGGGCGCCAGAACCTGTTACGTTAGGTACAATATGATAGACACGATAAACCATATTTACATGTACGTGTGCTCAATCATCAAAACCAGTGACGCTAGCGAAGTGTGGACCAAATTCAGCAAAATGTGTTGCTTTTCATTTTTATGGACCGCGAATGCGATTGGTCGTGTTTGTACGTCCATCTGTCTGTTTCCACTCGTGTGCTATTTTAAAAACAAATAATCTCTGATCTTCATTTTTGCATGTTCATAAGTCATGACCACAGCTTACCACCGTTGATTGAAAGTCCAGGTCATAGATCAAAATCAAAGGTCAAAGAAAATGTGTGTGCTATATGAGTATCTACTGCGGCGTCCTATAAGTATTAACTAATGGCCGTAGTAGTAGGATATTCCACCGTGACGTCATCAGCCGCGAGTTATCAAATTCCTTTTTGGTTTGAGATCCGAGACCCTATCTTAGCAACAGGTTCAGACGGTAGGGTTTATAGTCAGCAAGCAATGTCAACCAGCAATTACAAACTGCTCTACACAATGATCTGCCGCTGCCAGACCTCGGACCAAGTGGAATAAATCCAGTGAGTTGCAATGCAGGATCCGGTGCATTCGACAGTCTCCGACGGTCGAACGTTCGCCAGGTGGTGACAGTGTTCATCGTCGACGTAGTCGGCAGTTTGACTGACGTCGAACGGGACCTTGGCACAGCGGACATCCCTCACTGCCACGCCTGTCTCACCACACTCAGCCTCACACTCGCCCTCCGACACCACCTGCCAGCTGCAATTCACAGCAATACACACACGCCGCTACACCATGTCCCACAAAAGGGGAAAACACCAAACTCATCGCAGTAACTCTGTCAAACCCTAACCGATTTTTAAAATTCTTTCACTGGCAGATTATCTAGGAAATTTGCAACAAAGTCATTATTGAAGATCCCACCAAACCTTCCACATGTTGCTACACTACCTTGTAAAATATTTGGTACCAGAAATTGCCACGTTCAAGAAATGGGTAAAACAATCTGGCATAAAAGACTGAAATTGTCATGTACTCATAACTAGTAAAATTCAACTATTTAAAAATAGTCATTGAAAAAGTACTGCCTGGAGGTGTGAGCATTATTTAATTAACTGACAGATATTATCACAGTGTCCATACTGCACAACCCACAGAATGATCGACTAGGCCTATACACATTTGCATCATCGACGTCACAAGATTTGCTAATAGCAACAATACCTTGTGATTTATCGTTAATTACGAAAATAGTTTGAAAATGTCGCTTGTTTGCATCTGCAAAACTGGTGTTTTACAAGGTAGCGACGCGTATAAGGAGTGGTGGGATTTCTAATAATCACTTTATCGCAAATTTCATAGAGAATCTGTCAGTGAAAAAAAATTGAAAATCGGTTAAGATATACTTCACTAATAAATAACAGCCAGTCATTATGCAATATGTAATTATGCCAACCCATTAGATGACATAATCTCGGTACTACAACAAAACAGGTTGCAATGGGTTGCATGTGTTGCGAAAAGAAGATAATGATTGGGTGAAGAAATGCATGGAGTATGAAGTAGAGGGTCCAAGACATAGAGGACGACCAAAGAGGACCTGGAGAGTGGAGAGAGGTTGTGGAAAAGAACTGCCAAGCACGTAAACTGAACAACGAGGATCGTTGTAGATGGCGAAGTTGATAAAGGATGGTTGACGATCAAGACGGGTGTGAGTGGGTGCATGTTTTTTCTGGTACCGGCTCACCGGGTAGTCCTGGACAAAGGGCTGTTAAACGGTTGTTGTTGTTGTTGTTGTTGTTAGAAGAGCAGAGTATTGAGATGACACAAGAACGACATGTTCAAACTTCTCCAAATGTTGCCTGTGACCGTGGCTCCGTCCTCCTCCAGCAGCGCTAAGATAGGTTATGTACTTCCTGTTCCACGGATGACGTAGTGTTTCCCACAGTCGGCCAGGCAAAGGCGACGCGCGAGCACGGCGTCTACTGAAAGTGACTGACCAAGGGCAGCACCAAATCGGGGCTGGAGCCTAATGTCTACGATTGCAATTTCTGACCTGAGTTGGCAGTCGGCGTTGCAGGTGCGGACGTCGTCGTCGGGTCTGGGGAGTCGTTCTGCAGTGCAGTAGCGATCAGTCGTCACCAGACCCGTGTATGAACTGACGCACACCACTCTGCGCACCTGTACTCCTGTGCACCACAACCACCGCATCCACGCATTTCACACACGTGACAGCGGGACAAACAATTACGTTTATCAGCTAAATAATCAGATCTGGCAAGTACATGTAGAATTCTAAAAACTTAGGTAAACTACTGCATCAGCACGATCTGCAATGAGTGCTTCATCTTGTGGCGACCCCACCAGGGGTGCAATATAAACGACTCCACTGTTATTCCATAGTTTTTGTAATCAACAATGATTTTTTATTAGCTAAAGGTAAAAGTGCAGAAAACAACCCTGTCCATTTTACTTAGCACACAATATTATTACGTTATTCTGAATTCGACGATATTGAAATTGAAACCAACAACTAAAACACACTGACATGTCATACCTGTTGGATTTTTTTACAATATTTGTACCATAATAACTCCATCGTTGGCTTGTTGATTACGGGCCAACCGCCAAGTTTATTGAACATAAACAGCAAATTACACTACCGAAGGCAACATTCAGACCTTGACAGACATGGCTACATGGCGACCAATTTTTCGTGGTTTTGCTCCACGTGTAGGCGCTGTGTTGAAGTTGATCGTTACTGCGCACCGTGTACTGCCAGTGAATGACCGGTGTGTGACGCAGATCGCCCACCGTCAGAACCTACAAGGACAAGTCAATAACAAGGTATCGCAAGGGGCGGTTCGACGGCGACATATCGTTTCGCCGCCAATCAAAAACCGCGGCGGATATACGTCCATCCTCGGACGGGTCCGCAGTCCGCACATCTCTGGTGGCCGGCGGTGGGTAAGCTTCAGGCAGTCAGCGTGCTTATAGCCTAGGCAGCTGCGCAACGGGACAGACAGACGGACGGATAGCGCTATTCCAAAATGCCCCCTACGACGGGGGCATAATAAGCAAAACTAAATTCAAGGCAAAGCCTAACGTTAGCCTGCCTGGCTACGCCCCTAGCCGCCTGCGTCCACTGACCTCCATGCATTACTACTGCCTAAGTCTGAGTCCGGTGACCCAGATGCACTACTTCTTTTACTGTAAACTGCCACCAACTCGCGAATGTCACCGGAAATCAGTCCTGTGGATAACACCAACAACAATAGGTTGCCGTGAGGGATCAAAACACTAATTTCATGCAGAATGATCACCCAGAGTCATAGCTCTAATAAACCGTAAAAATTTGGTGTTAAAAATACAAAATAAGAAACAGAAGCAAAACATAAGCCCGCCTTCAGCAGCCGAGCCAGCTAATAAAGTTTCCATACGTGTTAGTTCCGTGCAGAAAACAAGTAAGCCTTTAAATGAATGTCTGGCAGACGTTGCCGCAGCCTGAGAGTAGACGAGACTACGGGCTGCAGGCAGAGAGTTCCAGACAACTGCATTGGAGAGTGTGACGCTATGAACGACAATACTCAAGTCTTAGAGTTGGTAGGAACTGTTAATATTTTACACCCACCAAGCCACCACACGAAATTTCAACCACAGAGGCGTGGCCTTTACGGTCTTTCAAACTCTCATTTGCATCTACTACTGACGTTAGCAGTTGCGCAACGTACATTCTCATGTCTGTTAATAAACTGTCATAAAATCCAGATCTAGCACATTATTTAAAACACAGAAATGCCGGCACTTCCGCTACAAATGAATACAAAGACACCAGCAATTTCAATAAGAATTGTTTCAAAATCAGTTATCAATTGAATGACGATATTTTAGAACAGACAAAGTGAGAAGTATTCGAGCAAAAATCTTGAGAATCAGGAATTCTGTCAACCATACAAAACCGTGGCGGAGCATACGTGAACGTAGATGTCCTCGTAGATCATTCCGGTTCCATTGATGCGTTCGATGATCGTTCCTGCGCCAGAATACTCGAGTATTGTTCCCGACACGTGCAGTTCTTTGTGGAACGCGCTCACGATAAAGTTGCCGTTCAGAACGTAATGGCCGCGTGCGTCGACCAGAGCTGCAACAGGTTAGAACTTCACAGCCTACAGTAACCACTGAGACTGATACGACAGGGGAATCTTTAATGTGTGCCGAGAAGCTAACTGATAGCTACATAAAGCTACCTGCATGGTGTCAAAAACAGAAAAATATATAATAAGAAAAATAACTAAAAAATACAAACTGATTTGAGGAAACTTGATGAAAAACCAAGGGAATCTCCAGAAATTATGCAAGCACAGGTTTCTATGAAACAACGAGAAATTCAGCCTTTTCAGCAGATTTACTGAGGAATGGAATAAATTGCCCGTATGACATAGGCGTTTCTTGCACATTTTGCACAAAGGCCTATAGTGAAAAGTAAATTGGATGCTCAAACCAGAAAAGACTCATGAAAGTCTGCTAAGACCGTGCTTGATGTTTCCCTGTAGCATGTTCTGATAAATCTTGAGTTAGCTCATTACTGTTTCGAATAAAATGCTTCGAAAATTTTGTAGTACATTGTTGCATCATAATTATCACTGCAAGGAAGCACATGTTTTAATGCTAATTAAAGCTCCGTTTCTCGTGGTCCACTGGGGTCTGGTCAGAGTTAATCTAACTATCATACTTCGGCATCAATTATGTAACTCTGCCAACCACAACCGGAACAGCCAACCGGAGTTTAAAATTAAGGTCAGTAGACCACACCGAACAGACATCATCTGGCGTCACTGTGGCGTTTCTGTGATTTTGGCGACGCGACAAGAGTCAAGACCTATCTCCCTACTTCCTTAAAGTAATGGTGACAGCGATGGGCTAAAAATTTCAGCGAGGTAGACCTATATGTCAGGGGTATTGAGACAGTGCAGGTATAAATGCCGTTGGGTTGAACTCTAGAGTTTTCTCCCTAGTCTGAATAAGGTAGCTGCCGTCGGCCAAGGCACGTGGGCAGGTAAAACTTCGCTCCAACAAAATCTTCCCGTTCCTAACTGGGGGTGGGGTGGGTGCCATCTAACGGATGTTGTCCTATATAACGGCCGTAAAACGGTAGTAGTAGATACCGAGGTAGATGTCGTCGTCTTTGTTGTCGTCGGGTGCGTACTGGCGAATGTCGAGGTTTGTCGCGCCCCTCGGAACGCGTGTCACCACGCTGTAGCCTGTAGCACAGTTACTAGCTTTTCAGCTGCACATACCGTAGGCCTATAATTCAGGGGTTCTCAACCTTTTCCCATGCTCACCGATGCTATCAACGTCTCGTATCTCGGTATCTCGGTCCTCATCAACTTTTGGACATAGGGGCATGGAAGCCATGAAGGCGAAGGAGCCAATGCTAATCCAACATTTTTGAAGATAAGCCCAGATAAGCTAAGAAGCGACAAGAACAGAAAAGCGCAAAATCGTCCAATAACAGAGTATCCCAATAAAAGACGACACAGTCGCTGAAAACTGAGCCAAGAATTAAAATGGAAAATATTATTGGCTACATTCTTTGCAAAGTAGGCCTACATGTGTGGAAATGACCAGTCGTAAAAGACAAACATATCAAAATAAAGCCAAGAATTTATGAACTAGTGTCTGACTTAGACGGTCAATGCAAACTTATTAAAAACAAAACATTATAGTTATTAAAGAAATATGCTCTTGGGTGCCACCTTAGTTGGATGAATAGGAGGAGATTCTGCTTACAGAAAGGTGGCGCCTTTACCCCAGCCATAGCAGGTACTCGATTTAGCGACCCCGAAGGGATGCAAGGCTGAGTTGACCTAGGCACTGCAGTAAGTGCGCAGCCCGTGCCCACGGCTGCATATCGCAGTTGCCGTCGCGGTAAACACAACCGTCCGTGGTGAGATTCGAACCTGGGTCCTCTCATGCCGCAGTCCGTCGCGCTGCGCTAATGACTATAGACCACTGCGAGCTGCGTGTAATCACGGTATGCAGTTGAGGAATTTAAATCTTATTCTGGGAAATCTTTCATCACTACAGCACGTTGCTCTACAAAACTTTCCTCTTATTTTGTGCAATACGACGGGATAACGCGACGCAGCTGGCTTACCGTAGGTCATTTTGTCGGTGAAGACGAACTGTTCCGACACTTGTCTGCACTGTGAGTTGTCTCCACCACACACGCCGCAACTATCGTACTTCGTGCTGGAACCCAGCCGGTTGTCACACCCTGCACGCTGTCCAACACATTATCACGTTTATTACTACTACCGCTGTTTGCCTTCAGTGCTTTAACACTGTTGGTTGGGCGTCAGGAAGAGCATCTGGTCTGTAAAAATTAAGCGATGAGGTGTTGGTGTGCTTATCCATCTGAAGTGAGGTGCAGGTTGTTTGCATATGGTCCAGCTGACGCCACTGTCAGCCTAAAATCCCATCAACTCTTTTCTCGTCTAAATCCAGACTGGTTTTACCTTTCTGATACCCGCTTAATTTACCGGGTTGTGCTGGAAAAGAGGTCGTTAAATGGATGCAGTGTAGCAGCAGCAGTAGTAGTAGTAGTAGTAGTACCAATACTACTACTATTAGGCCGCATCATATGGCAAGATGCGACCCACTGTTACCGATTGTGAGTCTGTGTCTGTCTGTTGGTCACAACCGGGAGCCCTACAAAAACGGATGAACCGATCGAGGTGCTTTTTAGGCCTTAGGGTATAGGTCACGTATTAGGTGGGGCCCGGATCACCCACGTAAAAAGTACTTTGGGAGGGACCTACTTCGGCATGCTGCCATGAAACAAATAAGTTATTATCAGTGATGGGCAAAAGTTAAGTAAAAAGTTACTACTTAATAGTTTAACTAGTTATTTTTAGTTAGACCACAAGTTTAAATAAATCAAAATAGTTTAGTTAAAACCATAGTTTAACTAAATTTGAAATAGTTGCTAACCACAAGTATAACTAAAACTTTCAGTTAAAATGTAGTTTTAGTTTAACTAAAATATTTTAGTTAGTTACCTATCACTTTAGGTTATATAGGGTACTGTATTAATACTGCATAGGGTACTCGAGTCGTGAAGGGCCTTATAACGCAGATTCCTCAAAAGTCTGTTGATGAATAAAAATGAAGCTATGTTTTATGCTTCTTTTAGGACGTTCAGTGCTTTGGCTGGATAACAGAAAAGGCACGCAGTCCGTGCCTGTGCCACACATTTCAAAGGTCGTCTGACAAAAAGTGGAGGAAGAAGATCAAGAGAGAACTGGAGCTAACCCAGATTCACTTCATGAACAGTCATTAAATGTAGGCAGTTATGGTGAGTTAATGGACAGGACCGGCGTCGACACGTTGACACCAGAGTTGAATTGAAAATTGACAATGACATCGTTGACACTGTTCAAAGGAGAAGACCGTCATATTTTGGTCCTGTGGTTCGTATACAAAAAGAACGTTACCTGGCCATTATGTTATATGGACGTACTACAGGAGCAAGAGCAATATGAAGACTATACGGCGGACGGAGATTGATAACATTCGTCATGATTGTTCTGATCTAGGCTTAACAACTGCTGGAAGCTACGAGACTTGCTGAAGATAGACGTGCTTGGACATGGACTTCTTAATGGGAGTCCATGGCTTGGCTCTAGGGTTAATTTTGTAGTAACTGTTTGGGAATGAATTTTGCTGACTGCTGCACGATCGAACTGGAATTTCGAATTTCCGTGAACTGCAAAAATATTCAATAAAAAGTTTACAAACCGTTTGCAAAAATGTCAGCGTTCATTATCAACGTTTGCTAACGTTTGTTGTTGTTATTTTTCACAATAAACGCGTTTGTTGACGTTTATAATATTATTTTTGGACGTTTCACACATCTGTGGTTATGGCGATACTGACGTGACACTGGCCCATGACGCAGACGTCGGATGTATCAGGTCCACACTTCGTCCCGTCCGTCACTCGCTCGGCCAGCTGATAGTACGCACTGCTGCTTGCCACTCGACAGAACAACTTGCAGCGGTCCTCGTGGTTTACTGCACAGTCCCACCAGCGTCATCATCATCACCATCATCGCCGTCTTTACAGTGCGACAAAAAATTTTAAAAACTAAATGCCAGGAAAAGCCTGACTGTAGCCCGCCCGGCTATCCCCCTAGCCGCCTGTTAATTCTTGTTAACTGGTCAGTTAATTGGTGTGCATGCGTCCGTCCTGGGGTTTTCTCCAAATTGTTCAAAATTGGGCCCAGAACGGTGCAGATGAGTGTCTAGTGGACTCTGGACATGTCGGGGCGGGGGGGCACTTACAGCAATGTTGTGACCTTGAGAGGCTGTACCCTTTTTGAACCGCAACTACTATAGGCAAACGTCGTTCACTCATCATAAAGGGCCATTCACATATACGCTGCGCGTTGCTCCGCCCGCTAGTGAAAACAAAAAAAAACGTTTTACCAGCGCAGCGCAGCAACGCGCAGCGCCGCGCAGCGCAGCGTATGTGTGAACGGCCCATAATACTTACTTCCTGAGTATTTGGCGACCCACTTGACGTCGTTGCTCAGGCCATGTATGTTGAAATGTTTGCCGTTGAACTGCGAGCACTGGCGCTCTCGGAAGTCCATCGAGCCAGGAGGACAGTCCTGCGACGTGTACAAATAGACGAACGACACTGACTACCGTTTTTACAGCGCGGCGCTACGGTAGCGCGGTATATACTGTCGTCGTGTGTGTCCGTCAGTCCATCACAAGCCCGCGCTGTATCGAAACGACCGGACGAATCGTTTTTGGCACGAAGGCTTCGTTCCACCTAGCTCACACTGTGTTGCAACGACATTCGGGTATCTCCAAAATATGGGTACTTTCCTCTGGAACTTTGACCAAAACTCTGAAAAATTTCGCTACGGCAAATCGATCGTCTTGTCAACAATACTCGTCGACAGTGGAGCTTGTTGACGACATCTACAATGGTCGACGCGTCGTCTACACTGGTCGACGCGTCGTGGCTATTTACTACACGTCGAACAACTGTAACCTTATTATAACTCTATCACTTTGATTTGTTCTAGATTTGTCGAGATACTCATTTCTATAGTGACAGTTGCTGTAATTGACGAGATTTCGACTGGCGTCGGGCGTCGCGCGGTTCGTCTGCGGATTCATAGTTCTTCTTCTTGTCAAAAATGAGAGCATTAAGCGAAAACATCAATGCATTCAAGTGTTTAACAGAAATAATTACTCCGTTGTGATAAGCCTGTCTGCGGGTTGGTGTGTGGGTCTGTTTTTCTGTCCGCGAGCATATCTCCAAAACCACTCCTCCAAACTTGACTAAGTTTTCTGTGCATATTAGACGACGACGGGCGCCCAGACTAGACGAGTCCATCGTACGAGGGGTGTCGGGGGTGGAGTATGCGATGCACCACTACCTTCTTGATAAGGCACGTCTTCACGACACAAATACATGTACGTACCATGTGATTACAGGATTTGTATCGCACACGACGTCCCACGCAAAACTTGCCACCGTTCTCCGGCCTACACTTACACAAAAAATAACGTCCACTCAATTCTGTGATAAACAAGTAACAAGGTATTGCCCGGGGGCGGGACGATATGCCCCCGCCGATTGCATTTCGACGGTGGCATATCGTTTCGCCGCCATTCAGGCCATCTGCGCCAGTCCATCGATCCAAATATCGCGGCGGATCTACGTCCGTCCGCGGACATGTCAGCAGTCCGCACATCTCTAGTGGCTGGCGGTGGCTAAGCTGCAGGCAGTCAGCCTGCACATAGCCTACGCAGCTGCGCCATGGGACAGACAGACGGACGGATCACGCTATTCCAAAATGCCACCCTAGGGCGGGGGCATAACAACAAGATTACTAATGACTGCTGCATTGCTATTATTAGGGCAGGCTATATTAGGTGTATATCATGGACGCTCATTCAGTGCACTGCAAGAGTATAGCCTAAAATAAATGAAAATAAAATACTTATAATACATATAATAAAACAAAATAACACAATTAATG
>Ga0136654_1000473_pt1 | contig 12147 bp, 11 predicted proteins | sample InaspJWI70metaG_FD_94865 | JGI IMG/M metagenome (GOLD analysis project Ga0136654, IMG submission 94865) | Marine gutless worms symbiont microbial communities from Oahu, Hawaii - Inanidrilus sp. 1 OAHU.JWI-70 metaG (version 2) | ecosystem: Host-associated > Annelida > Digestive system >... | reverse complement strand
TAACAGATGGTCTTTCAATAACTTCACATTTTCACATGGTAACATACACATTTTAAAACACGATTCTGAAAGAAGCAAAATCAAAGACATGCTTTCGCAGACAGCCAAAAAACAGCAGCAACTCTCCTAGCTGTGGTGATAAATATTAGTATATACAACAAACACATTACTTTTACACTAAAATTCACAACTCAATAAAGCAAAAGCGCAAGGCATTTACACATAACAAATGTCAACTTCATATGCTGAAGTAAACTAATAAACACTGGATATTTTGGACTTTTTAATATGGCACAGAATGGCTTATCCTAGAGGCTGTGTGTGTCTGTATCACTGGTAGTCTGTCACCAAATTCCTGAAGGAATCAACCTACTTTTTGGTGTGATGATTACAAAAGGGGACCACTATATTATTTTGAATTAGATGCCGTGTCAGCACGAGGTAGAGTGCTGGATTTAGAAAATTAAACGACAGCTCTGCTGTGGATCAGTTGTTTAAAAAATATATAGTGTATGCTAAAATGGTAGACATGATGAACAAAAACAGAGCAGAAAACTAAAAAAGGACATAAAATAAAAACCAATTAACACAGAAAAAACAGGCGAGTCTGAGTCCATGAAAACAGTCCTGAGGGAACAAGCAGTCAATGGTAAGTTTTAAGCTACCACCACCACTACTACCTGATTACAGTTGCAACGTCACGCAGACATTGCAGGGCCTCTTTACATGCAGTCAATATAGTTAAAGTCAGTTAAGTCAAGTACAAAGAAATGTCTGAAGCGCACTACAAATGTGTGATAATAAGAGAAAGTAATATTAAGGTTCAGTTTTCAGGTGGCATCGCATGCACATAGTGTAAAGATGCAGCCTACAGTTACCGAGGTTCCATGGTCTGTGTGTGTGTTGGACATAACCATGAGCTGTGCTAAAACGGCTGAACTGACCAGGATGACGTTTGCAGTGTGGACTCGAGTAGGCTCAGAAAACCATGTATTAGGTGGGGGCCTGGATCTCCTCAGGGGAAGCAGCAATCTTTGGGGCGCCCCTGTGATGCAGCCTTTCAACAAAATTCTTTGACCACTTGTTCTTTAAACAGACGTACCTTTGCCGTCAATGCATGGACTTCTGGTAACTCGGCTTTGACCCTGATTGCTGCCATTAGGTGCCTAATAACGTCTGTTATCATCACCATCAGTATCAGCATCACCATTCATTGATCAACAGTGTAGTCATCATCACTGGCTTCTGTTGGCTCAGTCACAAACTGCTGAGAAATGAACATAATTTTGCCCAGTTGTAATAAATTGACGCCAGCCAATATGCTATGCTGTTCTAAGCTGAACTTCATGTATTACTTTATAGTAACCCGTCTGACGGTCCTTTGGTGCATTCATTGAACACAGCTGAAGACTCAGAACTGGCTGATATCCAAAGAATGTCTCAATATGCTCTTCATATAAACTCTTCTCTAGCTTCTTAATACCTGTACAAGAAAACAGAGAAGTAAAACTACAGAGAGGATAAAAGTATAGGTACACATTTCCATCCAACTATCTGCTTTCAACATTTATCATTTCAGCAACTTTTCCATCTGATCAGAGTTAATGCCAACATAATTTGTCTCCATATTTTCTGTGACTGTATTTTTAAAATAAATATTCAGTAAGCTCAAAAATTACACAACTTTAACAACAAAAACGACAACAGCAAACAACAGAAGCAGCAACAACAACAAATCAACAACAACCATCAGCCAAAACTATAAAACAAAAACGTGTATAAAGGGACATAATCAAGGTGCGATAAACATTAAGAAACAATTATTAGACTTGACAATATGTAAAACAGAAATAAATAAATAAGCATCTTTGCGTCTGTGTATGCATCCAAGTGGAAGCATTCCTGACCGGCTTGTCGTCAACTTCTAGTTTACACATAGGGTGACAATGACGTAAATTCGATTCATATCAGCCAGCTGTTTTTCGCTGCCATCTTGTGGGTACTCTCATAAATGTCTGCTACTGTAATATCGCTAATACACTTTTTTGGCAGATTAACGATCACACGGACATTTTCATAAACCAACGGATTGCATTTTATTTCAGTAACACGATAACTCTTTGCCCCTTAACATCAAATATTATGCTATGTTATACCCACAGAATGGCGATTGTATCGTGGCCATAGATACTGTGACATCACTTCACCTTATGTATATCTGTGCCACTAGTCAACATTCAGTCTTATTATAGGATATACCATTATGAAATCCCTGAAAGGTCTCTAAATGGTTACCTTCTGTAAGTTATGACAAAACACATACCATTCTTGATACTAAAGCAACAGTTTCAAATGATCAAAAAAATTAACGTCTGCAACTAAACTGCTAACCTCTTTTCCTGAGCTGAGGAGCCTTTGACAGTTTCATTATAGTCAAATGAGGGTGAAACCCCTTTGTATCAGAGTACTCTGACAGCAAACCATGCTGCCTGAAATAATCAGAAGCAGTGTCTGACACAAATATTACACAATCATTATTATCATCATAATAATCATTAGTCTAACTACAGTGTACTAGCAGTATTGCTATCACCACATGTCTCTTCCAGGAAGGAATCTCCATTACAGACAAAGAACAGAGCCTTGGGAAACATTCTAAAATGGGATATGTCGTTTTCGTATATTGACATTTCCCATACCTAAAAATTCATACTGTAGACTAATGACATATCTCCACAATTTATGCTAAGAACCAACTTCAGTCTATATTCATAATGCAAAATATAACTGGTTAGATGAAGGTCAGGACATCTATCCCTTTAATAACCTGTGTCATCTATTTCTAACGGTTCTCTTACAAAGAACTGTGCAGGAAGACAACTGAGGTGGAAGTGACTATTCCTGGTGAATCCAGGTTCATTAAGAAAGCAACCATTAAAATGGATGCAAGTGACAATGCTTATGCATGGCTGAAGGATACAGAATTGTATATCCAATCCATACTGCCTTGAGTACCTTTATGCAGCTGGGATAAACTTTATGTTTAACTTCTAACGTAAGTGAAACATCCAATTTCAGTACAAAATATAATCATGTTGCTATAACATACTTGCTATAACACGTAGCTGATCAAACTCTTCATCTGACTGGACTTTAGCAAATACAACTGCATTCTGAAAGTGATCAACTCCAGAGATGCACAAAGTTGGTAGTTTCACTACTAAATCCGACACTACTTTACAGCATTCATCAAGTACAACCTTTGCCCTGCCAACACACACAGTAAATTTCTCTTTTGTGACTTTGGGCACTAAGTGTGGTAATTTACTGTTTTCAAAAGATGCTTCCAATGTCCTATACTCCCAATATGAAAGCCTGAACGTGCTGAAGTGAAACTTTTCTGAAAGTTTTCAGCAATTTTGTGAGCATGCTGTCCATAACTAACATGGGCGTACCTGGAACAAAACAATGCGATTAGACAGTCCTAATGACTGAGCTGAGATCCTCCAGTCACTGGTTTAAGTACTTAAAAATTTACTCGCACACGAATTACAACTGTGCAAATTATTTGTCTGCAAATCAAATAAACTTTGTATTAGCTAAATAGTGCATCCAAACCAAATATGTATAACTGATTCATATCCTAGCAGTTCACTAAACAGTAAACACTAGACATAGCAAACATTGTGATCAGCAGTCATCCAAACTGTCTGTCAACTCATCTCCCATTAATCTATTCAGCTGCTTTGCCTTTGGTACTTTCTAAACTGTTAGCTGGACATCAGGACAGGCATCAAGCCTTCAGCCTGTGAAAAATCCGAATTGGTAAGCTCACTTGAACAACTGTTGAGAGTATACATGCATAACTGTGTATGCAGTTACCTGTTCATCTGCATCTCGTCTGAAAGATGCATAACAAGCAATGTCAGGTGTAGAGTAGGCAGAGCAATCATCGTTGGCTTAAGTAATTTATTCTGCTTCAATACATACTCTTGTATCTCACCAACTCTTTTATGGATCTGCCAAAGTACAATAAAATAAAGAAACTAACTAACCACTGCAACTATAGAAATGATGTATTCAAGAGTTAATTAAAACGATTCATTCTATATGGCAACTAAGTTAATGGGATCTTTCTTTTAATCCGCAAGAGATCAGACTTCCACTGGTTCAATTTGGTAATAGGTAATAGTGTAGGTAATAGTGATCGGCAAATTTCAAACCAAACCAAATCTGAAATTAAAATTCCAAATCTTTCCAGAAAGTACTTAAATCATTTAACCAAATCTCAAATACAACAGTCACTCATTTATGGACAAAATGTGCACAAAAAACATAGTGATATGAGTGACTTTAGGCCACTCACGTCGTCACTGGTAATCTGAACAGCTATGAAATAGTTAGGAAACAATCTGCTGTCAGCTTTCTTTGATGACTTCTGTTTCTTTCTTTGTTCTAATAAGAACACAAGAAAACATTATCATAACCTAACATGCACTGTGCATAGGCGAACTGTGTTGCTGTATTACAACACAAGGTAAGGCAACATATAATGCAACTTCTGCTAAGCACAGCAAATGCAAAATGTAATAAACTTAATCAACTGAGTATTCCTAGACATCTTACTTATAAAGTGCCGTAATGTAATGCACTAATATTAAGTGGTGGGCATGGCTACAGGCTATGTATGGTCAGCTGTTGTCGGCACCAGTAAGCCTACTGGACATTCCCCGTCCCCGGAAACTCGCCCCCATAACTAACCCTCGCCAGGGGTGAGGCAGATCAGGGACAGATGTACGAGGCGGTTGTTTCTGGGGGAGGAGGCAGCTGGCAGGTGTCTGGGCAGCAAATGTCGGGTCACGTGATGTCAACTGGCAGGCATGGCTTATGGACGACAGCCACGGCTTCCACATGCCACAGTGATATGTCTCTGTTATTGGCAGCCAGCTACAAAGTCCACAAAGCTGCTGGAGCTACATTGCATTGTTCCAGCTGACTCAATGATGCAGCCAGCTGGTGGTCACTGCAGCAAACGACACGAGCACCGTGTCAACATTTACTCTAGCTACGTTCTCTCCAGCCGGCATCCACAAGCCACATGCTGCCCAGCCTGACCTCCTCCTCATCCTCCTCCTGTTGTGTGATTTGTCATCGTCACTCTCTGGATGCTCATGGTGATGGGTCTAGCAGCAGAGCCCCTATAATAGTAAACATCATAATGCAAAGTTGAAAAATTACTTCTGTGAGAAGATGTAGCTGCATTGGTACTGGATTCTCTTTGATTGTCAGAATCAAACAATGCAGAAAGTTCATCTCCCATTAGCAAAACATCAGATTCCAAACTTTCTGGATACTTGCAGTGCTCTTCACTGGTGTTTAGCAGAGGCATGCAATCTTCTGATATCACTAGGACTGTACTATCAGATATTGATACGTTACGCATATGCTCTACCTTCTGACATTTTGCACCTTCACTGTAGTCATCTGGCATCTCTACAGAGTTTGACTGTTGAGAAAGCACACTTTCAGATTTTGTAGCAACCATTTCCAGGACGGCACTTGGCAACACCGAAGAACTACCAAGCAGTTTACGTTTAAAAGCAACAATTCGCTTCAAAACTTGAGACTGTAATGTACCAGAGCCATCTACATCGGCCATCGACGAAACACAGTTACTGCTGGTGTTCTGAGAATATGTCATGTCATCATCATCATCATCAACAAGTACATTCCATCTTGCAGGATGCATAAATGACGCTGGATTACAAAATCGTCTCATACAGCTTCTTAAGACAAAGCATAAAAAAGACATTCCATGAAAAACTTGGAAAGCAATGCCGCATGCTCGCTTCAGCGAGAAATGGCATGGTCGTCTCAACTTTAAAAAGTTAATAGCCATTCACACATGAAAACTTCAGTAATCCTGCAGAAAAATACAGCAACATGGATAGTAAATTCTATTTCGAGCTACTGGTATGCACACATACTATAAATGTAATAACTCATCAATAAATAAGCCAACACATACACCTTTCTCCACAGCCACCATGCAACTGCCATCGGGAGACATATTTTTGCACATAATGACTGTCAACGTTTAATTCGACTCCAATAATTTTATCCTCCATCAAAATGAAAATGGTTGACTAGTTTTTAAAAGTTCAAAACTTGTTTTCAGTTTTAAAGTGGTCTGGCCTTGACCACAATATGTTTGACAGTGCTCATATCTTGTCACCACATTCAGAGCCACAAGACGTTCCCTTTGATTGCCTCAGACAAATTTCAACTACAATGCAAGTGGAAGGAAGCCAAAGGTTTGCCAAAAAGGTATACACACACACACACCCATTTAATGGCCCTTTTTCCGTGACTACCCGGGTGAGCCGGTACCAGAAAGGTAAAACCAGTCTCGATTTTACTGAAGCAAGAGACGGTGAGTGGCAGTGGCATCAGCAGGGCCGTATGCAAGTCTGCACCTTGCTCCAGACAGATAACCACACCAGCACCCCACCACTCAGTTTTTTTTACAGGCAGGATGCCCTTCCCGCTGCCCAACCAACAGCGTCAAAGCACTGAAGGCAAAAAGGTATATAGCAAAATAATAATAAATATCCCATATATGTTAACATCTCTGTTGTAAGGATTTAAGTAAATCAATAAAAAAAGTTTCTCTTAAGCATTCAAAAATGCTTGGCCCACATATTATCAGTAACTGTTAGTAGATAATTTCAAAGTAATTATGCACCAATATTGCAACAGCAAATGAAGCACAAACTGCACTGGAAACCGGTCAGAAGAAGTCATAAAGTGATATTGCTTGTTTAGGATAGTATATATTAATGATGTGGACTTAGAGGTATTAGACACTCGCGTCCATAATTCTCTGTTCAGTTGAGTTGAGTTGTCTGGAATGCGGACTTAGGCACCTTCACAAACTTGTCGGCTTAGAATTAAACACACAATGTATAAAAGCCATAGTAACTGTTTTCACTTTCTGTAACTGGCTGTCGCTTTGTAATGTTTTTGCATCTACATTCTGTTATTTCTCTGCAATGCATTTCTCAACAGAGAGCAAGGTGTTTGATTGAAACTGACTTATACTGAATTACCAAGCAATGGAACCAAACTGCAACCATTTTTCAACTTTAAACAGAATACATTACTATCTACCAGATCAACAAAGCCCCCAGTTCAAAATACAATCAATTTGCTTTTACACAAAATAGCGGTGTAGACTTAAGAAGTTGTTTAACACCACAAGAACACAACAACAAACAGGAAATAGTTTTACGTGCGATAAACCAGAGAGTGTGTAAAAGTAAGTGTAATTAAAAACTTATTAAGGTAAGTAAGCTAATGATGACTGTGCCGGTAAATGTATCCAACGAGTCCTAGCATATTTGTGGGCCGCATACTTAACCGATGAGCAAACTTCAGAAGCTGGTGAGCCACAGTATGTCACTCTACCAATGGAAGATGAAGCTGATGAACCACTCCTCGCTCGCTCTCTTCACTGAACCACGGTGTCTTTTTTTACACCGTGACTGAACGGAAGTAACTGCTGTAACTCCCAGGTATGATTTAGCGCAGTAACAGTTGTAAACAAGCCAGTTTTTATTTTTATTTGTTATATTTGTTAAATTACCTAAGCGCTTGTGGAACAATTGTAAGTAGCATCTAGCGTGTCTTAAGACAGGAGCCTGTTCGGTGTGATGGTTTGTCCGGCTATGGTGTACCAAAGGTCCGGTGCCGGAAACCGGCACTTTTGCAACTTGTTAGCAAAAATAGAGGACCATATTAATATTATACTTAATTTATTTTTCACCGGAATTGCAATACAGAGCTGTTATGGGCGTCTCAAGTCTACCGGTGGTAGGAGCAAAAATGGCATATTCCGTGTGTACACCGTGAAAAATGACAGAAACAGGCATGAAAATGATGTAATTTGTGGTCCTTCTTTATGTTTTGTTAGCCATGTATGCACGCAAAGTGCCATTTTTGCCCCAGCCACCGGTAGACTTGATACAGCACTAACAGCTGCGTATGGCATTTGCAGTGAAAAATACTTAAGTATTATATTAATATGGTCCTCTATTCTTGCTAACAAGTCCCAAAAGTGCCGGTTTCCAGCACCGGATGGAGATATTACATTGATTTTATGTCCTGAATAAAGCACCGTTTACGTGCTCAGCTCCCACTCCGCGACGTCCCGCTTCACTATCCACTCCGTCTTGAAGCCAATATGATAAATTTGCCGCTTCTACACTGATTATTCAAATAGTGATACTAACCCTTTGTAAATTTTTGGATTATGTTGCATTAGACCAGTATTACTGCATGTGTACCAGTTACCTGTTTTAGTAGCTGCTGTGTTGCTTGCTGTAATCTCAAAAGTTTACTGATGTCATCTCTGCTTCACACAGCTGTATGCCAAAGCTGGCTGTTGCTTCTGGGCCATTTTTATGCAATTTTATCTGTTTGCTGTTTGTTTGTATTTTTAGCACAGCAAAATTTAGCAAGAATGTGGCGGCCTTTTATTACTTCATGTGGACTGATAGCAAAAACTCGTCTTCTGAGAGGTTTGCCAATTGTTGGCCCTCATCATCTGCAGTTTAAATCAGCATCCGCAGAAGACTTTCAGCATGTCCCATTTGTGAGTCGCAGTCATGACAAATTAGCGTCCCATTTGGCAGATGATTCCAACATGTGTGATTTCAACTATGGAACATTTGAGGTCCAGATGTTTGAAGCATTGCGTGATGGCCAAGACTCTGTATCATTATGCCACCTTCTTCGCGAAATTAAAAACTCAGGATTGCGACGAGACGATCCAAGACTTGCTGAATCTATGGCAAAAATTGAAAATCTTACGACCGATGTTCCAGAAACGGGAGATATCTGTCTGAGCCTTGCAGATTTGAAGAATATCATCAAGGACAACATTGTGATGATGCGAAAGGTTCTTTTTCGTGATTTTGTCATCCAACAGTTTACAGAATTTTGTGGGGTTGTGGATGAAATCTATTGGGCATGTCGGGCTAATGCTGGTGGCCAGGTCTCGGCATATGTGCCACAGTTGTCGAGGCAGAGTAAAGATATGTGGGGAGTGGCACTTTGCACTATCGATGGACAGCGTCATGCTATTGGTGACGTTGGCATTCCATTCACCATTCATGCTGGTGGTCGTCCTATTAACTATGCACTGGCAGTAAATGAGCTTGGTGAAGACTTGGTTCACCAGTATGTTGGGCAGGAGCCGAGTGATGAGACCATTGCAGGACTTGTTCATTTAGATGGCAATGGCAAACCACAAAACCCACTTATTAATGCTGGGGCACTTATAATAGCATCCCTACTGCATCCTGCACACAACATTGACGAGAGATTTGAGACAGTTACTGCCCAGTATCGTAAACTCTGTGGCGGCGGTCCTGTGTCGTTCAGTAATTCAGCATTCCTAGCAGAGCGAGATGTCGCTGATCACAACTATGCTCTCGGGTATTTTCTGCGTCATCACAAATGTTTTCCAGCCGGTGTAGATCTGCATGAAACTATGGATCTTTATCTGCAGTTATGTTCTGTGGAGATTACTGCAGACTCGGGTGCTGTTATTGCTGCCGCACTTGCTAACGGTGGATTCTGTCCCATCACTGGTCAGCAGGTATGTGATTGTGAAGTTTATGTGTTGCTGTGTTCTTCGCCGAGATGCTTTTTGATGTACAGTTGATGACCAATGTGTTAGTTCAGGGGTGCCAATGTGATATGGGTGTCCCAGAGAGAGAGCTGGTGTAAAGGAAGCAGTATGTCTCTTGTTATTAGTGTGATGTTGTGTGAAGACAATGGCCAGGTGACTGGTTAGAGTTAGTGATTTGTGTTACCATGCCTTCATTGCTTTGAAACTGATGACTGGATGACATGACATTTCACTAATCCTCAGAGGTTTCCTTCTGGAATAGATGGAGGAGGAGTACCCATGGGGAAATCAGCTAACCCAGGTTTACCTGGAAAAGTGTTATTTTAGAGTACTGCATCATTAATACCAGTATGTTGAGAATATCCATGTTAGGTACAGTTGTTACATTTGATTTTAATTTGGTTTGCTCTGACTTTCAGTATGTCTTTGTGAATATCTTTTTGTGAGTGAATTTAGTAGTGCCAGTATCATATTCGCAAGACATATTTTTAATAACTGTTTTGAGCAGCGGAGTCTTGCATGGCAGCTTGCTACACTCACTTCGTGAGCAATGAGCATGGTGATTTTTGAACAGATATTTCACGTGGTAAACTAGTGGCATGTTTTTGGAGTGGTGGGATATTTACTGATGTGAATGAATTTTGAAAATCGATCTGCATTTATGATAGCAAAGCTAGCTACAGGCAAGAGAATAGTGGCAGCATTTTTGACTCATAGTGTAGTAAGTTTATGTTTTGTAATGCACATTGCTGCTTAAAATGAGAGAAATTAAATTTTGGTTATAATGTGTACTACATTTTTGTGTGTTTCTTTAGTGACACCGTTGTTACCAAATATGCTTAATGTTTGGTTGTAGGTTCTCAACCATGTGTCAGTACGTAACACTTTATCTTTGATGCATAGCTGTGGCATGTACAATTATTCTGGTGGATTTGCATTCCGTGTTGGACTTCCTGGTAAGGCAGCAGTTTCTGGTGTCATTCTGCTGGTGATCCCCAACGTCATGGGCCTGTGTCTGTGGTCCCCTGCCATTGACAGCATGGGTATCAGTGTGCGTGGACTTCAGTTTTCTGAGAAACTGGTGCAGAAATTTGACTTTCATCATTACAACAGTCGTCGACACTCAACAGAAAAACCTGCTGCAATCAGTCAGATGCGTTCATCTCACAGTTTCCTGACTTATGGCCGTCACACAGTTAAACTTCTGTTTACTGCAGCAAACAATGATTTAACAGGACTGCAAAGCATGGCTCTTGATGGGTATGATATGTCGGCTAAGGACTATGATGGTCGCACAGCATTGCACCTTGCAGCTTGTGAGGGACATCTCGACTGTGTACGATTTCTCCTGGAGAAGTGTTCTGTTGAACCATCTCCAAGCGATCGTTGGGGCCAAACACCACTTGATGAAGCACACAGTTGTGGACATAAAGCCATTGCAGATTATCTTGAACAACAATTGAATATTCAGCCACCTCAGAAACAATCCATTAAGACTAGTATGAGTAATGGGAATAAAAGTGTTGATAATATTACAAAGACAATGTAATAATACTGTAACAGACCAATGGCATGTGGTGTGTAAGGTGTTAATATTTATTAATATTTTAGCATTGGAAATGGCCAGCCCAGGGAACTGGCTGTGTCAGTTGTATCGACACATTCGTTCCCTATTGTTATCACTGTCTTTCAGTTTTGGCCATTGTCTTTCCATCAGTTTGATCTTTTCATACATAAACTGCATAAACTGGAAGGGTCTCCACTGGTCCAGCCACCAGCTAAACCCTCACCTACAGTCCATGCATCTCAGTAACTTGGTATCAGGCCATGAAGTAAGTCGACTACAACAGCATCTACTTATGCTCTTTACACTAACATTTAGTTTATCACCTCACCCACACTGCAATGCGCGCTGGCAGAGTTCTGACTGAGCAAAAGTTTGTAAACGTTATGTTGTGAAATTTTCTAATTATTTATTATTATATTTATAATAGCCATCTTTTGCAATAAATTCACTTACCAAAAGAATTTTGTAAACAAAATAACAGTCACTAAAAAGCGGATTGCCAGTGTGCAGTGCTATATAGGAACAGGTGAAAAGGCGAATGTTCCACTCCAAACAGTGATTGTATTGTAAGTAATGTGTATGCTACTGATTTCATTATTTTGTGTACCTGTGTCAACATGTAATATTGTTAGTATGATGTTTCTCTACATTGTTGCCTCTTTAAGTAGTGGTACACTCCAAAGGCTATGTTCATTCATGTTTATCTTCACGTCCTTTGATTGCATTAACTTTTTGTCCCTAATCATCTGCTAGGCCTATTTGACATTATTCACCATTCAGTTGATGCATGCACTTATCCCCTTACTTCAAAGTTTGTGATGAAATGTTATTGCTATGGCCAAGACGTCCCTGTCCAGTTATTTTGTGGTCTGTTTTCTTTAATTTA
>Ga0136654_1000470_pt1 | contig 12180 bp, 9 predicted proteins | sample InaspJWI70metaG_FD_94865 | JGI IMG/M metagenome (GOLD analysis project Ga0136654, IMG submission 94865) | Marine gutless worms symbiont microbial communities from Oahu, Hawaii - Inanidrilus sp. 1 OAHU.JWI-70 metaG (version 2) | ecosystem: Host-associated > Annelida > Digestive system >... | reverse complement strand
GCAATTAATCTCAATACCGGCCGAATCCAGGCCCCAAATTCATATTTTTCAGGGCGGCCGCGAGCATCCCGGCGCAACGCCGGAAAAGGGAGTGAAAAATGATAGCGAATGCGGTAGTCGCCGCTAAAATTTTGTCGCAATTCCTCGTCAAATCCCATCTTGATATGTAACCGCGCGACTTCGTATTCGTCCTTGTAAGCCAACAGTTTAAACAGCGATTTAGCCGCGAGCATCGCAAATTCGTCGCGTATTGTTGCCGGTAAGGTCGATCGAAACGCGTCGATGCTGCGGCGGTAGCGATCGGCGTAGGCCTGGTCCTGATATTTACCAAGAAACACCGCATGTTTTTCAATTAATTCTGCAATCGTGGGCCCCGGCATTATGGACGGGTCCAGCAAAGGCTGGATGCTGGCGGGAGACGATTGCATCAATCTGCCGATGGTAATCGCTCGCCAATTCTTTTCAGGCTCCACCCCATTTAATTCGAGCGCCCTTTCCAGTGCGGTTAGGGAAACCGGAACCAAACCCCGTTGCCAGGCGTATCCGAGCATAACAATGTTGCCGAAGATGGAATCGCCAAGCAATTTTTCCGCAATCCGGTTGGCGTCAAGCACCGCCAGATTTTCACTGCCGATGGCACGACCGATATGCGCCAAACGCTCACTGACGCGCAAATCGGCATCGCGGCTGAGCACCAGATCACCGGTTGGCATTTCCGCCGTATTCAAAACCATACGGGTTTCCCTAGCGTAATGTAGCGATGCCCTAGGGGCCGAGCAAACCACGATGTCGCAGCCGATTACGGCGTCGGCGGCGGCCTTTTCGATGCGAACCTGGTTTAACTCGCCGGGCGCGGATGCAATCCTGATATAGCTAATCACGGTACCGAACTTCTGGGAAAATCCGGTAAAATCGAGCACGCTGGCGCTAAGCCCGTCCAGGTGCGCTGCCATTGTAATCAAGGCCCCGACGGTGACGATCCCGGTCCCACCGACGCCGGGTATCAATAAATTATAGGGTTGCGCCAATGGCGGGTTTTGCGGGTCTTTAAGCGCCACGGACAGCCTGCCCAAATCGAGGTCGGGCGTATCGGGCTTGGCGCGCTCGGCGCCCTCGACGGTAACGAAACTCGGGCAAAAGCCATTGAGGCAGGAAAAGTCCTTGTTGCAGGAAGAAAGATTAATCCTGCGCTTGCGCCCGAACTCGGTTTCACGGGGTTCGACGCTAAGGCAGTTGCTCTCGACCGAACAATCGCCACAGCCTTCGCATACCAGGGAATTAATGTAGGCAAAACGCCGTGATTCAATCACTTCTCCACGTTTACGGCGACGCCGTTTTTCGGTCGCGCAGGCTTGCTCGAAGATCAAAACGCTGACCCCTTCGACCTCACGCAATTCACGCTGCAGTGGATCGAGTCGGGAGCGGTCATGAAAACTGACCCGCGACGGAAAATCACCCGGTTTAAACTTGTCGATATCGTCGGATACGATGGCAATGCGCTCGATTCCTTCGGCACGGCAGGCCTGTGCGATACCCGCTACGCTGATCGGCCCGTCAACCGGCTGACCGCCGGTCATCGCCACCGCATCGTTGTATAGAATTTTATAGGTAATATTGGTACCCGCAGCCACGGCTTGACGAATCGCCAGCGATCCCGAGTGATACCAGGTGCCTTCGCCCAGATTCTGGAACATATGCTTGCCGCCGTTGAATTTGGAGCGCACCACCCAGGGCACCCCTTCACCGCCCATTTGCGCATATCCTTCGGTATTTCGGTCCATCCAACTCGCCATGACGTGACATCCAATGCCGGAAGCCGCCTGACTGCCTGCGGGAATTTTGGTGGAGGTATTATGCGGGCAGCCGGAACAGAAATAAGGAGTGCGCGTGGCGCCCGGGACATGGAGAATATCCGGTGTCGGGCTGGTTAGCTTGCGGGCTTTTTCGACCAGCCGCTCCGCCGGGAAAAACCGGTCCAGGCGGGCGGCGATAATCGGAACTAAGCCGAGCGGACTTATCTCGCCGGTCCAGGGGATATTCAAATGTGTTTCCTGGGCATCGTACTTGCCGACCATTTTTTCAGGCTTGTCGCCCGGCCAGTCATAAAAATATTCCTTGAACTGGCTCTCGATGATGCGGCGTTTTTCCTCGATCACCAAGACTTCAGATTTGCCGCGAACGAAATTCAGCGCGTCGCGACGGGCTAGCGGCCAGACCATTCCTACTTTGTAGATGTCGATCCCGAGGCGCCGGCAATTATCTTCATTCAATCCCAGCAGCCGCAGGGCTTCCAGTAAGTCGAGATGGCTCTTGCCGGTGGTCACGATCCCATATGTCGCCGCCGGAATGGCATAGAGTTGTCGATCGATTGGATTAGCCTCGACAAATGCCTCGACCGCTTTGAGTTTAAATCCGATTCTGGTTTCTATTTCCAGGCTGGGCAGATCCGCCTTGCGCACATGCAAACCGCCGGGCGGTAACTCGATAGCGGGCAGGTGGAATTGTCGATCAGGGTGCAGCTCTACCGAACGGCCGGACTCCACCGTCTCGGATATCGCCTTGAAACCCACCCAGGCGCCGCTGTAGCGAGACAAGGCGAGGCCGAATTCTCCGAACTGCAGGTATTCTCCAACCGAAGCGGGATTCAACGTCGGCATAAACCAGGTCATGAATGCCACATCCGACTGGTGCGGCATGGAAGACGAAACACAGCCATGATCGTCGCCCGCGACCACTAAAACGCCGCCCTTCGGCGATGAACCGTAGGCGTTACCATGCCTGAGCGCGTCCCCGGAGCGATCGACCCCGGGCCCCTTGCCGTACCACATCGAAAACACGCCCTCGACTGCACAATCGGGATCAAGCACCGCTTGCTGCGCACCCAGGACGGCGGCCGCAGCCAGATCTTCATTGATCGCGGGCATAAATTCGATGCGATCCTGTTTTAATCGATCGTTAATGCGCCACATTTCGAGGTCTAGCGCACCCAGGGGAGAACCGCGATAGCCGGATACGAACCCCGCCGTATTTAATCCCGCGCCACAGTCGCGCCGCGCTTGTTCGAGCATGATACGTACCAGCGCCTGAGTACCGGTCAAGAATACCCGGCCGCTGGAGTAGTCGTAACGATCCAGTAGCTGGTAGTCGAAATTCGATTTTAGCGTGGGCGGCATATATTCCGGGTTACTAACTAATTGGTATATTTTACCGCCTATAAAGCGAAATATTCTTTCTATCTTTCGTAAAAACGCGATATAATTGAAATATTATTCCATTTATTTGCACTTACCGATTAATTTTTTCATATGAAACTAAACAATAAGGATCGGCAACTACTCGCGTTGTTACAAAGCGACTGCCGTATTCCCAACGCCGAACTGGCGGAAAAAGTCGGCATGTCGCCATCGGCTTGCTGGAGACGCGTGCGCGCCCTGGAAGAGGCGGGCGTTATCGAACGCTATGGCGCGGTTTTGTCCTCGGCGAGACTAGGCCTGACGTTTCAAGCCGTGGTCCATGTTCAATTGACGCGTCATGACCCCGACGCATTGCAGGCTTTCATCGAAGGGGTCGCGTCTCGCGGGGAAGTTCAAGCCTGTTACGCGACAACCGGACAAGCGGATTACCATCTATTGATCAAATGCGAAAATCTTGAAACCTTCAATCAGTTTCAGGATGACTTTCTGTTTCAACTACCGGCCATACGCAGCGCCCAAACCAACCTGGTGCTCAGGGAGATCGCGACGTCGGGAGCGGACTTGCCTCATTAATATCGCGGGCGATTTATTTACTATTATCGGATCCTTTAGCGTCGGCGCATGCTTCGTTTACGCGAAGTAAAGTTGTCGCGCAGCTTAAACGCGCAATTCGGGCAGCGGTTCCGCTGCGGGCACGAAACGCAGGGCCACGCCATTATTACACCAACGTTGCCCGGTGGGCTTGGGTCCATCCCCGAATACATGGCCCTGATGCCCCCCGCAACGGGCGCAATGGTATTCGGTGCGCGGAATAATCAGCTTCCAGTCCCGTCTGGTGCCGGTATTGCTTTCGATGGCTTGATAAAAACTGGGCCAGCCGGTACCGCTGTCAAACTTGGTATCGGAAACAAACAAGGGCAGATAACAGGCGCTGCAAACATAGGTACCGTCGCGTTTTTCATCATTTAATGGACTGCTCCAGGGGCGTTCGGTGGCCTCTTCGAACAACACCTCGAATTGCTCGGAATTCAACAACTCGCGCCATTCTTCCAGGGTTTTGTCGATGGGCGTGAATTTGCCATTCATCGCCTCGACCTGCGAACCGGCGAAAACAGCCCTGCTGGTCGCAATGCTTGCCGCGGTAGCGAGCGTGCCGGTAATAAATAGTCGCCTGTCCACAAAGCGATCTCCTAATAGGTTCAGTATCTCTATGAGACCGCGGGCATCGAATAAAATTCCCTATCGGTCCCCCAATGCGCTGGCGCCGGAATCGCTAAATCCGGTCTCTGAGGCCGGGCGGATATGCCGTAGGCCGCCTCGAACCCGCTCCGAAAAGCGGGCTAGAACGCAGCCAAAATCAAACGGCGAGGTAATTCATCCAGGCCGACATCCGCAACAGGGTCTTGCGCAGCAGCGCCAATTGCGGAAACCGATCGCCATAAACAGCGATGCGGGCATAGGATCCGCCGGGAATCCGCGATACATAGCTGGCATAACGCGGATCGCTGACATTGATCAGCACCGGGATTTGGGCTTGGCGCGCCATCGCGGGCAGGTTGGAAAAATTATCACGAGTCCCCGGCTCCTGTTCCGGCAGCGGCAGCACCATTTGCACTTCGCCCGCAAATACCTGGCCCGGAATGCCGTCGAAAGTCACTTCAGCCGCGCTACCGTCGCTCAGACGGAGTAAGCTGTTCTGGTGGAACCAGGCGATCAGATTGCGCTCCTGGCCCGTCGTCGGCACCTCAGCCGTCGACGCGACGGCAGCGGCCGGGGTCGGCGCCGTGGCCAGATACTGCCGGCTGTTGGCGGAGTAAGGATGGTAATAATTCAGCAGCTGAATGAGCGCAAACACCAGGACGACCCCGCCGATCGAAGCGCCGGGTAAAGTCCATCGGTTGAGGGGTATCCTCAATACCGTGAAAACCGCAATACAGACCGCGATATAACCCGAGATTAAAAACATTTCCATAGGTTTACCTGGCGTGCGGCGGCTAGGCGGCGTCAGACGCCGCCATAATAGCCTTTTCGATGCGTTCAATCCTGTCGTCGAGGACCTCGAACCGGTGCCGCAGTAATATTACCGAATCGGTAATATCCTCATCCCTCTGTTCACCCCTGCCCGCCTGCGCATCCGGCTTGTCGTTAGTCGCGGTATTTTCACTAATATGCCGGAAACCTGAGCTCGCATCTTCGCGGTAAACCGCAGACCAGATCCACAGTAGCGGCCAGATCGCATGCAGCGTGAACAGACTAACCCAGCCGGCATAGTAGATTGCGTCCTGATGAGGATGATTGCGGGCTGCGGCAATCTTATGTGGAATGGAGAGGATCACGATAGCGCCGAACAGCAGGCCGATTGCGGTGAATATCAGCATTCCGAGAGCAAGGTGATCGAGCGTATCGTTCGATATATTCAGCATCGTCGTTGGAGTTTAGTTCAAAAAACCTGAGCCGCTTTTGAGACCTGTTCTCTTTTTTACGGCCAATTACCCGCAGATATCCGGTCTAGAACCCGGCAGGAATCTCGTGCAAATCCCCTTGCTATCTCGAGATTAGCCGTAGATCGAGCGCTGCCCGGCGTCATCGGTAGGTTCAATCAAGGTCTCGTTATCGTCTACCGCGACGAATTTACTGGCGACCGCCAGCAAATCCTGGATCACGTAGGTATGCTCGCCGATCACGATCGGCTGTAACGGATTGACGAATCCTTGTTCGAATTTCACCAACGCATTATTTTTCTTCAAATAAGTACCGTTGGTCGAATTCAAATCTCGCAGGAAGATTTTCCCGTCGGTTATCATGATTTCAGCGTGTTGCTTGCTGGCGGTGGGCGAATCCATATAAATATGACCCTCACGTCCCAGTATGTACGTCCGGCCTTCCATGCGCTCCAGTTTTTCGCTCAGGTTATTTTTCATCTCTTTGATCTCATTGTGTCGACCCGATGCCAAACTTCCCAATCAGGCCCGCGTGTAACGATTCGCAGAACCGGATTCTTAGTCAAGTAGGACGTAAGATTACATCAAGGCAATCATATTTCTAGTGTAATATTTCGGTTTTTTACGACCTTCGCCCAGCGTGGCGCCCAATAGTGACCGCTTTAAACCGCTAATATTGCAAGCCCCAGAACAGATTCGATACTTCCCAATTAATTTCGCATCCACGTGGTCTCGGGTTAAGATTTTGGCTCCCTGACCCAGGCAGCCAAAAGGCCGAAAACCTTGCCCCGATTCTCCCTTCCCGTCGAAGATTGTCTCGATGCCCTGAAACTCAGTTTGCAAGGGCGCGACGAAGTATTGCTGGAAGCGCCGCCGGGCGCCGGTAAAACCACCCTGGTCCCGCTAGCGCTGTTGGCGCAACCCTGGCTTGCCGGTAAAAAAATTCTGATGCTCGAACCGAGACGAATTGCAACCCGGTCCGCCGCATTTAGAATGGCCGGCCTGTTAAACGAAGTCCCGGGTCAAACGGTCGGTTATCGCATGCGGCTGGACTCGAAGATCGGCGTAAACACCCGCATAGAAATCATCACCGAGGGTATTTTGACGCGAATGCTGCAACAGGATCCCGCGCTGGAAGAGGTCGGGTTGGTGATATTCGATGAATTCCATGAACGAAGTCTCGATTCGGACCTGGCACTGGCGCTGTGCTTGCAAGGACGGGCGCTGTTTCGCAACAATGCCGGGGACCCTCCCGCGTTAAAAATTCTACTGATGTCGGCCACGCTCGACAGTCGGAATATTGCACAGCTACTCGGGAATGCGCCGATCGTTAAAAGCGAAGGCAGGCTCCATCCGGTGGACATTATTTACAGCGGCGTGCGCCGGCCCAACGAAAATATTGTCGAACGTATGGTCGCCACGACGAAACAGGCGCTGAAGGACAACCCCGCCAGCAGCTTGCTCGCCTTTCTGCCGGGCCAGGGGGAAATTCGAAGCTGCACCGCGGCGCTGGCAGACTGGTTGCGCGCAAACCATATTTCCGACATCCACCTGCGCCCGCTGTATGGCAATCTATCGATCGAAGCGCAGCAACAAGCTATCGCCCCGCTGTCCGGCAAGGAGTCGCGGGGTCAAAAGGTCGTACTGGCTACCAATATCGCCGAAACCAGTCTCACCATCGAAGGCGTCGATGTCGTCATCGATTCGGGCCTGGCACGCGTGCCCCGCTTCAATCCGTCCACGGGCATGACCGGTTTGCATACGGAGCGAATTTCAAGCGCATCCAGTCTGCAACGCGCGGGCCGCGCCGGCAGACTGGGGCCAGGGAAATGTTATCGGCTCTGGTCGGCCGAGCAACAGCGGCAGCTGGCACGGCAGAGCGCGGCTGAAATACTGCAGGCCGATCTCGCACCGCTGGCTTTGCAGATACTGCAATGGGGGATAAACGATCCCACCGAGTTGACTTGGCTGGATCCGCCACCGCAGGGGCACTGGCTGCAGGCGCTGGATTTGCTCGAGTTACTCGGCGCGCTTGACCGGAAAAACGGCACGCGCGTGCTCAGCCCCCACGGACAAGCCATGACGGCTTTGCCGCTGCACCCCAGGCTCGCACATTTACTGCTGCGAGGCGCCGAAATCGGGTGCCTCGAGCCGGCCGCGTTGCTGGCAAGCCTATTATCCGAGCGCGACCCGTTAAGCGCAAACAACCCGGATCTCGGCGATCGGCTCGATATTCTAACGGGAGAATCGCCAATACCCCGGCAACACCGGGGTTGGGTCGACAGGACCCGCCAACTGGCGCATCAACTGGAATATGGCGCATCAACTGGAATATCAGGTAAGCCGATTGAAGCGACCGCCGCCGAGCTCCCATTATTCGATTCGGGTCGAACAGCTACCGGGGACGTTACTCGCTTACGCCTACCCGGACCGGGTGGCGCGGCGGCGACATTCCGGCAGTTACCAACTCGCCAACGGCCGCAGCGCCAGTCTCGCCGGGTCGCATAATCTGGGCAAAAATCGCTGGCTCGCCGTGGCCGAAGTGAGCGGCATCACGGGCGGCAAGAGCGATATAATCCGCTCGGCAGCGACGCTTGACGAAAGGCTTTTTGAGACAGCACTGGTCGAACTGGTGCAGCCTGAAACCCTTGCCGAATGGGATAACAAGGCCGGTCGCTTCGTCGCCGAAGCGCAACGCAAAATCGGCGCTCTGGTGTTGCAAAAAAAGACCCTGAACGAGGTCCCGGCGGCAGCCAGGCAACAGGCCTTGATTCGATTACTGCGCGACCGAGAACTCAAGCCACTGCCCTGGAGCGCCGCGCAGCGCCAGTGGTGCGCCAGGATTTGCCTACTGCGCTCGATCGGTAGCGCGGCCGACTGGCCCGACGTAAGTCACGAATTTTTACTCGCCACGCTGGATGACTGGCTGGCGCCCTATCTCGATCAAGTCAATTCGTTACAGGATTTCAAGAAGCTTGATTTAACAGCGATTCTCGCAGGCTTGCTGACCTGGGAACAACAACAACGATTGAACCAGCTGGCGCCCACCCGTTTGACCGTAGCCTCGGGTTCGTCGATCGCGATCGACTATACGCGCTCGCCACCGGTGCTGGCGGTCAAGCTGCAGGAGATGTTTGGCTGCGAGCAAACCCCGACGGTCGCCAATGGCAAAGTCGCTCTGCTAGTACACCTGCTGTCGCCGGCCGGCAGACCGCTGCAGATTACCCAGGACCTGGCCGGTTTTTGGCGCTCGTCTTACCACGATGTCAAAAAGGAAATGAAAGGACGATATCCCAAACACTCCTGGCCGGACGATCCGCTGGCTGCGCTTGCAACGCGCAAGACCAAACGTCAAAGTTGAGCGCCTAGCTGGCTGGGATCTCCCCCGCCAATGCCGTATCGGCGCGATGCACGCTGAGTTGCGGAAACGGTATCACCCAGTCGTGCGTCTCGCATACGGCCACGCAGGTTCGCTGAATAAGTCGCTCAATCGCATAGTAGGAGGCGGCGCTATTGCCGTCCATGGTGGCGAATATCAGATAGTCGAGCGAACTGCTGCCCGCCGCTTTGAATTCCACCTGCAGATTTTTCAGATCGTCTGCGAAACCGGCGTCCGTGAAAGCTTGTTCCAGGGCGCTCCTGAATGTTTCAGGCACACGATCCAGAGCAATGTCCTGATGTCGATAGTCGATCCCGAACACGACGATGACGCCAAAACCGTCGCGCGAAAGATTACGCGGATTGAGTTGTAAAAAGTCAGGCGTGGCGAACTCCACCGGGCTGCCGAGTACCTTGATGCACACCCGTTCGACCGTCTGTTGCAAGACTTGTCCAAAATCACCGTTGGACAACAGCAGGTAATCACCGACACGACAGGGAAACCAGGGTTCGCCGGTATCGGGGCGCGATGCCAATTGCGCGAGCGCCGCCAGCGGTAAACGAACAATGCCTTCCAGATCGGGATTGCGTAATTCCGAGTAAAGATTGAGCGAATCGATTTTGAATGGCAGGCCCTGGTAAATCAGACGCTCCCCTTGCCGCGCGGCACCGGCATTGAGCAGTAGTCGTACTTCCAGTATGTAACCCGGCAGAAAGCGCCAGACACCGAGCGCGAGCATGATCAGCGCGATGATTGCCAATGACAGCAGCAACACATCGCCGCGAACATAGAATACCGACAAGACTGCCAGCGTCACCAGAACTATGCTCAATAAATGGTAACCATAGAGTAACAGCCGAGTTCGGGCAGCGCGCGCGCGCCCCGGGGCAGGCCGGCGATGCCCGCTAACCAGGCGCCGCAGCATGCGCAAGACATACCATAGAAAAACCCCGGCCACGAGAGCGCTCAGCAAGGTCAGCCCGCGTCCCAGAATAAACTCGTAGGCACTGGCCCCCATGGTTTCCAACAGTCGGCTCTTTTCTGCCTGGAGAAATCGCAATTCGTCGCGCGAGGCTTCGAGGGCGTGGTTGATTTCATCGTGGCGCTGCCGCCAGGATGCCGCGACACCGGCCAGCCTTTCGACGACCGCCGGCGGCGCTGGTTGCCGATCGAGTTGCGCCAGCGCATCGAGTGCCCTGGACGCAACCAGGAGTTGCCGTCGGTGCAACTCGATGGAGGTGCGCAGTTCGGCGATCCGGCGAGGTTTATCGGTCGCATCCCTGAGGCTATCGAGCACCGGCTGGGCGATTTGGACCAACTCCGCCCGCCAGTCGAACTCGGAGTCATCGGCAACCTCCAGACTGCGCAGGCTGAGACCGTCGGCGGCAGTCTTTTCAAACGCTTCCGTCAATTCCCGGATGCGCTGCTGGAGCCCGGCAATCTGCTCTTCAAGCTTCTTCCGGTCGACTTCATCGGCCGTTGCGCTTTGTTCCAGCAAGTTTCGAACCTGCTCGCGCCGGTCTTCCAGCGCGGCCCGGATAGTCTGCAGTTTGCGGATCGTCTGCCTGCTATCAGGCGCGGCGCTTGACCTCGAATGCGGCGCTGTTTCCAGCGCCGCATCGTCCGGCTTGCCGGTTTGCGCGGAAGCCGTCGACAATACGAGTAGTGCGGCGACTGTGGCCATCAGCGCACGCGCGGGGATACTTCTGCTCAAGCTTCAACTCACCTTGGATAGTCCACTTTGCATTATGTCATACCGATACTCTGATCAGCGAGGGCGATTGCAGGCCGGTGGGGCGGATTCAGGTTCCGGGGCAATAGCCGACCCGCTTCGCCCCTGGTATATATACCAAGTGCCTGTGCATTTATTTTTACCGAAAAGACGATCGTCGCGGTCAATTTTCGTGCTGGAGAAGACGGCTACCGATGCTATTATTGCGCCACTTTAATCGCTCGCCCCGACTCCAGCCGGTCGGGGAGGCAAACCAGGATGAAGCAAATGACCAAAACCTGTGGCGAAGTACTGGTAGAGCTCCTGCAAGCTTACGGTATCGAAATCGTGTTCGGTATACCCGGAGTTCACACGGTCGAGCTGTATCGCGGCTTGCCGGCTACCAATATCCGCCATATTACGCCCAGACACGAACAAGGCGCCGGATTTATGGCCGACGGTTATGCTCGCGTCACCGGCAACCCGGCCGCCTGTTTCATCATTTCGGGTCCGGGAATGACCAATATTGTCACCGCCATGGCGCAGGCCTACTCCGATTCGGTGCCGATGCTGGTCATCTCCAGCGTCAATAATTCGCATGAACTCGCGCTCGGCCAGGGGCGGCTGCATGAGTTGCCCAGCCAGCGTCAACTGGTCGCCGGGGTTTCGGTGTTCAGCCCACGGTGGCTCGTCCCAACGAGTTGGAAGAAGTCTTGGCGCGCGCCTTCGCCGTGTTCGACAGCGCCCGCCCCGGTCCGGTACACATCGAATTGCCGCTGGACGTCATAACCGCCGGCGCGACCTCGATAACCGCCCAACCGGTTGGCGCACGCTACCGCTCCGGCCCCGGCAGCCGGGCGATTGCCGACGTGGCGGCGCTACTGCAGCAGGCCTCGAATCCATTTATCGTGCTCGGCGGCGGCACCCAGGACGCGCCGCAGGAGGCCCGCCAACTGGTCGACCGGCTCGGTATCCGCACGGTGCTCACCGTCAATGCCAAGGGTGTGCTGCCACCGGATCATCCGTTGAGCCTGGGTAGCCGTATGCCGCAACAGCCGGTGCTCGATGCACTGCAGGCGGCCGACGTCGTGCTCGCCATCGGCACCGAGCTCGGCGAGACCGACACCCTGCTTTTCGACGACCAACTGCGGCTTAGCGGTAAAGTCATTCGAGTGGATATCGAACCCGAACAAATGTCACGCAATGTATTGCCCTATATTGCAATTTGCGCGGATGCGGGTTTAACCATGCAGGCATTATTCGATGCGACGCCGGATTTCGAAGCATTCGAGCATCAGGCGGAAGTATCGGAGCTGCGTAGAAAAGCCGACGCACTGGGCCCCGAAACCTATCGCAAGCACGGAAAATTCCTCGATTTGATCGCAGAATCCCTACCCGGGGTCGCCATCGCCGGCGATTCGACCCAACCGGTGTACGGCGGCAACGTGTTTTACG
>Ga0136654_1000469_pt1 | contig 12192 bp, 9 predicted proteins | sample InaspJWI70metaG_FD_94865 | JGI IMG/M metagenome (GOLD analysis project Ga0136654, IMG submission 94865) | Marine gutless worms symbiont microbial communities from Oahu, Hawaii - Inanidrilus sp. 1 OAHU.JWI-70 metaG (version 2) | ecosystem: Host-associated > Annelida > Digestive system >... | reverse complement strand
AGATATGGCTTATTCCTTCTGCGTGAGTTTTTCTTCCAGCCTTTTCGCATGACCGTGGGCTTCCATGGACAGGAACAAACCGTGGGCTTCTTGCAGCATTTGTTGATGACCGGCATCATCGTCTTTAAGCCGGGCTAATTTGGCGTGATGCTCGATTACGAACGGCCGCATTACCTCTCCGCCGGTCTCTTCAATCAGTTCATCAGCCCGCGCGAGGGCTTTTGCGATGCGGGATTGATCCTTTATTTGTTCACGGTCCATAAGAAGAATCCCTGCCAGGGTGATCTGGGCCTGCAGCTCCCAGAAAAGTGTTTCTTTGCTGCAGGCTGCTGCAACGGCTTCTTCGGCGGTTAAAAGCGCTTGTTTCAGATCGCCGCATCCGGCCAGGGCTTCTGCCAAAAGAGCCAGGAAGGAAGCTTCCGCCTCCAGTCCAAGCTTATGCTTTCTGGCCTGCGTCAGTGCATAATCGACTGAATCCCGGGCCTGCGGCCAAAGCTGTCCTATTAGATGCGCCCTTCCAAGGGCTGACGCTGAAACGACCTTGGCCCAAGTGGAACCCGAGCGTTCTGCCAGCTCCACGAAAACTCGGGCATCACGCAAGCAGTCATCGATATCACCGATATAAGTGGAAAGATTGGCGCGAATTAAGGCTTCGGTATGGGTCGTACGTAAGTCCAGTTTTGATTTGTCGTCTGAAGATATGAGATTCGCTGCTTGATCGATGAGTGTCCCGGCCTGTTTAAGTTGACCCATCATCGACAGGACATTTGCTTTGGCGAGTAGAAAAGAGCGTAGTATGCGTTTAAAAACCACTTGTGGCAGTAACGTCTCCGAGGCTTCGCAGCCGGCAATTCCTTCTTCAATCAGCGTCAATGCCGATCTTAAGTCACCCTGATGGAATTCTGCGACATAACGGCGCTGCAGAAGGCCAAGCTTAATCTCGGGATCGGGTACATTCGCAGCGATAATCGATGCCGCATTAAGATACCGTCGCTGTCCAGCAAAATCGCCCGACCATCCCAAGCGCGCCGCCATGTCCTCGTGAAGACGCAACAGAGAATGAGAATCACCAAATTTTTCGGCCAAGTGCCGGCCCCTTTCAAATATGTCTTTGACCTCCTTGGGTGAAATATCAACGCGACCGCCAATGTCTAGGGCTCCGCAACAGGCCTCCAATTGCAATTTCAAAGCTTCCTCGGTTGCCGACACTTGCTGAGCCAGTCCCAGGGCCTGCGTCCAATGGAAGAATGTTCTTTGAATTTCAGCAAAACCTGCCACTCGTGCGGCGCGTCGATGCCAACGGGCAGCCTTGAGCTTTTCATCGGCCCTTTCCCAGTGATACGCCATCAGACCGGCAAGTTCATCCCGCCGCTGGGGATGAATCCTTTCGATAGCCAAGGCTGTGCGGCGGTGAAGTTTTTCGCGTGGTTTACTGAGCAACGAGTGGTAGGCCACCTCTCTCACTATCGGGTGCCTGAAGGCATAAACCTGCTCCAGATAAAACGCTTTTTGGTAAAAAAATTCAACCTCATTCAGTTTGTACAGGCACTCGTCGAGTACGGTTCCGACCAATTCCGTTGCTTGGCGCAGGATACTCTCCTCAAACTCCTGGCCGATGACCGATGCCGCCTGAAGAACCTGTTTGGCTGCCTCTCCGAGACGGTCGATGCGAGCCGCGAGCACAGCTTGCACGGTACGCGGCAGTGTTTGCGTTTTGACGGATTTCACCAATCGATAGGCACTGTGTCGCCCGACAAGATTGCCGGCCTCCACCAGGGAACGGACCAGTTCCTCGATGAAAAACGGATTGCCAAGCGCACGCGAAACTATTTTCTGAGCAAGGTCTCGAGTCGACGGATCATCGCCAAGTATATCCTCCAGCATTTTCCGGGCACCGGCGTCGTCCAATGCGGGTAAAGGAAGATTCCGGCAAATAGATCTGTTCATCCAATTCCGGTGATATTCAGGGCGAAAATTCAGCAGAAGTAACGTTCGTGAATTCTTTACCGCATCAACCAGACGGGCGATGAAGGCATCGCTTGACGGATCGATCCAGTGCAGGTCATCGATCAGAATTATCAGTGGCTCCCGTTTGGACATCGACCGAACCAGACGTTGGATCAAAGCGAACAGTCGTCGTTGACGTTCTTCCGAATCCGCTTTTATAACCGATTGTTGTGGATCGGTCACAGCCAGAAATTCAAACCAGATTGGCAGGGTATCTTTGAAAGCTTCGTCCAGTAAAATCAGAGTGCCGGCTATCTTCTTGCGGGTCTCTTCTTCTTGCTCTTGTTCTGAAATCCCGAATATGTTTCGTAACAGCTGCAAAACCGGCAGTAAAGGAACAGTCTGAATATGAGAGGCGCAATTTGCTTTGCAGATTGTAACCCCCCGGTCACGGTTGAGCTCCAAAAATTCATAGCATAGGCGGCTCTTGCCGACCCCTGGCTCACCGACAACGCCAACCACATTTCCCTGGCCGCTCAGGGCCTGCTCTAGCGCGGAATCGAGGATGGCCATTTCATCGCCGCGGCCGATGAAACGGGAAAAGCCGCGCTCCCGCGAAATATCGAGCCGGCTCTGATATTTACGGATTCCTACCAATTCATAAATGCGTATCGGTTGGCGGACGCCTTTAACCATAGAAATTCCAAGATCTCGCACACGGAAAAATCCTTCGATAAGCTTGTTGGTGTGTTCGGTGATATAGACACATCCAGATTCAGCCAGTTGTTCCATGCGTGCAGCTAATCCTACCGTCTGCCCCTGGGCCGTGTAATCCATGCGCAAATCGTCGCCGATTTTGGCAACGACGACCTCGCCCGAGTTCAGACCGATACGAACTCCGAAATTGAGTCCACGCTTCACCCGCATCTGGTCGGCATGACGCCGCAGCTCACCTCGCAGGTGAAGCGCGGCATAACAGGCCCGTTGGGCGTGATCTTCGTGAGCGATCGGCGCCCCGAACAATGCCATAATGCCATCGCCTGTGTACTGATTGATGGTCCCTTCAAAGCGATGAATCCCGGCGGCGAGGATCTGGAAAAAATCATCCAGAATGGCATGCCAGGCTTCAGGATCGACCTGTTCGGCCAGTTCCATTGAACCTTTGACGTCGGCAAAGAGCACGGTTACCTGTTTGTGTTCACCCTGAAGTGCGCTGCGGGTGGTCAGGATTTTGTCGGCCAGATGTTTGGGCGTGTAGGCACGGATTGCTTCATTGTGACGGCCAGCGGAATCAGTCGGTTTGCCGCACCGATGACAGAATTTGGCGTCCGGCGAAATTTCAGTCCGGCAGTTGGCACAGATCAGGAGGAGACGAAATCCGCACTGTTGGCAAAAGTTGGCTCCCGGTGGGTTTTCGTGCTGGCAGCTGGTGCAGGCTATTGTGTTACTGTTGGAATGGTTGCCATCCATATTTTCCACCCCAATTGAAAAGCAACTGGCAGTTGATGGTTATTTGTCATTAGGTATTGGAAAATTTGGAAAACTTCAATTTTTGTTTTGGTAGTCTTGGTAAAATCTAAAAATTTTTGTGAGTCTTATTTTGTGAGAATTCCCCAGTGAAATGAGCTTCGCACTGTCATTACATGAGTTTCACTGGGCAAGAATTTATCGGGGCAGGCAAAGCTGATCTGCAAAGCGCAGGATCAATTCACCGAATGCAATTTTTTCCCGCCATTCTTTCGGTATCCCTTCCAGGCCGTAGTGCGCCCCGGCGATCTGGCCGTACACTGCGCCGGTGGTGTCGGCATCGTCCCCCAAATTCACTGCCAGCAGGGCTCCCTCTTTAAAATCATTTCCGTGAAAAAACGCCCACAGGGCCGCTTCGAGGGACTTGACCACATAGCCGGATCCTTTTATTTCCGGCGGATTTTTGACCTTGAACGAACCCGCGGCTATATCATCGATCTCGGCGCAAAGCGGATGCGCATTCCAATGCCCCGGCTGCGGGCAGTAACGCTCAGCCAAAAGCGCATTCTTGTCGTCCCCGCTCAGCGCGCCGACGACCAAACCGGCCAGGTAGCGGCAGGCATCCACGGCGGTTTTTGCCCCATGGGTGGTGCGGGAGCTTTCACCGGCCCGCTCAATGGCTGCCGGCGGGTTGCCGGCAAAAAACATCGGGATCGCAGCCAGCCGCATGATCGACCCGTTTCCGGCCGAATGGGGATCGCTGGACCCGCAAAACGGCTCCTGCGTTTTTTCAAATTTTACCAGGGCACCCCTAATGGTGTTTCCGATGTCGAAACAGCGGCCATTGCTGCTAAGATGGCCTTGACGATACCAGCGGATGTAACGCTTCATCTGGTCCACCGGATCGAAGTCCTGTCTTTCAACCAGGCTCTCCGCAAGGCACAAAGCCATGGATGTGTCGTCGGTCCACTGGCCGGCTTCCAGATTAAAAGGCCCCCCGCCGACGATTTCGGTTATCGGTGAAAAGGTTCCCGGCGGTCTGAACTCCAGCGTCGTACCGAGCGCATCCCCCACCGCCAGGCCCATCAAGCATCCCCGGTGGCGATTGACATCAAGCACTGACATTTAATTTTACTCCACCCAATTAAGGTGACGGGAATACGCTTAAAAAACACGAAAGCCTTAATCTGTGATTAAGAGCGTAATAACAGTCATCGTTGACCCATTTTTAGAATGTTTATAGCCACCCCGGTACGATAGTTCCTACCTACGGGGCAGGCAGACAAACACAGATTTACCCTGTTGTATCCCACATTTGCGGGTTTTACCAGAGGTGGAAATCCAACGCATTCCCCTATTCAAACTGCTGTTTGAACTCCTGAAACGCTCTTTTTAACTCCACCAATTCATTGCGCAGCGTCCGGATGTCCTGTTCCACTTTTTCAATCCGCTCGGATTCCGCGGTGACGCCAGGCCCGGCAGCAGGCGCTGTTTCTTCTTCAGCGATTTGCGGTTCACCGCAGAGAAGGTGGATGTAGCGGGATTCCTTACGGCCGAGCTGCCGCGGCAGGCGCCTGGCAAAGTCGTATTCTTCAAGATGGCCCAGGGTTTCTTGAACCTCGTCCAGGCTTTCGAAATTGCACAGCCGGGCGGTGCGTCCCTTGATCTCACCGGCTGTCTGCGGCCCTCGAAGCAGCAGCACGCAAAGAACTGCGGATTCCCGGGGAACAAGGTTGTGCGCATGGGTAAAACGCTCCTCGACCTTCGGGACCCGACCGACGCGGCTTATGTGGATCAGGTCTTTCTGCGCCAAATCGTCCAAAACCTCCTCCACCGTCTGCTCCATATAGGAGACGACCGGATTGCGACTCGATTTCTGGTTGCAGGCGTTGGTCAGGGCGTTTACGGAAAGGGGGTAATAATCCGGTGTTGAGAGCTCTTTTTCAATCAGACTGCCGAGCACCCGGACCTCTTTATCGTTGAGCACAATGTCCATAATATAAGTTCTCATTTTGAATATGTGAAATCATATGCCAACAGGCTTCATGAAAATTATCTGCAAATACATCTCGGAGATGATTTTTTGGTGTATAACTCTGAAGCAGCCGAAGACCCCCTTTGGTAATAATATTAATATATTTGTTATTATTTGCCGCTTCAAGCAACTTGAAGAAACTATCACGAAAAACATTACCCAGTTTAAGTTTATCCGGCATTCCGAATACCGCACATGAGTATACATCACCGGTTGCTTTGATTAAAGGGGTTGGGACAACGAAAGCGCCGACAGTCTGAAAAAAACAGCCTCGTTCCTTGCACATTTTTTGGATGGGAACTCTTCGTTGAGGAAATGCAGGATCATTTGCGGCTCTCCCGGCAAGTATATAGGTTCTTGAAGTGAGAAAAATTTGTGACCATGGAAAACTTTTTCCCGTTAAGTCACGATAGCATGACTCGAGTTGCTTCAATTTATTTTCGCCAAATCTTTCCGAAAGGCTCGATATACACAAAGCTAATTCCTTTTCACTGAAAATATCTCTAGCTGCAATCAATGCATTTACAACATTGGTTAAAGGGACTTTTTGTTCTCCAATGGATATCAGCAAAACCGGTCTGAAAAGTCGTGTATCCACAATACCGGCATCATTTAACTGGTGAAGATATTTCTTCGCAGAATTGTACGTTTCAGCCCAGAATGCGTTTGTTGTCAACTTAACAATATCCACTGCCCCTCGGCACTGATCTATAAACGATAACAGCTTATGAAAAACTGTAAACACCTCCCCGCCTGTAATAGAGATGCCCGGGATCCCAAGTTTTTCAAGTTCAAAAGGAATTCTATGAAGGATGTGATCCGGCAATGTATCACAGTTGTCAACAAGTTTTGACGACATGCCGCAATGAGGACATGATATGTTGCAGCCGTTGGTTAATTCGACTTCAACTTTAAGCGGCCGGTAAAACCAATTACCAGGCAGGGTATTGCATTGATTGGCTCTTACGATCTTAAAAAAATCAGAGGTTTTGACGGCATGTTTACCTTTATATGGTATCAATTCTTGAGATAATTCATCCCCATGCATTGCTACAAAATATTCATTGTCAACTTTCATATTATTGTCCATTTTGGCATTTTGAATAGAACCATTGCTTCGCCGATCTGCTATAGAAAAGGCTTCGAAGAAAATATAAATTTGAAAAATTTTCATTGTTTAAGTATAAGTTAGGGTGCTTATAACGAATCCATCCCCGATTTTGCGCAAACGCAAGCTCCGGTTCGTACAGAGCGTTAAGTGAGACGCCAAAAAGCTTATGGAAATGGTCGATATTAATCTTGCCATAATTAAGAGAGAAGAGAATATGTTTAGCAGCCAGTTCCTCTAATGGAAGGCTATAACAATATTCAACGCAAGAATTTCCGTTATTTGTATTTCTGACATAGTCATCCACCTTGTAATTGTTAAATAGCCAAAATCCCTTGTACAGTGTAGTAGCATAGTTGCCTAATCCCAAGAATGGCTCACCCCACAGCAATCTTCTTTCAAAATATTCGCTTGTGCCTGTTTCACTATCGTGCCGGGAAAAATTAACGGATCCGTAGTCTGCATAATATCCATTTTCAGTTAAGTATGCGTAAGCCCAATCATACATTCGGTCGATTTCATCGAGCCGGGGAAGGTGAAACAAATTCTTGGCAAGTGTCGGCCCCTTACCCCTGTAGAGGCAATCATATATTGTTATTGAGTCGGGTTTGAAACTGATCGCCTGCGTCAGATCTTGCTTCCACAGAAATAAGGTTTGATTTGGCAGCCCAAAAATCAGATCGATGTTCAGTCTCTCGAAACCTGCTTTATGAATATTTTCGATTGCTCGTGAAACTTCTTCAACGTGTTGTTGTCTATTAATATTTTTGAGAAGGATTGAGCTAAAACTCTGCACCCCCATACTAATTCGATTGAAACCATAACTATGAATCGTGTTGAGTTTTTCAGCATATATAGATGCTTGTTTGGGGGTTGTCTCTATACTATTCGCATTAGAAGAATTGCATTTTAAAAAGGCAGACACCGTTGAAAGTAGTTTTTCCAAGGCTGACTCCGGCAATATTGTTGGAGTGCCCCCACCAATGTCAACACAGCTTACCCCCATAGTTTTTAGAAGCGGATATTGTTCGATTTCTTTTAGGATTGCATTGGTATATGTCTCCATTCTGGAAGATGTAATCCGGTGATCAGTTGCAAAGAAACAGTATGAACACTTGGTCTCACAAAACGGAATATGAATGTAAAGAAGTTCGGGTATAGATCTTTGAAATCGATCTATTTCGGGAGTTGAAGAGAAATGCTCAATAAAATACTCAGGGCGGGGCGGATATTGTATTGAAAATTCAAACGGGCATTTTTTTACAAAACCCAACCACTCTTCTATTGTTGTTTCATCCGCATTAGTTAAGATTTGAGCTCACTCCTCTTGAAAAAATTTTAACCTGATACGTCTTTATTTAATTCGGCACTCACCACTTTTTACTTGAGTCTTTTTGTCAAAGCAGGACCTTTATTGGGTCATGGAGTTCGTTGAGTTTATTGCCCTGGTTAAATTCGCTGCGCTCGTCTTCTGCGAAGAATTTAACTGGGTAAAGGTTGGTTGCACCGGGGGTGCAAGTTAATGGCTCCCCGGTTGAATGGTCTACCGAATTCAACAGGGCAGGCATGGTTGATAGTTCATAGTGAAAGTGCATGCATGGCTGATAGTTTTTAGCTTAAGGTGGCCCCGATGATGCCCTATCGTGGTTTTCCAGCATTTCAACGAGTTCATCGAATCCCTTGCTCCTGGCAATATCCAGCGGGGTCTGGTTGCTGTCGACCCTGACTTCAACGATATCATCCCCAGACCGAATGGGGGCGTTGATGACTCTGCTGAATGCAAAGTCTGTATTTAGCCTGACATCGACACGGGCGTTGTTTTCCAGCAGAAAGGCCACGATTTCCTTGCTGCCGATGGCTGCGGCTATGTGCAACGCTGCGGCGCCGTTGTCGGCTCGCGCGTTAACGTCGATACCCTTTTCCACCAGGTATCTCACCAGTTCGAAGTTGCCACTATTTGTGGCAGCATGCAACAGACAGCTGCCGTAATTTGTCCTGGCATGTATATCGGCGCCTTTGCCCACCAGGAACTCAACCACCGGGAGCTGCCCCATCCAGCATGCGGCTAATATGGGCGTGCCCCCCTCATCATCCGCAGAATTTACTTCGGCGCCCTGGTCGACAAGAAAGGTTACGATATCGATATCACCGTTCATGGTCGCCGCATGCAGCGGTGTCAAGCGCCTCACAGGAACCATGATGTTGACATCTGCACCGCTTTCGACCAGTTCCCGGACAATCTCGTAATAACCAAGAAAGCATGCATGGTGCAAAGCGGATTGGCCGGTGTCGTCCCTTGCATCAATGTCAGTGCCGTCGGAAACCAGGTCTTGGACCCGAACGAGATCCCCGCTCTTAACCGCTTCTATCAATGGGGTCGATGAATTACTGGATTTCTGTGAAGAACAGGCCAGAAAGAAGACAAATAAAAAAATTAGTGTGAGGGGTCTGATGTTCTGGGTCATCGGAGTGCATCTGGGTTTATTGCTTGTAAAAAATGAAATAAGGGACGAAAAAAAATCTCCGAAGCCCTAATACATTATACAACCGATGTTTAACAGATTTCAGCAAAGTGCTTACGAACCTGTCCGCTGCCCACGTACTTAGACAGCAGCTTATAATTATTCTGTTCAAACCTGATTCTGCCGGCAATGATCGCTGGATGAATTTTTAATTTTTCCGCCAGTCGATTGACCGCTGCAGGCGTCGCCTTGCCCTCTATCGGTTTCTTAACCCACACTTTTTTGGGAATTAGGCCATCACGTGTCATTTCGTCGGCTACCTTCTCGACTATATCTTCAGATTTGGCGTCATGCCTGCTCAAATCCAGATCATCGACGATTATCCGTCCAGGTAGAATGCCTTGCAAATGAACGCCTCAAACTCGTGAGGTATCCGGGTTAAGAGGATAGCCTCCACTCCCTGTCATCGCCGGATTAAGTTAAATCTTCATACGTCTGTTTCAAAACCCTGCCGATTTGTATTTTCTGGGGGCAATATTTTTCGGCTTTTGAATAATCCGCCTTAAGAATGTTGGCTTTGATATCCTTCGGCAGTGCATTGAATAGCGTTAATGCCTGATCCTTATCTTTATAGCTGTTGGCATACATGGCACAGCGCATGATATCGCTGATCGGAACATTTAAATCGACCGCTGATTCGCAAATATCTGCACAGCCTGCGCAGTAGCCGGCGGACGTTCGATGCGCATATCGATCTAAAAGCCGTCTGTCACGCAAAGACAGCCGGGTCCTGTTCAGGGCTGCGGCCACATTGGCCTGCAGTATGGTCATATTCGACATGGCGGAGCAGATGCTGGCGATATGGGGATTTTCCCAAACAGCCTTGAGTTTGGCCTGTTCAGCGGTGTATCCTTTTTTTATGAAACTTTCGGTCATTCGCAAAGCACTGTCGGTTTCAGACCCGATCGAAGCATAAAAGTTTGCCGAAAAAGCGGCCTGTGTTTTCATGGCGGTCAACCCGATGCCGGCTTTCACGCAGGCATCCACTGCCCTTTTCATTTGATCCGTCCCCATGATTCGATAATTGTAACTCATCATGATTCCATCGATCCACCCGAGCTTAGCGGCCGCCAGCATGGAGTTTTCCATATTTTTGTGGGCGCTGAACCCAAAGAAACGAATCTTTCCTTCAGACTTGGTTTTTTCCGCCCAGGCTTTGACTTCAGCTGTCAATTTGTCCCGGACATCTTTTACGTAGTGAAGGAAATACATGTCAACATAAGAGGTATTCATTCTTTGCAGAGAGGTGTTCAGTTTTTTAGTCAATTTTTTCGGATTCGAAGTCGCCGCCTTGGTGACGAGAAACACTTTCCTGCGATCATCTGGAAATCTGGAAAAGTATTTGCCGATGGCCTTTTCGTTCTTTCCCCATCCATATGAATCGGCCGTATCCCAATAGGTCACGCCTAGATTAAAGGCCTGTTTGAATACCAGCAAGTCCGAGGCACGCAGCACCCCGCCAAGTGAAAGAATAGAGACCTTTTCTCCTGTCTTCCCAAATGGCCGCATCGGCACAGTTGTGGAATCATTTTTTTCGGATGCTTCTGCCAATGGGGCCATCGCTGCGCACATCGACCCGACTCCGATTGCACCGAGCGATTTTAAAAATGAGCGTCTCGAATGTTTATTTCCTGTTTTTGCCATCGTATCTCCTTTTATTCCATTTTGATTATCGGTGATAATCTGTCCGATAGGGTTACAAACTTGAATGGTGATTCATTGTTCGTTATTCAATATTTAACACGCTGTTTCTGCTATTGACCAGTGAAAAAACAATGATTCCCAAGATCTGCAATTTATTTAGCGCATCATTGAAGCAACACGGGCCTTCCACCGGAGGGATTTCATCGACCGCTTTAACCGGTTCATGCCATCACCTTTGTCCCACACGGATAACCATTAGTAAGTCCACTAGTTGACCAACACGCACCCCAGACCCCCGTCCACGCCGATGATCTGGCCAGTCATCCAGGCGGATGAACCTTCGAGCAGGAAAAGGGCCGCCCGGTCCTTGTCATGTCGTTGGCTGCGATTTTGTCGCCACCACCCAGAGATACAGTTCCGCCATTTGACTGGTGCTATTTATTTGAAATCCGGTTTCCTGCAAGGCAACATTGAATTGACTCTGATCAAATCGATCTTCCTGGGGATGGTCCATTAGCTTTCCAATAACCGGGTGTGTTATATATCGGCTGAGAATTTCTACGCAGTAAAACCTTCCACCAGGTTTCAGAACCCGATGAATCTCGCTTAGAGCCTCCCGCCAGTTTTCAACATGATGGATCGCTCCGAAATTGAAAACTGCGTCGTATCGCTCAAACGCCACCGGTATTAACCGCACATTTCCCACCCACATGTGTAGTATGCGATTTTTCTTTTTCTGCCGCTTTCGCGCCAGGGAAACCATTTTAGGATCCACGTCAAACGCATCTACACTAGAGGCTCCGAAAAGATGGTAGATAAGATCGATTCCACCGCCCGGTCCGCAGCCAACCTCCAGGGCTTTCGCGCCCGGAATAGGCCCACCCAATTTAAGAAGTTGCCGTGCCTCCAAATGCTTTTGCAGAAAAGGCCGAATTGGGCTGATGATGAAAAGACGCTCTATAAAGTTTAGCTTCATATCGGAATTTGATCCATAAACCGCTGTAGAAAAAGAATAACCACTTAAAAGCCCGGTGAATTGATGCTTCGACCCACAGCGCCCTATGTTGGAGCAGTCGTTTGTCCAGGGATAATATTAAGAATTATAAGCTGTTCTTAATGTTCGTCAAATGGGAACGGAGGAATGAAACCTTTGAATTTTGCTTGGGGCCATCGGACTCGACGAGTTCATTGAGTACATTGAGTTTATTGCCCCGGTTAAATGCACCTGAGGCACACAAGTTCGCTTCGCTCGTCTTCTACGAAGAATTTAACCCCAGTACGATCGTTAGGACCTACGGGGCAGGCAGGGTAAAGGTTCTTTGCGTTTGTTGGGTTCATTGGGTTATTTGGGTTGAGATATAGTCAATAGTTGTGTATGAAGAAATTAGGCGGCAATCCGTTTTTCTTCGACACCATTGACAAATTTAACTCCTCTAATTACTTCTGCCAGGCGTTGCGGATGGTGAAGT
>Ga0136654_1000465_pt1 | contig 12238 bp, 13 predicted proteins | sample InaspJWI70metaG_FD_94865 | JGI IMG/M metagenome (GOLD analysis project Ga0136654, IMG submission 94865) | Marine gutless worms symbiont microbial communities from Oahu, Hawaii - Inanidrilus sp. 1 OAHU.JWI-70 metaG (version 2) | ecosystem: Host-associated > Annelida > Digestive system >... | reverse complement strand
TTAGTGCGGCCTGCATGCGCGCCAGTCGGGAAATCGCGCCATGTAAATCGTCCGCCAACGACTCGATCGCCGACCCCACGGCGTCACCCCGCGCCAGCAATTCCTTGAGGTCGCCGCCGGCGCAAAAAAAGCGCCCACTGGCGCTCAACAGCACGGCCTTGAGTTCGGGGTCGCGCTCGTAAAGCTGCGCCACCTCAAGCAATTCGCTCGCCATGAGCGCATTCAGGCCATTGGCGGCAGCGGGCCGATTTAATTCGATCCGAGCCTGTGCGCCCTGTTTGTCAAATATGATAGTTTCGAAATTTTTCATTCGGCGCTTGCTTGGAATTGGGTAGGCACAGTATAACGAGTCACCGTAAATACAGGAAAAATTTCTTTGACTATCCCGACGAGGAACAACTAATGAGCGCATTTTTAATAGTCGATACCCGGATCGAAAACTCCGAGGTCTATGAAGAGTACAAAAAACTGGCCAAACCGATTGTCGAAAAGTACGGCGGCCGTTACCGGGCGCGCGGCGGTGAAATGGAGATTCGCGAAACCGAACTGTGGACGCCGACTCGGATGGTCGTGGTCGAATTTCCCGATATGGCCTCGGCCAGAGCCTTCATCGACTCCCCGGAGTATGCACCGGTCAAACCGCTGCGCCGCGACAATGCGGCATGTACCCTGTTCATCCTCGACGGCGATTAGGCGCCTGTTGCGCTAGGCCGTCTTGGCATAGAGGCTGGCAATCAGCGGGGATAGGCACTCTGTCTAGCGCCGGGCCTGTCGCATCGGCGGCTTCATTTAGCCGAGGCATCTTCTGCCAGCAGCGCAATCTTTTCCATGATTTCCCAGTAAATATTATTTTCAGTGCGTTGCTGCGCCCGGTCAAGTAACGACCCTTGATCGCGGCGTATATTGCCGGTTCCGTCTCTTCCTGTACCTCGGAATGGGAAGTTACAGATATCATGCCAGTACGCAGGAAGGAGCGCATATACATGAGCAAAAAAGATGCAGGCGAAGACTTTGAAGAAGTCGCTACAGGAAGTTTGCCGGGTTGCGCCGGCATGTTGGCGTGCTCGTAATTTCGTTGTAATTGAAGCTCGCATAAGATTCCTGATACCTTAGCAGAGCCACGTAACTCGAGATTTAAAAACAAGTCGCAATGCCGTTATGTGAACTAGAAAATTGTTTGACTATTCGGCGTACGCCTTTTTATGGAAAGAAGCCGATTTTCGGGAGGCTGATTTGCAGTCCCTGATACAGGCAATTGGCGGCGTCGGTGTGTTCTTGCTGGGCATGATAGTCATGACGGAGGGCCTGAAAGCCTTAACCGGCGCCAGCATCAGCCAGTGGCTGGCAAATGCGACCCGCAGCCCGTGGAGCGGCGCTACCACCGGCGCCATCGGCACCGCCATTTTACAATCCTCGAGTGCGACCACGGTTGCCGCGGTCGGTTTCGTCGGCGCCGGCCTGCTGACTTTCCCGCAATCGCTCGGCATTATATTCGGGGCCAATATCGGCACTACGATCACCGGTTGGCTGGTGGCGCTGGTCGGTTTCAAGCTGCAGCTCGGCAGCCTGCTGCTGCCGTTGATATTTGTCGGGGTCATGCTGCGCTTCTTCGCCTCGGGCCGCCTCGCCCAGCTGGGATTATCGCTGGCGGGCTTCGGGTTGATATTTGTCGGCATCGACCTGCTGCAACAGGCAGCGGCGCAACATGCGAATTTCGTCGACCTGGATATATTGCCGGCGGACAACTGGCCCGGCCGCATCAAGTTGCTGCTGCTCGGCATCGCGATCACGGTTGTTACTCAATCCTCCAGCGCCGGCGTCGCAACCGCACTGGTTGCAGTTAACGCCGGGGCGATTAACTTCGAACAGGCGGCGGCCATGGTCATCGGTATGGATGTCGGCACCACGGTCACCGCGGCGGTGGCCACCATCGGCGGCTCCGCGGGAAGCCGTCGCACCGGTTTTTCGCACGTCATATACAATATATTTACCGCCGTGGGCGCGCTAGTTCTGATCACTCCGTTCGTTCATATCTGGCAGACCGGCAGCGGCGGCCGTATTATCGACAACCCGGAAATCGCCCTGGTCGCCTTTCACACCAGTTTCAATGTACTGGGCACCCTGCTGGTGTTGCCGTTTACCCCTCAATTCGCGCGCCTGATCGAAAACCTGATCCCCGATCTCAGCCCGCGCTATAGCCGCAGCCTCGACAAAGCACTGTTGCAGGAACCGGAAGTGGCGTTGCTGGCTTCGCAAAAAGTCATCATCACCGAGTTCCTGACCCTGATGGTGAACATCAACTTGATCCTGGAACAGGAAGAACACGAAATTCGCGCCGACATGCCGCGGCTTCAGGCAATACTCGACGAAACTCATGAATTCCTCGACCAAATCAAGGTGCGCGATCCGCAAAGTCGCGAGGCGCGCCAATTGATCGCGCTGATTCACGCCATCGACCATATGCAACGCCTGCACGAGCGCTGCGATGAGGATTTACAGCGCGCCGTCGTCGCCAGCCAGCGGCCCGAATTAACCGAAGTCGAAATCGTGCTCGACAGTCAAATCGATGAAATTATCGACGCGGTCGAAGCACAGCGGTTTGCGCGCGCGCAACGGCTCGCCGACGAATCCTATCAGCGCACTTACGATATGGAGGACCCATAGCGAGAGAAAATTTACCGGGCGGTGGCAAGCGGAGAAATCGATATTCGTTACGCCACCGAAAGTGCGGAAGCCTTGCGCTGGCTGACCCGGGTCAGCCGCCATCTCAGCCGTATCTGCTACTACCTCAACCTCGCCCGCGGCAAACAAGCCTAAGCGGTACGCGATGGGCCCAAGCTTTATGGCCATACCTGCGGACTCAAATACAAGCGTCGAATTTCGGCCGTGTGCAGGTGCTCGAGTTGCCGATGATCGGTCGCGGCCCGCCGGGCAAAGGCGGCTTGTAAAATCTGCAATGCGTCGCCGTGAGACACCAGCAGTATTTTCGCATCGGCATAGCATTCATCGATTTCTCTGATCAACGACGTTACCCGGAGCATAACCCGGTTGGCACTCTCGACGCCGCGCCACGCTCCATCCGGATTGGTCTTATCCTGGCGCCAGACGTCTTCATAGCCGCTGTCCGAGGTCAATTCGAAATCACCGAAGTTACGCTCGCGCAAACGCGACTCGACGACTATCGGAGTGGCGCAGCCGAGCAGGGAATGGGCGATTTCGGCGGTTTCGCGGGCACGTTTGAAATCGGAACACAAGATTATTGTCCCGCCATCAAGCATGGATGCCCGCTGCAGACTTTGTTCTATCTGATCGCAGCCCTGCTCGCTCAGGCCGAAACCCGAACAGCCGTTTTGGGGGTGGCTTACAATAATACCTTGTGCGTTGGCCAGGCTGTGGCCGTGCCGCATTACAAAATAGCGGTTAGCGAGATGATCGATATCTAGCAATTGATTCAATTTTATTACCAGCAAGGGCCCAGGGTTCCGGGTGGGATTCGATACCGTCCACAATACAACATTGTCCAAGCTTGCATCATCAGTTTTGAAACACGATAATGATCCGGCGCGGCGGCACCCAACGAGTATAGAATCGATAATAACGCCGTCCTACCCATCAGAGCGAGGAGAGATTTAATGACTTACCACACTGCGACCTATATCAGGCTAATCGGACTGCTTTTGGTTTTTTGCTTTTCAGGCGGTGCGCTGGCAGAAGACTGCTATCGCGGAACGCTGGATAAACAATACTGCGACCGCAACCGCGACCAGGTGGCGGATCTGCCGCTGGACCCCAAAGAATGGGTTAACCCGGATACCATTATCTTTTCCTATACCCCGGTCGAGGATCCGGCGATCTATGCCAAGGTCTGGGATGGATTCATCAAACACATGTCCGAGGTCACCGGCAAAAAGGTCGTATTTTTCCCGGTGCAGTCCTACGCGGCCCAGTACGAAGCGATGCGCTCCGGCCGGCTGCATATCGCCGGCGTCAACACCGGCGGTAATCCGGTAGCGGTCTCCTGCGCCGGACTGGTGCCGTTTGCGATGATGGCGTCGGAAGACGGATCTTACGGCTACGAAATGGAAATCATCGTGCCCAAGGGCAGCGACATCAAGTCGCCGTCCGATATCAAGGGGCGCACCCTGGCCTTCACTTCGCCGACCTCCAACTCGGGCAACAAGGCGCCTTCGGCACTGCTCAAATCCGAGTTCAAACTGGTCAAGGATGTCGATTTCAAAACCGTGTTTTCCGGTAAGCACGACAATTCGGTGCTCGGCATCGCCAATAAGGACTACGAGGTTGCCGCCGTCGCCAACTCGGTGATGAACCGCATGTTCGACCGCAAGGTGGTCGAACCATCACAGGTCATGTCGATTTACAAATCGGCGACCTTCCCGACCACCGGTTACGGCCATGCTCACAATCTCCATCCGGAGGTCGCGGCCAAAATCAAACAAGCCTTTTTCACCTTTAAATGGGAAGGCTCGGATCTGCAGAAAGAATTCAAGAAAGAAGGCCGTTTCGTCGGGATTCACCATAAATCCGACTGGGACGTCATCCGCAAGATAGACGCGGCCAACGGCGTCAGCTACGACTGCAAGTAAGCGATAAAGCCATGCATAGCGTGAGCCACGACCCTATCGTGGCTCACGCCCTAGCCTGCGACTATTACGGATAGAGATCAGCACCCAATCACCGGTACCCCATATGCTTCGCATCGAACATCTCGAAAAGCAATACAAAACGGGAGATCACGCCCTCAAGGACGTCAATCTGGATATCCCCAAGGGGCAGGTTATGGCGTTAATCGGTCCATCCGGTGCCGGTAAAAGCACCTTGATTCGCTGCGTCAACCGGTTGGTCGAACCCACTTCCGGCCGAATATTTCTCGGCGATCTCGAATTGGCGCATCTGGGTTCGACCGAGTTGCGCCGGGCGCGCACGCGCATGGGTATGATCTTTCAGGAATACGCGCTGGTGGAGCGCTTGAGCGTCATGGAAAACGTGCTCTCCGGAAGGCTCGGTTACGTGGGTTTCTGGCGCAGCTTTTTTCGCAAGTTCCCGCAATCCGACATCGATGAAGCCTTCAACCTGCTAGAGCGGGTCGGGCTCGATCACATGGCCGATAAACGCGCCGACGAGTTATCCGGGGGCCAGCGCCAGCGCGTAGGAATCTGCCGCGCTTTAATTCAGAACCCGGATTTACTGCTGGTGGACGAGCCCACCGCCAGCCTCGACCCGAAGACATCGCGTCAGATCATGCGCCTGATTTGCGAGCTCTGCGACGAACGGCAACTGGCCGCAATCATCAACATCCACGACGTCTTGCTGGCGCAGATGTTCGCCCGCCGAGTGGTGGGCCTGCAACTGGGTACCATCGTCTACGACGGGCCGCCCGAAGATCTAACCCCCGATGTGTTAACCGATATCTACGGCGAGGAAGACTGGGAAGCCACCATCGAAACGGTCAAGGACGAAGAAGCGTCCGAAACGCCGACCGATACGGACGACCGGGTCACCCGGCTGAAACCCGTTTCCTGATGCCCGTAGGTACCTCACGCCGCTGGCAACGCCCGCCGTTCATAAAAAACCCGACCCTGCGTTGGGGACTGTGGCTGGGCATCGCGATTTATCTCGCTCTGGCGCTGGGCACCATGGAGGTGGACTGGAACCGGGTCGCGGAGGGAATGGTCCGCGGCAAACGTTTCATCATGGCATTTTTTCCACCCGACTTTAGCTCGCGCTGGGATTCGATCCAGGACGGCATCCTGGAAAGCCTGTGGATGACGATTACCTCGACCGTAATCGGCATTATCCTGTCGGTCCCGATCGGCCTCGGCGCCGCCAGAAACCTGGCCTACCGGCCGGTTTATTTGTTCTGCCGCGGCGTGCTCGCGGTATCGCGTACCTTTCCGGAAATCATTCTGGCGATATTTTTCGTCAAACTGTTCGGCTTCGGGCCGTTTGCGGGTTTTCTCGCGCTCAGTGTCGGCACCATCGGTTTTTACGGCAAACTGCTGGCCGAGGATATCGAGGATATGGACCCGGTGCAGGCCGAAGCGATCAAAGCGGTCGGCGCAGGCTGGTTGCAGTGGCTCAATTACGCGGTGCAACCGCAGGTCATGCCGCGCATGATCGGGCTCGGAATTTATCGGCTGGATATCAACTTCCGCGAATCGGCGGTGGTCGGCATCGTCGGCGGCGGCGGCATCGGCGCGACGCTGTTGACCTCCTTCGACCGCTACGAATTCGACTCCGCCGCCGCGATTCTGCTGGTCATCATCGGTATCGTCATGGCCATGGAATACAGTTCCGGCTACATCCGGCGTTGGGTGCAGTAATGCCGATCCAGGAAATCGCGGACAAAAAAATCTGGCAGCGGCGCACTACCCGCGCCCAGCTCGGCGTCTGGTTCGGCTGGCTGCTCGGGGTCGCTATCTTCGTATATTGCTGGCGTCTAATTTCCGATAAAACCATCTGGTTTTTTGTGGCGGACGCCCCCAAGCAAGCGGCGGACATGGCGCAACGCATGGTGCCGCCGAAGTGGTCTTACATGGAGTCGCTGTGGGCGCCGGTGTGGGATACGATCAACATCGCCACGCTGGGTACCGTGATCGCGATCGTGATCGCGGTACCGGTGGCGTTTTGCGCGGCGCGCAATACCACGCCCAGCGTTCACTTCATGCGCCCGGTGGCGCTGTTTATCATCGTCTCCTCGCGCTCGATCAACTCGCTGATTTGGGCGCTGATGCTGGTGACGCTGATCGGCCCCGGGGTGCTTGCCGGGGTGATCGCGATCGGCCTGCGCTCGATCGGATTTTGCGCCAAACTGCTATACGAGGCGATCGAGGAAATCGACCACAGCCAGGTCGAAGCGGTGATCGCCACCGGCGCGGCCCGCAGCCAGCAACTCAGCTTCGGCATCGTGCCGCAAATCATGCCCGCTTTCGCCGGCATATCGGTATTTCGCTGGGATATCAATATCCGCGAATCGACGGTCCTCGGGTTGGTCGGCGCCGGCGGTATCGGCCTGCAGCTGGATGCATCGATATCGACCCTGGCCTGGACCCAGGTTTCTCTAATATTGCTGGTGATTCTGGCCACCGTGATCGTCAGCGAATGGGTATCGGCCCGCATTCGTCATGCGATCATCTAAACGCTGCACCTATCCCTGCGCCAACTTTCCAGGCACTTCTTTTATGCGCCCGCGGGTAGTTTGTTTTTACGAGGATCGAGACCAGGAAACCGGCAAAATTTCCTAGCGCTGCCGCGCATCAGCGGCCAAACCAGGGAGGCGGGGAAACCATGGTTTTGTTTTTGATTCTGTTTTTCTTCCGGCGTTCTAGACTTGCTAAATACTGCTCGGTTTCCTTGCCTATTTCCGATATAACTATTTCATAGCACTCAAAGCTATTAGTGACAATTTGAGCCAGAACGTTTGAATCAAGATAAAGAGGATCTGTTTGATCCAGAGTTCCTTTCAGTTCGTTCACATACCCGTCGTCCGAATATCGTACCGCTCTGTCTTGAAGATAGTTGACACTGCGTTCGATAAACGCGATGTTTTCCTCTTCAAATAATTCGGATACTTCTTCCCCGTATAAGTGAACCTCGTCAGCTTCGACAATGTATCGCAACAATGACGCGAAAATTCTTAAATCGCCGGAACAGTCAACATACTCGGAGGCCTTTGCTTCGTCCCGCATATAGATTACATCCGAACCGAAAACCGGCGAGCATATTATGCCCACGAGGGATATAGTTGCGACTCGTCGTATCAGGTCGCTAATTTTCCAACCATTGGCTGCCGCATATAATTCGTGGATACCCAAAGGCCTCACTTATTTTTCATCGTTGTAACGGTATAACTAATATCGACGCACGGAAATTCAAGCGGATCTCTAAAGACAAGTGCACTGTTGCCGCACTTCAGACAGTCCAGTAACCGGCGGCTTCGACCGGTTAGCCAGCGATGCTTGGGATGTTTTAAATCCCCTGTTTCCGTTTGATCACCCAGTTGCCGATACGCCGGGCAGCAGGTTGATGCATTGCACAATCCGCGGATGCTCACCAGGTTGGGACGATTACAATGCCAAATTGACCAATATGGTGGCAGTAGGCTTAACTCCTAATTGAGTTAACCGTCACCATATTCTCCCCCTTCCTGTTTCGCGTTCTATTGCGATTGGGGCATAAAACTGTATGCCGGATACGCTTTGTGATGTCAGTGTCGGTCAGAAATCGTAACCCAGGCCGATCTGCAGGGTGGTGGTTTCGTAATCGATACCGTCGAACGCACCGGAATCGCTGCCTTCACCCTCGAGGTCGATTCCGGTAATGCTGCCGTAGCGCAGCTCCGATTGCAATTTCCAGGATTCGCTTAAATCGTAGTTGAGACCGCCGAATACCTGATAGCCGGTGTCGCCATCGCCGGAATACGACAATTCCCGATCACCGCGTTCGAGATCGATATCTATTTCCTCGACCCAAGTCAGACCGGCGCCGACATAGGGTTGCCATTTATCTATCTTGTCGAAAAAATAATGGCCGTTGAGGTAAAAGATGTTGGAGGCATAGTTGCCTTCGTCGAATTCTGAGACGTCATTGAGCGTGGTTTCCGCGTCGTTGGAACGGTACTCCCAACCGAATTCGACGGCAAGCTTGTCGGTGTAACGGTAGCCCAGGCCGAGACCACCTGTGAAACCGGTGTCCAGGTCGATATCGGCCCTACCGGAGAGCATGTCGATGTCGGTAAAGTCAGAACTCAGATCGGACATCTGGCTTAGACCGAGATAGGGCCTGACAAACCATTTTTCTTCCGCGACGGCCGGCGCGGAACCTAGGGCCAGTAGAATTGTTGCGCTGATAAAATGTCTCTTGTTCATATCGGTTTCCTAAAGATTGGTTGACAAAATGCGTTACGATCCTTATTACGCGGTAGTTTCCGGCCGGGACTTGTCGAAATCCGGGTTTTGCACGAATGGGTAGCTTTTTTGAATGAATGGGCAGTTTGAGATCGGCGGTATAACTCCAAGCCGCTATTTCTTCTCGATTGCGGTCGTGCTGGGGTTACTGTTTGCGATGATCTCGACAGATCAAGACAAGTCAACCGCCCTGATGCTAGTGCAATGGCAGATGCAAACTATCATCCCGATGGCCTTGTTAATTGCCACCCACATGGCCCTGCTGCGAGCTTCCATATTCGCCAATCTGAGTCCCTGGTTGGCGCTGGCCATTTCCGGCCTGACTGGGGCTACGCTTTTCACCCCGGTCGCGCTGGCGATCGACTTGTGGATCGAGACCGAAACGGGACCGATTACCTTGATCCGCGATGCACTGTTTCAGGAATGGATCGGTGTAACGCCACCGGTTGCGATTAGTTGGATTGCCTTGAATGCACCCTGGGTATTGGGGTACCGATTGGAAAAAACCGGGAACCCATCGATCGAAAATTTCTTTGCGCAAGATCCGAAAACCGAGCAGCCCGGGTTTATGGAGCTGATCGATCCGCCGAAACGGGGGCGTTTACTCTATTTAAAATCGGAACTGCACTATCTACTGGTGGTTACTGATAAGGGGAGTAGCCTGATTCTCTATAACTTGAGCGATGCCATTGACCAGCTGCCCGATACCCTTGGGATCTCGGTCCACCGGTCCTTCTGGGTGGCGATAAATGCAATCAGTGAGTTTAAAAAACAGGGCCGGCAAGGCGAGTTGATTTTGGTCGACGACACGTCTATACCCGTCAGTCGAAACCGGCTTAAGCAGGTGAGGTCAGCTATTGTCGGCAAGCCCTTGGGAACCTAGGAGACGGGCAAGGAGCAAAATCCCTGACAGTAGGCTAACGGAAAAAGGGGCGGAGGAATTGTCTTTAATCCCTTCGCCCCTTTTTCTATTTTTTGTCATACCTATTCAGCCGACTCCAATCCCTTTGCCTACTCAAACGCACTCATTATAAATCCCGGAATGCGTAAATTTCATATACCTGATGATCACGCCTAATGCTTGCATACTGTCATGATAAGGCTGTTAGCTATTTGAACTTCTTGATTTCACCACTCTGGACGCGGGCGAAATACGACTCCATCTCACGCTTGACGATTGGCGCCAGGAAGTAAAGCCCGAGAATATTGGGTACGCAGATCAGGAACACCAGCGCATCCGAGATATCCAGAATCGGCCCCAGCTGCACCACGCAACCCAGGGCGACAAAGCCGCAAAACATGACTTTATAAATGGTTTGCCCCCTCTCGCCCTCGCCGAATAGATAAGTCCAGCCCTTGAGCCCATAATAAGACCAGGAAATCATGGTCGAAAAAGCGAACAGCAAGGCGGCGAACGCCAATGGAACCGGGAACCAGGAAAACTCGCGTTCGAAGGCCGCCGAAGTCATCGCCACGCCTTGCGCGTCGCCGGCGAAATCCGGGGCCGCCACCTGCGCGGTACCGATAACCAGCGCGGTAATGGTACAAATGATAATGGTGTCGATGAAAGGTTCGAGCAGTGATACAACCCCTTCGGTAATCGGCTCGTCGGTTCTGACCGCCGAATGCGCGATCGAGGCGGAGCCGATACCGGCTTCATTCGAGAACACGGCCCGCTGAAAACCGATGATCATCGCGCCGAGCGCACCGCCGGCAACGCCCTCTCCGGTAAAAGCGCCGGTGAATATATTGCCGATCGCGGTGGGGATGGTATCGGCGTTCATCAGGATTACGATGATCGCGAACAGGCAGTAAAAAATCGCCATGAAAGGTACGATCTTTTCGGTTACGCGGGCGATTGACTTTATACCGCCGACGATGACCGAAAACACGACCCCGGCAAGCACCAGGCCCACTAGCCAACCGAGGCCATCCAGTGCACCGCCGGATACATTGTTCAATTGCACATAGGCCTGATTAGACTGGAACATGTTGCCGATACCCAATGCGCCGATGAAGATGCCGATCGCGTAAAAGGTGCCGATAAACTTACCGAAACCTTCCATGCCGCGCTCTTTGAAGCCCTGGCGCAGGTAGTACATGGGACCGCCCGATACGTGACCGTCTTCGAATTCGTTACGGTATTTAACACCCAGCGTACATTCCACGAACTTGGTCGACATCCCCAGGAATCCGGCCAAAATCAGCCAGAAGGTAGCACCCGGGCCACCGACGGTGACCGCCACCGCGACGCCTCCGATATTACCGATGCCCACGGTTCCGGAGACCGCGGTCGCCAGCGCCTGGAAGTGGGATACCTCGCCGTGGCTATCGGGGTCAGCGTAATCGCCGCGCACTAAATGGATCGCGTGCTTGAAACCCCGCAGATTGATGAAGCCCATGTAAAAGGTAAAAAATACGGCGCCGACTACCAGCCACAACACCACCACCGGCAACTGGGCCCCGAAAACCGGGATTTTAAAGAATACGATCTGACCGATCAGCGTCGCGATAGGCGCGGTCGCCGCATTGATTGCCTCGTCGATGCCTGCCTGCGCGCTCGTCGCCGAGCACAGCATTACACCGAACATGTAAAATAACCGTTTCATTTGACTCTCCTCCTACGAACAGATAGTGCTCGGATTTTTATTGAGTGCCGTTAATTAAGGGACCACCGTAACCGGTACCGAAGCAGTTTGAACCAGTGCGGCTGAAACGCTGCCGAAAATCAGCGCATGCACGCGGGATTCTCCACGTCGGCCGATATAAATCTGGGATATACCATGCCGTTCGCCCAGCTCAAGCAAAGTTTCCGCGATTTTCCCATGATGGACGACCGTCTCGACATTTATATTTTCAGCCTCGAGCGCGGCCAATTCAGGAGTCAGTATCGAATCGTTCGCTCTCTGGATTTCCGATTCGCGTCTTTGATGGCGCTCCTCGAGTTCTTGCGGGGTATGAAAACTATAGGGCGACCAGTCAATAACATAGGCCAGTACCAGATCGGAATTCGTCAGCTTGGCGTTGGCGACGGCAGCGCTCAAGGCGCGTTTACTGCCATCGCTTCCGTCCAGCGCCACCAGTATTTTATTTGCCATTTGAAACCTCCATCGGTTTTGCTATGTATTCGGTTTTATCGCGTAATTTTGGAGACTGTTCAGAATTTTGTGTCAACGTAAAAACACTCGATTCATCAGATCACAGATCGAGTGCAGCATCAAGCCGGCCTTCAAAGAAGATGGCCAACTGCGATAGGGTCAGATTCCAATTCTGAATCGGCATCGTCCATTTCTTGCTCGCGTTTTGAATGCCCA
>Ga0136654_1000464_pt1 | contig 12263 bp, 9 predicted proteins | sample InaspJWI70metaG_FD_94865 | JGI IMG/M metagenome (GOLD analysis project Ga0136654, IMG submission 94865) | Marine gutless worms symbiont microbial communities from Oahu, Hawaii - Inanidrilus sp. 1 OAHU.JWI-70 metaG (version 2) | ecosystem: Host-associated > Annelida > Digestive system >... | reverse complement strand
TGTTCGTTGTGCTCAAATTCTTCCAGAGGCTCAGCACTTTCACTGCTGTCTGTATTAATGTCAATGTGTGGCTCACGGGTCTCCTCTGAATAACTGCCGGCCATATTCACATCATGCTCATTAGCACCTGCATATAAGTCACTATTCAAGTATGCGCAAGGATCACTGTCTGTACCGAACTCATCGTTTATGCTACTCACCAAGTCAGATTCTGTTGTACTTTTTCCCAGAGCATGCACATTCACTGTTGTGCTATCTTCAGTCATTCCCAAAGGACAAATACATGAATGTGAATTTTCATACTGAGTGGTGTTCTCAAAAGATAGAACCGTGACACTGTTACGTTGATGATTATCTTCTGCTGCCTCTGTGATGGGTGACACATTAGAGGATTCATCGCCTTTCAACAGGTGTCCGTCAAATTCATGTGAATCGGTCATGTTCACTGTGGAGACTTGCAAAGACGAATCAGCCGTCTCAAATACTGTACTGCCACTCTGCTCCAAGAAATTTCCCCCAATGCTTCCAGCCACATCTGAAGGCCTTGGTTCAGTGTTATCCACTTCATCTTCATCCACCTCTGAGAGTTCACAACCATCTCGTGCCTTGAGCGCTGTTTCTCTGCTGGTTTCAGTACCGAGAGTTAACTGGTCAAGTAGTAAATCAACTGCTACTTCACTCTGGTCTAGCCCCAGCAATTCTGATGACATCCCATCATCAAAACTGTGAACGTCTTCACTGTCATCAGTACCGGTTCCACTATGTGCTTCAACTACAGCTCTCTCTGCCACACTTGCACACCTATCAGCAGTCTCTGAAGCCAACAAGTGCTTGCCATCTCTGTTTTCCTTATCATTAGCATCAATGTCAGTGGATTCTCCAACTGACACATAAGAAACTTTACCAGACACGTCCCATGTAGCTGATTGGGTTTTGGAGCTTGTGCTTTCTCTGTGCTGGCCATCTCTGTTTTCCTTATCATTAGCATCAATGTCAGTGGATTCCCCAACTGACACGTAAGAAACTTTACCAGACACTTCCCATGTAGCTGATTGGGTTTCGGAGCTTGTGCTTTCTTCTGTGGCATTTGCCTCTTCTGTGATTGACTGATATGCTGTGCTCTCAGATCTTAACACTAACTGGCTTATCATATTCCCATCTGCAAAACTTGCCTCCACATGACACTCCCTATCACCATTACTGAAGAAAGCCTGCTCATCTATGCCAGCTGCTTCAACAGTAGCACCAATGTGCATGGGCAACACCATATCTTCATCAGGGTCCACGTCTGCATCTATCCAGTCATCAGTTTCTCTTACGTGTATATCATGCAATCCAGTTGTGTTGTGAGACTTGCACATCAGCTGCCGCTCGTCTGCAAGATGACTGTCGGGATTAATATTATTGGTAGCAAAAGCCTGGTTTGCTTCATCAGTTCCAGATTCAGGCATTTTGACATCACTGGAATGAACCAGTGGTGCAGTAACAGCAGCGTCTAATGTAACTTCAATAGCAGAACTGTCTGCAGTTCTCTGCCTGTCAGCTGCACCAACAGATGAACGAACAGCCAACTGCTGCATCTCTCGTCCCATCTGAGCAACACTCGGTAGCGTATCTGTGGCTGCATTCAGCGACTTGCCACTTGGCACCTCACACACATTTGTGCATGCATTTGGCAACACTTCTTCACGTGCTGTCACGTACGATGTGTCACCAGCTTCCGCAAGCATTTCTGACTGATGCGAGAAGACTTCTGCCATGTGGTGAGTACCATTCTCAGACTTGTCCACATAACTGCTAACACATTCAGCAGGAAAACTGATGCCTACTACATCTGCAAGTTGCTGCAGCTGCGTAACACTGACTGTCACATCGTAACAACTTCCCTCTCTGTTAGCTACTACTCCAAGACAACGATCCTCTTCATCATTTGGTTCTCTCCACTCTGCACTGGACCTATTGTCGTCTAATCCGGTTAAGTCTTCCATCACTGTATAATGGATGTCTGCATCAGTGGCTGTTGAAGAAACTGGTAAAAAATCCTCAAATAACTTTCCGTTTAACAACGCATCAAACAACTCCACTCTGTCACCTCCCAGATGATGTAACTGATCTCTGTCAGTAATGTCACAGACTGTGTCCAAATGCTGACGATCTGCATGTGTTTCACGCTTCAGCTGATCATCAGATTGGCAAGAAGTTATGATTTTCTCCTGTACATCTAGCTCCGGATGCACATCTGAGGCACCATCAGTCACTCTATGTGAGTCTGCAATATGGCTGATACTAGTTACTTCTGGCAAACTTAGTTGTTCAGCATCATCTTGAAGCAAGGCAGTGGCATCCAGTTTTTTCTGCTGCTCTTTGTGCTGTCCTGCAAAATCCAACTCATAAGATTCAATCTGATCTGGACCTGGATGCATGTGACATATTGAATCTGAACCTCCAGTACGAAGGCCTACCATTACATCTATACTGTGTAAGTTCTCATAGACCGTTGCGTCCGAGACTGGAAGAACTGCACATCCTTCAGTCACTGAAACAGATACATTCTCGACAGACGGCCAATGTGGGCAGTTTCCAGAGATGTCATGTGTTCCACGTGGGTGGACCTTACCACATAATGCACTTTCCAGCATCTGTTGCATATGTGACCTAGCTTCAGCAGAAACCAGTGTGAGTTCTGGCATACTTACCGTTCTTCTCCGGCAACTGCCACAATCAATTTGACCTGCTCGACGACTGTGTAGCACTGAAGAGTTCTCTACACTGTCAGTGTCATACAATGACTGGCGATATAATTGAGACAGTGATGACGTTGTTGTTCTCTCATTGGACGTTAGTGGCTCAAAAGCAGTTTGAGAATGGGCAATTCTTTGACTTGTTGGTCTAGAAACATGCAAATGAGTGTCATCATCATCATCACCTTCATCATCCAGTTGGTTACTTTCACTCCAAACCATGCACTCATTTGGTACTTCAGCTTTTTGTGACTTCGGATGATTTACTGACAGAATGTCCTCCTTTACAATTTCTTGACTTACTGCGTGACCTACTACATCACAAGAACCATCATGCTCTACTTCAACAGCCACCAGATTCTCAATGCCAGGCAGTTCAAAGACTTCCACACTATCATCACCATCTTCATTACTCACATGCTCAACATAGCTATCAAGCATGTGTCTGTCAGACAACAACACTAATGAAAGATCTTCACTCTCTACTGACTGCTCTTGAACTTCCTGACTGCTTGCAACAGGCAAGCTCGCAACGAGCTGTGTGCTTGACTGCAGTTCTTCAACGCTGCCCGCTTCCATAAATGTATCATTGCCTACTGTAAGGTCAATGTCATCAGTTAGAGAGCGAGAGTTCTGAAGCACAAGGGCTGGATCACTGCTGCACTGTCCCAAGTACACCTTCTGCTCACCTAGCAACAACGGACATGAATCAATGGGCGAATCCTTCGAGTGCGTGGACGTGGAGTTCACAAATCCATCATTCGGTGGCACTGAATTGGGAATCCAGAAAACAGAGGCACTGTCGCGGTCTGATAGCACCTCTTTACTGACAACATGCTGCTCACATGCTGCACTAATATCTTCTTCATTTGATGAAGAAGAACTCGAAATATCGGCAGACGAAGCAGCGTAGTCATCAGAACTCATCGGCTGGGCGTCAGGGTCTGTCGTGTCGTGAACAGTAGGAACCCGTCTTTTTCGTCGCTTCACTGTAGGCGGTGTGAAGACAGAAGGCTGTGTTACTGCAACACAAACAACATGTAACAGAGGATATATAAAAGCAGCCCATTGGTCAGCATAGCTGCACACACAGCTATGCAACGCTAGGGTATGATCATCTCCATTTCACTGGCCTTGAGCCGGCAGTGGGCTTGCCCGGCATTGTGGACAGTACGGTAGACCACACCTCATCCATAACCTGCCATTATCTCCCCAGCTTTACACCAGTACCTAAAACTATACTGCCTGGTGACAGGCACAACAAGGTGAGTGACTTGCCCAGAGACATTATGCAGATGTGCCGTGACTGCAAGTCAAACCACAGCCTCTTGACCATAAGTCCAACGTCCAACCCATTGTGTCACCAATGTTTAAACTAAAGTGATATATAGATAGAGACTGCTGCTGAAGCAGCATTGTTACAGGCTAGATGCCCACTGTACTGATTGACAAATAGCACCAAACAGTGCCGAAGCTGTAAAGATTCTGAGTTCAGGCAAGTTACCAAAATACAGGGTGACACAAGGAACTACTGACTACTGAGTCAAAAAGTGTCGAATGTTTCACAAGATAGTGTAGCAATATTTATAGCATGGTGAAACCTTTAATGACGATTTTATTAACAATTTACTAGTGAGCTTGAGAGTAAAACCTTTGAACATCAGTCAACATCTAATAAAATTACTAGCAAGAGTAGTAGAACCTTTCTGAACCTCTCTGTAACAAAAGAAACTAGTAACGTAAGAGAAATCATAACTTGATCCTTGCAATCAATAACCTAATCAAAGTAATATAATGCTGGCTAGTCTTAGCTATTCCACAGGCTTTACAGAAAATGAACATTAGCAATGAAAACAAACACCATCACATATGTATGGTTTTTGCTTTAATCGAGAAATTTCTTCTTTAGTTGCTGGAAAAAGTTCAAAAATGAATATTCTGTACAGATCATGGGCACAAACAAAACACAAACAGCATCCACAGACTTCCTATATATGACCTATGAACACTCGGCAGAGGTTTAGCAGTCATGCACAAGTAAATACATGCCAACAACAGCTGCATCTCTAAATAACAAAAATGATCAAAACCTTCGGTGACATCAGATTTTGTCGTACTTTTTCCCAGAGCACGCAGAATTTCAGTGCGGTGACTTCGCGTGTCCCTCTTGCTGCCAGCACTTGGCTTCAATTCAGCAGTTTCCTTCGACAACGACTGCGTCGCATTAGTGATCTCTCTGCAAACAATTTTCACTGCCATAATAATAATTAATGCAACTCGTATTTGCTTTCTCAAACAGCATATGGGAACGTTATGTTGGTTAGCAAAATATAAGTTTTTTAGCATAGTTTGTGCACCTTCTCTGTCTGCCATTCTGTCAATCCTGTGTGGGTAAAAATTAAGAAATAAAGACTGTGTCACTGATGACGAGGTACTACTAATACCAAAACACTTAACAAAAAGTCTTAATACTGGCAAAAGAACAACAATCTATCTAAAAATATACAAAGAAGCGCAGCTCGGTCCCTTTGCAATAGCCAAGTCTTACTTGTGACAGTGATATACTGGCATCATCCTCACACACAGTTTTAAGTAAATAAGCATAACCATAAGTTTCAGTTAGCAACAGGGACATACAGATTCCTTGTGCTCTCTGACACTGCTGGTTGGGTAACGGGAGTGGCATCTGGCCCATGCAATTACCTATACCACTTACCTGCAATGATTTGGTCTGGAACAAGTTCAGAAAGAACTAGCTAGCCCAGGTTCACTTGGAAAATGGTCAGTAAAATAAATGCAGATAATAAGGACTACTAAGACGTGCATTTACTTACTCAGCAGCTGAAGCTGAAATGTAGTCACCAGCAAAATGATGGACTGCAGTCAACGATAAAGACAGCAATGGCGTGTAACCTCCCAACTCAGATGATACCTGTTGACCAGAGGTCGGTAAGATCCCAGCTGGTTCATGCCACTTACATATGCCTACAGCTTCACCACCAGGCTCAAAGTGCTCCTCTGGCTCAACAATGGGTCCACGGGCAGATGTTTCAGGCTGACTGTACTCACTAGTTTCATTCTCACTATTGTGAGCAAATGTCACCGTGCTATCTTGATAAACAGCAGGAAAGTCATACGGGACTGGAGATGCTATCGGCTTACAATCCACTCCATTCGGTCCCACATCAATGGAGCCACTTAAGCCATCTTCTGCCAAGGAATCTTCTGAAAAACTACCATCATCAGAGTTGTTATCTGAAAATGCCGGCTGTACGGGCTCTTGCCCATAAGGAAGAAAATACTGACCACCATCGACTGATCTGATCATCTGCTCATAATGAAGCTGTGCTTGTTGGTAGTATGAACTACTCTTCTCATCATTCAAAGAATCATCCGAAAACTGGCAGTCATCGTCATAGCATTTTCTGGTCTCCAACTTCATCTCCTCAGTTCCAAAGAGCACTCCAAGTCTATCACTGCACTGCTCTGGCCAATCAACATCATTAGATGCATGCTGAACCACCATCTCACCACTGAGACAAGTCTTATCAACCCCTACCTTATATGTCTGCTCTTCAACCGCACACAGGTCATGAGTATCTTTACTGTTCTCTGTGACCTTTGGTTTTGGTAAAAATATTTCCACCGGAATATCACCTGACTTACTTTTCAGAGTCTTTTCTGCTGTCAGCTTCAATCGCTTTCGGAAACTACGAAAAGATTCTCTCACTTTTGCAGGCACTTTTGGTTTGTTCTGAGCACTCGAAGCAGATTTGTTTGTCTTCACAGCAGAATAAGATGGTGATCTGCCTTCAGAAGTGATTATGGATTTTTTCGGTACAACATCCTTCGACTTACTTTTAGACTGGTTGGTAGACAGCGTTTTGCTGCCATTAGCACTTGCTTGAAGCTTTGATTTACTTGCATGTTTTGGACGACTGTCTTGTGTCACTCCTGCATCTGACTGCTGGCGAGAATTTATTGAGCTCGCTGACGATCCAGGTTTCTTCTTCGTACCTTGACGACGAGTCAGACTAGCAAGTGTTGCTCCTATCTTCTGCAATATGCCAGACTCCGGTTTAACAGAAGACTTTGGTACATCCCGCTGCTTCAAAGGCTTCTCTTTCTGTTTCCTGGATGTGACAGCATCGGAAGGTACAGATGAGTCCAGACGGCCAGCTTCTGGACTCGAAGGAAGACCACTGTCAGTGATCACGACATCTTGGCTACTTCCTGCTAGGCACCTGATCGAGGCAGAAGTACTTCGCCCAGACAGTTGTTCCTCATCCAACGACCATCTATTTCTTGTGTCATCGGAAGCAAATCGATGACGACGAATATCCACCTCACTGACAGATAATCGGCCAGACACGGGAGACTCCTCGTGCTCTTCGTGAATTGATTCCGGGACACTCACCAGACTCAGACTGCTGAGTTGAGTGGTTCGCGGGCTTGGCGAGTGAGCTAGTCGATGAAGCAGTGTTAACGGCAACTGCAGTTCATCGCTCGGTGACAAAGACGATGCTTCATCCGACAATCGAGGTGCTGAAGCTGACCTGCTCTTTACATCTGGATCATCAGATAACAATCTCCAGGGCACTGAAAACTCTGGTAAGTCGGACAGACTTTCAAATGCAGTCCTTTGGGCAGGTACTGCTTTCTCAGCAATCATATCAGTCTGCATGAGCATTCGCCTATAATGCTGCCTATTCTTGAAATCAACAGGCCCAGCCTGAACGGCGGATGTGTCTGGACACATGGTTCCATTAAGTGCCAGACTATCCTTCAGACTCCTATGCTTAGACGTGGTAAGCAATCGACCTGAAGCACTTGATACCGTTCTTACCATCGACGGATGCATCTGATCTTGCAAGCCGTCACAAAACTCACTCAAATGACCGTCACTGCGGGACAGATGTGGTGACAGTTGTGACGTCGACTGCTGCTGCGATTCAATGAAATACATCAGATGAATTCTACGAACGTCCAACTTCTCAACAAAAGTGTTCTGTGCAGTGAGTTTCTCGAGCCTGGCCTCATCTTCCTGCCTGTACACTTCCTCCTTCAACCGGAGATCTTCTTCAGCCTTCTTCAATGCAGACATCTGTTCTGAATAGTTCTTCTCTATCACTTTCTGCTGAGTTTCAATGTCGTTTGTCAGAATCTCTGATGAGTTGTTTCCACCACAACACTTCTCTGAACCATCAGAAAATCCAAATTCTGCATCAACAGAGGTTGCCGATAAGCCTACAACAGACAGATGAGAAATCTACTTTTATGTGTTTAAAAACTATAAGATGTACAAATCATCAAGCACCTTTGCACAGCAAGATTACTGTTTACATTACCAGCAAGGCAAAATATCTAGAAATTCTCTGATATTGCCAGAACTTCTCAATCATGAACCACACGATTTTAGTCACTTTTTTCCTTGTCTATGTCACTGTATTACTGTATAGTTTATTCAGCAGTTCAGCCCTCAAGGATGCAAGTGTACTCAATAAAAGCAGTTGTCAGTTGTCACACAAGTTTCTCACAAGGCTGACCTCAACACGGTAAACGTGCATCAAGTTGTATGGTTCTTCTTTGCAGCACCTAAAATATTCTTTTTGAATGTTTGCATGAGCATCAAATTCCTCTTATTTACAAGTCAGAAGAGTACAAATACAAAAGAATATGAAATCTAGTTTTCTGGCCACAATAACTGCAGAACATGAACTTCAAAATGCAATATTTCCTTATCAGTAACCAATCCCTGACATATCCATGACTTCCCTGAGTTTTCAGAACTTATCAGCTGGCACATCTACAAGCTGTCCTATTCCCAGATCATTCTGCACTTACAAGAACTTATTTCCAGACAGTGGTAACAGAACTATAAAACATGTGATCGAATTACAGCATGCCAAAATAACTGGTGGTGAAACTTAGTTCTGGCGAGCTCTGATGGCTACTAGCCATTGCTGGTTGTCCACACACTTCAAACTCACCTCTAGCCTGCTGTTCTTTGATCAGCATCTGTCTCTGCTGATCAATCTCCCGCCATGCTGCATTCCGTTCCGCCTCGTACTGTGCCTTCAGCAGGTCAAGATACTCTCGCTGGGCCGCGATCTCAGTCAGATGTGATTCGTGCAGTTGGTAAAGCTCTTCTTCTTTCTCCACCGCAAGCTCAGTGGCTCTCTGCTGCTCGGCAATAAGCCGTTCCAGTTCTTTTCTGCGAACAACATTAAATGTTATCACATGACTATGCTGGCAATCTCATAAAAATGTACCGTGTTCATAGATTTCAAACTTATACATACACTACACCCGTTTAACAGCCTCTTTTCCGGGACAACCTGGATAAGCTGGTACCAGAAAGATAAAACCAGTCTGGATTTAAATGAGGCAAGAGATGATGGGGTTTTGGAACACAGTGGCATCACCTGGACCTCATGCAAACAATCTGCACCTGGGTCCAGACAGACAACCACACCAACACCTCATCACTCAATTTTTTACAGGCCGGATGCTTTTCTTGATGCCCAAACAACAGTGTCAAAGCACTGAAGGCATCAAAACTTATACTAAACAGTTGTTGTTGTAGCTATTGTCAACAGAGTTTGACTTACATTCTTTTCTGAAAGCTAATATGAAATTTTGAATAAACTGCAAAAATTACCACAGCTGAAAATTATAAACCAAAAGTTTAGCAGTAAAAGACAAAAAAAATTAAAAGACAAAAAATTCATCCAAGACATCAGTAACAGTTCACATGGTGCACAAATTTGCTATAATTGAATGAGAAGCATGCACGTTATTCACTGTGACTGTACAGATGCACACGGCACAGTTCATGTCAGTCCGCTATTTGTCCAACTAAGGTCACATATTAAATTCCAGCCAGATAAGAAATCGCCACATCAGTCACTAATACACTCCACTAGCTGTCACACAGCCGCTGCTGGTAGAACTAATGCGGAAGTGAATATGGTAATGCAGCTGATAGAGAAGACATGTATAGGCATACTGATGCTGTGCTCACCTAGCAGCAACAAGGTCTGCAGGTGCAGAGGTATCGGAACCAGCTGTAATGTCAGTCAGCAGGTGAGGTTCACTGTCCAACCTGGGCATACAACCAAACACAGATGTCCACTACAGCCGACTGTGTCTACGGTGCTCCACACTGTCAACAATTACAGTGAGTAGTCGGTTATAGATGACACAAGACCCGACTGCGGGTAACAGCCAAGTCACCAAGTGCCAAAGTCAAAAGGTATCACGATTAGGTATACACGAGGTATACACAAGGTATACACGATTTTGGGCAATGGCATTACTAGTCATTGACGGCACCTATCGACAAGCAATGTATGACTTCCTATTAGTGTTCTTAAGTCTAGGTTCAATCGTTGTCAAGTTATAAGCCATCAAAGCCAACATACTGATTACAGAAATCCCTAACAACAAGAACAAAAACAGCAAAAAAATGCCACAAAGTATTCTATGAGCTGCTCTAGCCAGATGCAATAGTGCTAATTATGAAATACTGCAGACCCATTTGCAGACACAATAGGTCTGCACATGCGCCTGTTAACGTCATGCTGCCTTGGTCGACAGCTTGGACATGCTTATGTGCTGGAACTTTTTCTAACAAACTTTCAGCTTGAAGAGCTTTCTTTTTCCACTGTAGCCATAAAAGACCAAAATTCAGGCTCTTCTCAACCTTAGCGCCTCTGCACAGACGGACACACAGACCCACAGACACACGTACATGTACGTATGCACAGACGGACAAACAACACCAAAAAAACATAATGCCCAGGCCCCATCTAATAAATGGGAGAAGACATAAAAATCCCATTCCAACAATCTATAAGAATTCCATATGAAACCTCTGTAAAAGCCGGTCAAGGAAGACACCACTGCCTTTCAGGCTGTGCCTGTTGACTTCAAGAATAGGTAGCATTATAGCAGAATGCACTTGCAGACAGACACAACTACTGAGAAATCAGAAAACCTGCCCAAAGAACTGCATTTTACAGTCCATCAAACACAACAGCATAACAAATCCCATTTACCAATCCCGAAGGATTCCGTCAGAAACCTCAGTAAAATCTAGTCAACTAGACGCAAGGCAATGCCTGACTGTAGCCCACCCGGCTATCCCTCTCGCTGCCTGTTAATTAATCTTAATTGGTCAGTTAATAGGTTCGCCTGCGTCAATCGAATCAGGTAATTTGTTTACCTGCGCCCAACAGCGAGCAGCAGTTGCACTCACAAACCTATTAATAGAACACTTCTATTAATAGGTCGGTGGTTGAACTTCTCACCTATGGCGAGATCTCGCGAACGGCACAAAAATTCAAGTCAGATGTGTGCACTGGAGGGTGATTTTGCCTACAAAATTGGTTGCCGTGGCAACGTCCCTTGAGGAATCAAAAAACTAACTTCAGATCGTTCAACTACAGCCACAGTTCTACAATCCCTGAAAATCTCGTGAAGATCGGTCCGGTAGATGTTGAGATAATTGGTCAGACAGACATAATAAGCAGCATTTTGTACGCCCGCCTTCGGCCGCGCTTCAGCCAGGTGGGCTAATGAGTACAACTGGGTTACCTGTGGATGAGATGATGTGCAAAGAGCGACGCGGTGTCACTGGGCGACTCGATGTCGACGCCACTGGACGTGTTGATGGAGCTCAGACTGCTGCAGCGAGACAGAGCGCCAGGCAGCCGACCATCACCGCCCTGCGCCTTCAGACACACGCATGCAACCACACCAATGAAACCGTACTACTACCACTGCTGCTACTGCTACTATTTTAGTCTAGTCCGTAAGACCAAAGATGGGGCCCATCGTTCACCTTTTCATAAAAGCACCAAATTTCGTACAATTGTAGTATACACCCAAACAGCCAATTTTTGATGTGAATCTATCCCAAAAATCAGAACCCCCTTGTGGCCGCCATATTGGATTGCAAAATAACGGCCACCGTAGGACTCCGATTTTAAAGTCCACCTCAAAAAATGATCATGCGGGGCAGTACTAAAACTGTACAAAATTTGGTGCTCCAAAACGTGACTTATGGACTAGATTAGTTCTCGTTTTCTGTTTAACAGATCTAGTTTTCCAGTAACTGCAGGAAAGTCTGGTTACTTAAAAGCACATCTTCGGGATTTGTCTCGGATTTGTGGGTCATAGTGGTCTAGTGGTAGTGCGTCCGACTGTGGTGTGAGATGACCCAAGTTCATCTTGGACGGTTGTGTCTATCGAGACAGACACTGCCCTGCAGCCTTGGGCACGGGTTGTGTACCTTTAATGCAGTGCCCAGGTCAACTCAGCCTTCCAGTATCAGTTTTCGGGCTGCGTAAGAACAATAAATAGAGATGGCAACCGTAATGTGGACGGCATAGTAAGGTATTGGTAACAACAACCGTATTTGAGCAACGCCCTGCTTGCCTGACTTCTGCGCAACTATGGAACTATCTGAATTCTGACAGCTGACAAGACCACTAAAAGTAACAGTCGGCATCTCTGTCT
>Ga0136654_1000463_pt1 | contig 12342 bp, 10 predicted proteins | sample InaspJWI70metaG_FD_94865 | JGI IMG/M metagenome (GOLD analysis project Ga0136654, IMG submission 94865) | Marine gutless worms symbiont microbial communities from Oahu, Hawaii - Inanidrilus sp. 1 OAHU.JWI-70 metaG (version 2) | ecosystem: Host-associated > Annelida > Digestive system >... | reverse complement strand
GTGTATGTGTGTGTGTTATTCACTTTCTTACTTATACACTTCTTTGATAGTAGGCCCATTCCGTTTCCAAGCCGGATGTCGTAAAAGGCGACTAAACCTGGCTTTGCATTTTTTGTGTTAATTGTGTTGTCGTATGCCTTTAGTGCTTACATGCTGTTGGTTGGGCGGCAGGAAGGGCATCCGGCCTGTAAAAAACTGAGTGTTGGGGTGCTGACGTGGTTGTCTGTCTGGAGCGAGGAGCAGACTTGCATATGGCCCAGCTAATAAGCACATAAGTTGAATAAAGAGGTTGCCATGGACCGTTGCAAATGGAGAAAGGTGGTAAAGGAAGCACGTTGATCCGGATGGGTGTGAGTGGGTGAATGTTTCTTCTGGTACCGGCCTACCCGGGTTGTCCCGGATCAAAGGCCGTCAAACGGTCGTTGTTGTTGTACTGGTTTAGTTACGTACCAGTACTGCACTATCACCCATCTCAGCATTAACTGGGCTTGACGTGGAGTAATTTTGTTGTTGTGACCATTACCATTATTCCACCACTCATAGGCAACTCAGTATACTGCACCTAACCGTAAAGTCAGTTGCACTGGTATGAGTGATTGAGTAAGGTTTCATGTTCTACGTGATGCAAAGTAAATCATTCCGTGTTGATTAAGCTTTTTAGCACAAGTAAATTTCTCGTTTTATATTGTTTTGCGTGAGACAAACTTGTTGAATATTCTGCGAATAATTAATATAGTTACCTCTGGAAAAAATAAGTTTTTATTGGTTTGTATTTTTCAGGTACCATTTGAGTGTCCAATAAGTATATATTTCCGCCAGAAAGCAGTATGGACTTGCAGTGTGTGCTGTGTTGTTAAACAGAAATGAAGACAAGACGCAGCAGAAGATTAGTGACGTTCAGAAAGATATTGTGGAAAATCAGAAGAAATCTGAAAAATTGCAGGAGGAGTTGAAGCAGATGGATGCAGATGCCAGAAAGCTGTTGGATGAGCATAAACAGGCGATGGTATTGATTTGTGGATTATTATCGCTGTTTTTTTCATGCAAGTGATGGCTTTTAGACTGCATCTCATGCAGAGCATAGGTGCGAGTTATTGCTACGCATGGTACACCTTCTGTGGTCTTGTGTGAGCTTTGCAAAAATAGCTCAACCGACTGAGGTGTTTTGGGGGCGAGGCGCTCGTGTGGGCCCAAGAAACTGTGCGTTAGATGACGATGAACATTAGCGCCACCTGGTGAATACAGCTGAACAGTTCGTGCACTGCAGTGACGCAGCCTTTTGTCAAATTACTTTTACCAGTTGTTGCTGTGTCATCTTGTTTCTTTGTCGTGTTTAGATATTGTATATTATTGTATTAAATTCATTAATTATTAAGTATTAAGTTGCCTTCAGTGCTTTGACGCTGTCGGTTGGGCGGCAGGAAGGGCATCCGGCCTGTAAAAAACTAAATGGTGGGGTGCTGGCATGGTTATCTGTCTGGAGTGAGGTGCAGAGTTGCATATAGCCCAGCTGATACCACTGTCACTCACCCTCTCTTTGCTTCAGTAAAATCCAGATTGGTTTTACCTCTCTGGTACCGGCTCACCCGGGTAGTCCCGGAAAAAAGGGCCGTTAAACGTGTGTGTGTGTATTAAATTCATGTGACTCCTGTCATTTGAAGGGCTCCGGGCAATAACAGCATAAGCATAACGTATTACAATAATTTCCGGTTAGGAATGCCTCCACCCAGTGCCTCGCATTGTAACATATTACAAGCGAAATCATGCCTAAAACATGAGTGGGACCAATTACGACTTATTTTAGGTTGTGCTGTTCTTGTCCGGAGCCCTTCAATGGTTTGATGCAGATTTATTGAATTGCTGGTGGTTGTATAACTTAGATGATTTATGGAAGAAAGCTACGTCTGATGTGGTATTTGTAAGTTTACTGGTTGCATTTGACATCCTGACACACCAAGGTCTGCTGTGTCTGTGGCTTGATAACTAGTTATGCCTGCACCAGTGACCAATCATCCTGTGGTCCACAGTGGCATTATATTTTCGTTGTCCATCTGTCTCTGTGTGTACGTAGGCACGGGCATGTGCCTGGCATTACTAGCTGGTTTGCCGTCAGCTTCTACGTTTCATCTCATCTTATTGTTGTGGAAACCAACCTGTGCAGGAGTCAAAGACTCAAGTAGAGGGTGAGTTGAGTGAAATGAAAGCGGCACTGGACAGCGAAGACTCGACGGAAACGGAGCTGAAGAAGGAACTGATCGAAGAGAAGAACAAACTGGACACTCACGAGAGCCAAGTGAAGGACTTCCTGGCAAAGACCAGGCACTGGAAGAAAGAGGTCAGTTAACGGGAAATCGGGGATTTGTGCCAGTGGGCAGTGTTACTATACTGATATACTGACGGGTCAGTGGTGTAATCGGTCACGGCCATGTTTGTTGGTGCTGAGTTCCCTTTCAGTATCACGGCAAATATTGTGACATGGTTTGTATGACACAACTCAAATTTATGGGGGACTTTCGTGAAATTTAGGGATTATGAAGGCATGCACAGGTGATGAGTTGATCAAGATTTTTGAAGATTAGGTTCTGTCACATTATGGCAGAGTTATGCACTGTTTAGTTTATTTGTGCGTGTAATTACTACCTTGGCTGTTGTTTCAGTTCACAATCATATGTGACTGGTGTTGTCCAATCAAGTGATGTAATGGCATCATATACTGATGTACCATGTGTCCCAAAAACGTCCACCTTTTTATTTTTTGAATAGCTCTGTCAAAAATTGACCGATTTTAATAAGTTTTGGTATGTTAAATCCTGAGAAAATTTGACATGGACATCTTACAGATTTGTCTACCTCACTTGTCAGATGTAGCCACTTTACCTTGGGAAAATCAAAAAAAGTCATTTTTCAACATTATTATTCATATACTTGAGATTATTAATATTATCTCAGAAGAAAACAAATAGCAACTGTTGTACTGCAGCTTCAGCTGTTTACTTACTGTTGATTAGTGCTTCCTATTATCTGCATAGCCCTAGTACTGCATCTGGGGCACGCTACAGGAGGAGTGCGTTTATTGATATGGACATGTTGACTCTTGTGACAGCAGCTTGTTGTGACATGGGCTGGATTTCAGCACAGTGTGGTGTACTGTGCGACTGATCAGTGTCAAAAAAGACTGGAAGCATGTATTAACGCAGGAGGTGATCACTCTAAACACTTGCTGTGACATTTCTTGCCTGACATTCCAGTTGCCACACATCATAACCAGTTCTTTTCAGAGCCATGGGCGACCACCCACAACTCTCTCTTTTTGGAGCTTCCAACGTTTGAAAGAATGCAGCAAACGTTCAGTCAGATGAAAAAGTTTTGCAATTCACAAGTTAGTGTGGTGACATTTTCAGGTGTGGTGGGCAAGTGGATTACAGTTTGTTTTCTTCTGTGTAACATGAATAATCAGAAGTGTGTATGAGTAGTACTGTTGAAAATGAATTGTTCTTGATTTCCCAAGATAAAGTGGCTACATATGACAGGTGAGGTGGACAAATCTGTAAGTTTTTCATGTCAAATTTTCTCAGGATTTAACTTACGAAAAATCGTTAAAATCGGTTAATTTTTCACAGAGTTATTTAAAAAATAAAAGGCGGACATTTTTGGGGACATGGTGTATTAACTGTTGATGTGAGCAAGACCAGTGTCATCTGCACTGACCTGTGCATGATTACTAACAGTTGAGGCTTGTTAGCTGACTTAACGACTGCGCTCAGTGCATGTGTGCATTTGTAGTTGGGTAAGCTGTCTCTACATCAGATAGAAGCCAACAAGCCCGTGCAGCCACTGCCAGAGTTGAATGCACAACAGATTGCTGACGAGATCTCCGACGAAGAAGACTTCCGTGTTCAAATCACAAAACTTGAGGAACAACTCGGTCGCATGAAGCCGAACTTGGCAGCTATTGCCGAGTACAGAAAGAAGGTTATTTTTTCTGTTATGCAACAGCAGTGACCTAATACTTTTTTGCTGTTATTTGACATATTATAGCTAGTACATTACTTGGTTACTTGTGACTGTCGCCTATCCTAATAGCCAGGCTCAACTTTGAGTAACTTCTTTGATGTGACTGACTATGTTGGTAAGTAAGTAAGTGTGTCGTTGCTAGCAAGTTTGCTGTGAAGCTGGCTGGGTCGTTGCCAGAGGAGGTTTATCTGAGTCGACTGGCAGAGCTGGACTGTAATTAAATGTGAAGTTTAAGGTGACACTTCACGGGCAAGTCCGTTACAGGGACACCTTACAGTATTAAAAGTTACAGTCTGTCACACAGCTGGACACTATAGAGAAGAGTACGATGACTGAAACAGTGCCGTCTTCAGGTTGCGGCGGAACTGCTGCAGCGAGGCGCAGAACGAACAGACGATGGAAGAGCATTCCACGCTCAAGCAGCAGTCACCGGGAAGGCTCGATGACCAGCGTGGTGCGTCGTGTGGACGTATGACCGTATCATGGGCGTGCATAATGGCCTGCGCAGGCAACATGATGAGCTGCTTGCACATCATCAGTATACCAGCTAACTCAGCCTTGCAGTTGCTAAATCGGATTGTGGACTGTTGGTTGCAGGAGGAGGTGTATTTGAGTCGAGTGGCAGAGCTGGACCACATCACAGACGTGCGTAACAGCCAGCGCCGGCAGCACGACGACCTGCGGCGTCGGCGACTTGATGAGTTCATGGCCGGCTTCAGCGTCATCACGACACGACTCAAGGAGATGTATCAGATGATCACGCTCGGCGGCGATGCCGAACTGGAGCTAGTCGACTCCCTCGACCCCTTCTCCGAGGGCATCGTCTTCAGGTATGTGCATGAGTGCAAACTGCCTGGAAGACCATGGGCCCGATTTACAAAAAATCTTAGAATTTGTCGCAAGATTATCTTAACTTTATCGTAAGATCGATTTACGTTAGTGACTTAACACGTGCTAATATTTCTTTTAGAAATATTACAAGCTAATTATGAACACTCTCTCAGACTATCTTACGATTTTGCAACTGAAACATACCTAAGAAAAGCATTGCGTCCTTCATAAGATGTTTTGTGAAATTAGACGTCAGTCGAAAGTCGATTGTAACATTGGCATTATCGCAAGATGTTTTGTATATTGGGCCTCTGGAAACGTCGGCGAATTTAACAGCTGTCAGGAATGTTATGTTAATGGATTGACAGAGAAATCAGGAACAAGAAATCAATCAAGTGTCAAGGAAACGTGTGTGTCAGGGAAAACTGTATTATTAACATATTGCAGGCCTTGCCTGAGTGGTGGGTTGCTGGCGTGGTTATCTGTCTGGTGCAAGGTGCAGACTTGCATATAGCCCAGCTGATGCCACTGCCACTCACTGTCTCTTGCTTCAGTAAAATCCAGATTGGTTTTACCGTTCTGGTACCGACTCACCAGGTAGTCCCAGATAAAGGGCTGTTAAATGTGTGTTGTTTCAGGTTTTACTTCACTCTGTTTTAAAAGGATTTCTCTGCTCGTAAAATATTGTGAACAGTTTTGCATACAGATCTTCACTGTATGAATCTTAAGAACTAGGCCAAGTGTTTGATGGTGGTCCACCATATCAGTGCATGGTAGTGTACTGTGCAGCATGTGTATGTGTAGTGTGCGACCTCCCAAGAAGTCGTGGAAGAACATCTCGAACCTGTCGGGAGGTGAGAAGACTTTGAGCTCTCTGGCGCTGATCTTCGCCCTACATCACTACAAGCCGACTCCACTCTACGTTATGGATGAGATCGACGCTGCTCTTGACTTCAAGAACGTCTCCATTGTCGCCAACTACATCAAGGTGCGATGTCTTGTCTCTCTGCTTCGGTCATAGCATCCCCTCACACTCCTTGAATACTGTTTCCATGCACAGCTGGGAAGCAGACGGTGGCTATGTGCCGGGAGATGCCCCCCCAAAAAAAATGCAGATTCCCCCGGGGGATCTCAGCCCCCACCTAATACATGGTTGCTTGGTCCCACCCGAGTCTACATTTACACTGACATCTAAATAGGTTCAGCCGCTTAAGCACAGCTCATGGCTGTGACTAACACACACAAACCAGCGAACATCAGTAACAATAGGCTCATTTTATGATCTGCATAGCGATGCAAAAATGCCACAGTTGTTCAACTTTTATGGTGAATAAGTTTAACACTAACATTTAAAAAAATGACATTGTTTTGGCACATTTGTGTAACGTCAATTGAAACAACAGTTGGACTGTGCTTGTGAATAGTTATAGCAAAGTAGCAGACAAGTGTCTATTTGTAGTTAATGTTGTGTCAGGAGCGGACCAGAAATACGCAGTTCATTATCATATCACTCCGCAACAACATGTTCGAGTTGGCAGATCGACTTATCGGCATCTACAAGACACACGACTGCACCAAATCAGTTGCCATAAATCCATACAGCGTTGCGTTTCAAAATGGGTCGTCAGCAACGGCTTAGTTTTGCTGTGGCGTGTGTCCTGACATCCTGACACTGTTCAACATCATCAACTGTTCAACGTGCTTTTGAATAATATGAAAATTGACACATTAACGACGATCTTAATTATTCAGTTTTTTGTTTATGAAAGGTTCCATGTAGTCACATTAAGGAAGTGTGATCGCTTAGGCTCGTCTGTAAAATGTCAGTTGTTTTTAACCATAGCCATTTGCATTTACTGAAACAGCACTTAGTGGAGCAAAGAAGCATTTATTGTTGTTTACTGTCAGAGTTGAATGTAGTCATCAGAGACAGTTATTGTTTCTAATGGCTCACGGCACGACTGCTGTAGCAACACGTTATTAAGAGTTACTGAACATTGACAGCTGAAATTCAACTTGTCATAAGCACTCTAGCTGATAATCGTGATGAAACGACCGTGTACATAGAGTGACTGTCTTTTTCTCGTTAAACTAGGCTTTATTCTTGAATTCAGTTTTAAATGCAGTTTAGAACTAAAAGTGACTTGAAAATGGAAGTTAAGACTGGACTTGTTGTTACACTTGTTAATCTGAACAATCCACTTTTGAAACCGAACATGTGCAGTACATTTAGATAGCAGATATGCTAAACTTTGATCTGCTAAACTTCAAAGAAGACTGAAATCAGTTATGCACAAAAATGACCTTATCTGTTGGCTCATGGCAGTTTTTTGCATACAGTTTGCAAACAGTGTCAGTGTTTGTTTAAACCTCCCCCTATAGGGGGAGCAGAGTATTGTGATGAGCATGTCTGTCTGTGATCATATCTTCAGGACTACATGTCCGATCTTCACCAAATTTCTGTGCACGTTACCTATGGCCATGGCTCGGTCCTCCTCTGGCAGCATAGTGATATGTTACGTATTTTTGCTTTTATGGATGATGTCATATTTGCACATAAGCTGAGGCTGCTCGACGTCGCCGCCAGGCTGAGGCAGCGAGGCTTACACACAGCCTTGGGCTTGGCATGTAGGATGCTCAGGACAACTTGTTGTAGCCAGGGCCTATTAGCTACTACGCTGCAGAGGGCATGTTGAATATTTATGACATGTTTGCACATAATGTCCTTGCATATATAGTGACAAGAAAATGACCTGTGCTTAAAGTAGAAACTCTCCAGGTGGCAACACTAGTGACAAGAAAATGACCTGTGCTTAAAGTAGAAACTCTCCAGGTGGCAACACTGGGGCAGAGTCTGCGGTCTATGACTGCCTTGTTCAACATTTACATTCAGGTGGTTGTCTAAACTTGTTACTGATGTTCTGTGTGTGTGTGTAACCACTTGCATGAATCACGAAGAAATAGATGAACAAAATGAGGTGCCATTTGGGGGTGTGTGGACTTTAGTGAGCCCGTGGAACCACGGACTAAGTGGCATGCGGTGCGGACCAGATTCCCCACGAGAATGGCAATTTGGGGACTTGAAAAAGAAAAGTTGTAGAATTAGGTTATGGAAAACTAAAAATCGACCCACTACACAAGTTAGATGGTATAAAAGGTAAAGGTAACCCATAGTCGATTACAGAGCGTATGGTTCCGGAGTTGATCCCAGTTCTTGGCAGTCAGCCTGCAGGTGATGCGAGTCATAAACCTGGCGGTAGGCTGCCATTACTTTCTGTCAGGCCTGCAGTTACCCCCGCAACCCTTAAGAGGGCTCCTACCAAATTTGCTGCTTGAACAGAGGCACGATAGGTGTGAACAGTTTGCCAAAGACTGTTACCCAAAAGAATCGTAACTGCAATTTGAACCCGGGCCCTTCTGCGACTGAGCCCAGCACGCTAACCACTCAGCTACCGAGCCACCCTATGGTATGGACCATAAATAAAAGAAATTGCACAAACCAAAGACGGCGAGTTAGTGAATGTTTCTGTTACTGGCTCACTGTGCAGTAACTAAACTGTACACACTCGAGTTCTAACACAACTGCATATCTCCTGCTCAACACGTACTGTCGTCATCCAGCTAAACACAGTGTCATCTCAAGTAATAACGAGACTTGGCCAGAGTTCGTCGAATGACACTGCTAGTGCTATCTGTCTGTACAGTCTACGCAGCAACGAAAAAACGAATGACATGCAGTGGTCCGCGACGCTTCGCTGTTCCACAGAGCGTCAACAACAAACTAAAAACATGCGGCAGAATGCACGATGTCTTCAGCACAGCAGTACTTGATTCAGTCCCGCTTTGTGGATATACTCAACCGACGAACTCTTCACATAGTGTCCATCTGACAGAACAAAAACAACACACAGTAAGTGACTCGCTGTACTATTCATTAACCCACATTCAACACATTTAGCCTCATATCCTAGTGAAAACGGCTCTAAAGATATCCTGCATTTGGGTAATGTATACTTTTATCTGTTCAGTATGCCATGCTTATTGTGGTTGCTGAAACATTTTGCCAAAAAGCAGTTAGCCAAACGTAATTATAATGCAATGACTGCCACAGATGATTTCTCCACTGCCTGCCCTCATGAAATCAGATTGTACCAGTATGAAAACTGGGGCCTTCTGGGTTGCTGCAGCAATCTTTCCAAGTGTATTGCTTTTTGTCTTCACACTCATGTGCATAAACCCTAGTTATCCCGAAATTTATCAATGTCATTACTGTCACCACCTTGCGTCAATATTACTGTCTCTATAGCCTATTAAAAACAAAAAACTGACAGACAACACCAGATTAGCTACCATACATTCTAATATGGTCATTCAAGAAACAGATGGTCTTATAACAGCTATGGTTATATTGTTAACAAATTCAACAACATGGTTTCAATCTCAATTCAGTTGAAATATTCCCCCTCTCCAGCACTTCCAAGAATGTTGTAATTCCTAGGGAAGGAAGAGTTTAACCCTATAAGCCAGCTGTCCAATGCTAGTACAAGGACTTTTTTTCTGGAATCGAAGAAGAAGACACAGCGGACCTTGGCGTTGTAGGCGTCGAGCTGTGCGTCCAGTTCGTCCTTTGTTGGTGTCTGTGACATGCCTCCTCGCCCACCGCGGCCACGCCGACCAAACCCCCGCATCCTGCCACGGCCGCCGCCTCTACCACTGTCAAATCCACACACACACACTTTACAATGATGCAGAGTTAACAAACTTACACACTGCTACTACTACTACTACACCCGGTTTAATGACCTCTTTTACAGGACAACCTGGATAACACGGTACCAGAAAGGCAAAGCCAGTCTGGATTTAAATGAGGCAAGAGACTATGGGGTTTTGGGACGGCAGTGGCATCAGCTGGGGCATGTGCAAACAGTCTGCACCTCGCTCCAGACAGATAACCACATCGACACTTCATCACTCAATTTTACAGGCCAATGCTCTTCCAGATGCCCAATGAACAGTGTCAAAGCACTGAAGGCAGACTTACAGATACGATACGAGATGCTACTTTAACGTGCGCTCGAAAGCCGACATGAGTCAGCTTCATCTACCACACGGAAGCTTAATATACCGCACAATACACAGTACACAATAAAACTGCTTTCAGTTGCTGCTGTGACCTACAGCGAATATTTTTATCATAATTACAATGTAAAGAACGTTTACGTCTAGAACAAACATAAACAACTATGTCGCAACCGAGCCATGTTGGTGCTGCCCTTGGTAAATCACTGAGAATATGTATGATGGGACAGAGGGACTGACACCAGAACGATACTTCACGCTTATAGCTGGACACAAAGCATTCATAATTAGTCCTGCACAAAACTGGATGACAACTTTTGTTACCCAAGAGACAACGATTGTTGCGTGTGGACCTGCACACAGGATTGACAAAACAAGCTTCTTGTTCACTAAGACTTCTGTCTGGACAACACACGACAAATCTGGACCGTAAAACTCTAACTAAATACCATACCATTTCACAGAAATCTTTGGGGTCCTGGCCTCATATTCTGCATCCATGTTAGGAATCTCCATACTGGAAGGCCATGTAACTGGAATATGACACTTTACAAATGCACAAAAGATCACAAAAGCAGCAAGTGAACTTACAATCCTCTGGTATATCCTCCTCTGGGAGATCTCACAGGTGATGTTGCAGGCTGTGTGTTCTGTACTCCACCGACCAACTGTATCTTCATCGGCCGACCTTTTGTTCAACACATAACTGGGTCATCAACATCATTTGGCAAGTTGGCAACCTTCACCAGAAGGATTAAACGTCTAAAATTATATATAAGTTATCCAATGATGAACTGCAAACCAAAAAAAATTACATAACTTGACATATTTATGAATCTGACCAAATTCTATATGCTTGTAAATTTAAACCAGTTACTTTTAACAAAATCGGTATAAACACGTAATCAGTATATGTATGTCTGTCCCTAGTATTTTTCTCTCGCTGTCTTACATAAAGTAACTGAAGCTGCTGCTAGTGAAGACGTAATACCATCAAGTGGGACATTGTTGTACTGTTTCATTGCATTCAACGCAGCTTGTCTTGCTGTGTATATAACTTCTGCAGTGCCGAGTGAACGACCTGATCGATCGTAGTGAACCGCAGCTTTACGCATCGTTCCAAACTCAGAAAACAACTCCTACAAACAGTTTGTTCATCATGTTAGCTATCAATAGTGGTTAACGCTCAGCAACGAAACACAAAAGATGAATCAAAAATTCTCCATCGAGACAATGGAATTTTAGGGATTGCAACCCCAAACTCATTTGCCCAATCCTAGGATTCGGGTTTTTGTAATCCTAGGATCCCGTCGGGATTATAGGATTTGCCGAAGATATGGAATTTATCGATATAATGCGGGGAACTCCGTTCACAGTATTGTAACTTACAGGCCAACTGTATATAACAATTTCTCACGAGACCTACAATGAAAAAGAGTAAAAATATACATACTGTAAATAAAATTGTGTGCAACAACAATTATTTATTATGAATTATGACTTTGATAACATCTGTGAGCAAAAATCCCAGGATTGAGGGGCTGCCCAGTCAATCCCAGCACTTCGGAATTGCAATCCCTAAACACTTTAAATTGATGAACTAAAAAGACTGAAGAAAGAAGCTGATGCGGAATATATCAAAGTGTCAACGGTGTACACAAAGCCAAATGGCTGAGATGTAACTGAATGATGGGACAGTTGTGCAAACTATTATCATTAATTATTGCATTACATGGTGCACATAAAAACAACATTTTGACGGTAAATACAATCTGTAAATGGATCATTTATGACACAGCGACATCAATCTGGTGTTTGTACAAATGGATTAGCATGCAATAAAGGTTTCAAAAATTCAATTCTGCTATCGATTAAATTCCTGATAAAACAACAACCAGTAATCATTACGAAAACTGTCTTCAAACTGTTTCATATAAACAATACACTGTAATAACAATGCTGAACAAGCATACCTTAACATCAGCATCATTAACTCCAAAATCCAAGTTAGAGATTAACAGCTTGCCAATTCCACCAACACCAACACTGTCACCACCGGCACCCATGTTAGTTTGCTGCTGAAAACCGGCCTGGCGAATTCCTTGTTGCCACGCTGCTCCAGCTCTACTCTACAACCACAATAAAACACATCATGGACATTGCAGTGTAATAAAGACATATCAAAGAATTTAGTTTTGCATAAACAATCAAGGATATGAATCTCTGACTCATTTCCTGGTGTTCACTTAGTCAGTTACTACGTAAGACAAGAGTTAGTAATGTGATAAATGAGTGACTGCATCGGACACGGGAATTAAAGCATCGGACTCTAAGGAGACTGTTTTCTGCCATCAAGCGTGTCGTGGTTTGCTCAACTCTGCAGTGTAGCCAGGTGCCGGACGCACTGACCTGGGTCAT
>Ga0136654_1000462_pt1 | contig 12358 bp, 14 predicted proteins | sample InaspJWI70metaG_FD_94865 | JGI IMG/M metagenome (GOLD analysis project Ga0136654, IMG submission 94865) | Marine gutless worms symbiont microbial communities from Oahu, Hawaii - Inanidrilus sp. 1 OAHU.JWI-70 metaG (version 2) | ecosystem: Host-associated > Annelida > Digestive system >... | reverse complement strand
GACTGACTGCGTCCAGTTTGAATTCTTTCGAATATTTCTTTCTCGTTGTCATTAATCGTTACCTCAGTTAAGTTTCATTATCTCTTAACTGGGTGGTATCAATCTATTGGACCATGTCAATCGTCGCGTTTGATCCATACGCGGGCGCCGAACTCGGCGCTGACGTTGTTAAGCAACTCCAACGGCGTCGGCCGATGCGTCAATTCCACGCGTGGAAAATTTCTGGTCAATGACATGGCTGGCGACTCCGCTCAACTCAATATTTTTATCAATACAACCCCGAAACAAACCAGGATCGCGGCAATAATACGCTGGCGCCCGAAGGGCTCGCGAAATAACAGGGTACCGATCAAGGCGGCAAATATTACACTGGTTTCGCGCAACGATGAAACCATTGCCATCGGCGCCAGGCCCATGGCGTAAATCACCATAGCGTAGGCGGTCGCGGCGGCGAGCGCGCCGAGGATAACCTTGCCCGGCTTGGCGCGCATGTATCCGAACCAGGCCACCCGATCTCGCAGCAGCAGCCAGGTCCCGATCGGGATAGGCTCCAACACGAACAACCAGACAATGTAGCTGAATGGATTACCGGCGGCCCGCACACCAATGCCGTCGGCGACGGTGTATGCGGCGATCAACACCGAGGTAAGCAGCCCCCAGCCGAGTGCCGCGCTAGGGATTTTGCCGACCGCTCCGCCGGCGAAAGTAATACTGATCAACCCGGCGCTGACCAGCCCGATGCCGATCATAGCCCCCGAAGACAAATACTCCCCGGCCAGCAAGGCAGCTCCCAGCACCACCATCACCGGCGCCAATCCGCGGAACAGCGGGTAAACCTGCGACAGGTCGCCGCTATGGTAGGCGCGCGATAGGGTAACATAGTAAACCGTGTGAATAACGGTCGACAGCAGTAACAATAACCAGCTCTCGACCAGCGGGATGGGAAAAACGAACAACAGCGGCAGGCAGCAAACGGCACTGACCAAACGATACGAAGCGATGCTGTACTGGGGCGTACCGCCCGACTTCGCCATCGCATTCCAGCTGGCGTGTAACAGGGCAGCCAGCAGCACCAAGCCGGCGACAAGCGGGGTCATTTAGAATTTTCCCGGAGGTCAGAAATCGCGCGGCGCAATACTAGCCGGACAAACCGCCGCGCGCGGCGTTCGATCGGGTCTATTTGACGACCGTTACGGTACAGGTCGCATGTCTCACTACCTGAGCGGCAACCGAGCCCAAAAACAAATTCTCGATCTGGCTGTTGTGCGACGGAATTACGATCAAATCGACGGCATCCTGACAGGCCTGTTTCAATATCAACTCGCCAGGATTACCTTCGACGACAACGGCCTTGGTCTCGATATCGTCGGGGATATTGTCGGCGACATATCGCTTCAAATGTCGCGCGACTTCCTTCAAGGCTTGTTTCACCGCATTCTCCTCGAAGTAGGATGCGACGATCGGCATGCCAAACCCGGGGGCTGCCGTCATCACAGTCAATTTAGCTTTCGATCGCCGGGCTTCGTCGATCGAAAGCGCAAGTGCTTTTTCGGCTTCTGCGGTATGTTCAAGATCTACCGGAAACAATATGTTTTTATACATGCTTGGGTTCTCCCGCTACATCGATTTTATCCTTGTCACGGCGGGCGGATTGAATCTTCCAAACCGCGATCAGCAGCAGTATAGCCGGTATGTAAAACCAGCGTTTATCCGGCCGATCCAGGTTCTTCTCCTGGATGTCGACAATTTCCCAGTCGAAATCGATTTTCTGTTTCTCGGCGGCGCTGCCGAAAACGATATTGTCGACCAGCATCTTATCGCCTTCCTGGCGTAGCTCGAGACCGGCCGCCAGCTCGATACGATCCTTGCCGGGCCCGGGCGCACCGACCGGCAGCATGACAACCTTGTCGACCAGATCTCCTTCCAGGGTTTCGCCCATAACGTGAACGCGTAACAACCCGTTGGCGGGCTGCTTCTCGGCTACTTCGTAGATCTTGGTGGCTTCGACCTTGATCAGGGGATCGTAAAGATAGTCCATGAAAAATCCGGGGCGAAACAGGGTGAAGGTGATCAACAATAACGCAGCGGTTTCCCACTTCTTGTTGTAGGTCAGGAAATACCCTTGGGTGGCGGCGGCAAACAGTAACATCGCCACCAATGCCGAGGTGATCACGACGATCAGATGCACCGGACCGGTGATGCCGATCATCAACAGCTCGGTGTTGAAGATGAACATGAACGGCAAAACGCCGGTACGAATATCGTAAATAAATCCCTGTACGCCGGTTTTTATCGGGTCACCACCCGAAATCGCCGCCGCCGCATAGGCGGCGAGCCCCACCGGTGGCGTATCGTCGGCGAGGATACCGAAATAAAACACGAACAGGTGCACCGCGATCAGCGGCACTATCAAGCCGTTGCTGGCGCCGACGGATACGATAACCGGTGCCATCAACGAGGACACTACGATGTAGTTGGCGGTGGTCGGCAAACCCATACCCAGCACCAGGCTGATGCCGGCGGTGAAGATCAGCATCAGGATCAGGTTGCCGGCGGAAATAAATTCCACAAACTCGGCCAGCACCAGGCCTATCCCGGTTAGGGTTACGGTGCCCAGAATGATACCCGCGCAGGCGGTAGCGACGCCGATACCGATCATGTTGCGCGCACCGGATACCATACCATCGAAAAAGTCGTTAATGCATTCGCGAAAATGCTCTCCGTAGTTGGTCTCACCGCGAAACATGGCCTTCAGCGGCTTGTGCGTCAATAACACGATGGCCATGAAGATTGCGGCGTAAAACGCAGACAAGCCCGGTGACAGGCGCTCGACCGTCAAACACCAGATCAGCACCGCGACCGGCAACAGATAGTATAGGCCCGCTTTGACAATCGGTCCCGGCACCGGCAATTCTTCGATGGTATCGCTGCGTCCCAGTTCCGGGAACCTGGTTGAGTATTTGGCCAACGCGACATAGGCGACGAGAACAATCAACGAAGCCAGCCAAAATGTGTACTCACCGCCGACGTCCTTGAGCCAGCCGAAACCGTAGTAACAGATGCCGGAGAGAATAATAATGCCGGCAATGACCGTGGTATAGACAATCAAGCTGCCCAAAAAGGTAGTTTGAACCTTTTTCTTCAATCCTTCGAGTCCGGCCTTGGAGGCTTCCAGGTGCACGATGTAAACCAGCGCGATATAGGCGATGATGGCCGGCAGAAAGGCGTGCTTGATGACTTCGATATAGGAGATGCCGACAAACTCGATCATCAGGAAGGCCGCCGCACCCATGACCGGCGGCGTCAGCTGGCCATTGGTAGACGACGCCACTTCGACCGCGCCGGCCTTTTCGGCCGGAAAACCGACCCGCTTCATTAGCGGAATGGTAAAGGTGCCGGTGGTGACCACGTTGGCGATCGACGAACCCGATACCAGACCGGTCAACGCGGATGAAACCACGGCCGCCTTGGCGGGCCCGCCTTTCATATGACCGAGTAAAGAGAAGGCAACCCAAATGAAATAGTTGCCGGCACCCGCTCTTTCGAGCATCGAGCCAAACAATACGAACAGGAACACCATCGAGGTGGAAACCCCGAGCGCCACGCCGAACACGCCCTCCTGGGTGAGCCACATATGCGACATGGCTTTGCCGAAGGAGGCGCCTTTCCAGGCGATAATGTCGGGTCCCAGGTGGCCGAAGAATACATAACAAAGAAAAATTGACGCAATAATCATCAACGGTGGCCCCAGGGCGCGCCGCGCCGCCTCGAGTACCAGCACGATGCCGACCGCGGCGACTACCAGGTCAGTCGTGGTCGGCAATCCGGGTCGGTCGCCCAGTTCAACCGCAAAAATGGATAGGTACATGGTGACGACGATGCCCGCGGCGCCGAACACCCAATCCTGAATCGGAATCGAATGTCGAGGCGAACTTTTCAACGCGGGATAGGCCAGGAATGCCAGTGCGATCGCGAAGGCCAGATGGATCGAACGCGTATCGGTATTGTTCAGTACCGGCAGCCACGACGAGAACACTTCCAAGTATGGTAACGGCGACGCTATCCAGAGTTGAAACACGGACCAGCAAAAAGCGGTGCCCAGCATGAGTTTGCCAACCGCACCCGTGGGACTGCGCGCGCCGGTATCGGTGGCGGCGATCATCTCCTCCAGTTCGGCTTCGGTGGCTTGCGATTTTTCTGATTCTTCGACCATTGCGGTCTCCCCCTCTATGATGACTCCAGTTTTCGGGTGTTTTGTAAACACCCTTCCTAATTAGCCGAGGCATTAACCCCTAATGCCTCGGTTAAATAAAACAAGGGGGCCGAAGCCCCCTTGTCCAGTGCCGGGATTACAACCAGCCTCGTTCCTTGTAGTAACGCTTTGCACCTTCATGTAAAGGCGCCGAGATACCCTTTGTCACCATATCCTTTTCGGTCAGGTGACCGAAAGCGGGGTGCAGCTTTTTGAATGACTCGAAATTCTCGAAGACGCTTTTTACGACTGCGTAAATGGTATCCGCCGAAGTAGCCGTGGAAGAAACGAATGTCGCAAGTACCCCGAAGGTAGGGACGTCATCCGGGTTACCGCGGTACATGCCGCCGGGAATAACGGTGGTTCCATAGAAAGGAAACTTGTTGACCAATTTGTCTATGGCCTTACCGTCGACCGCGACGAAGTTGGCTTCACAGGTGGTGGTCGCTTCCTTGTTCAGCGCCGCCGGATTGCCGACCAGCCAGAAAAAGGCGTCGATCTTGTTATCGCACAGCGCGCCGGGAGTCTCAGACGACTTCATCTGCGCCGCCAGTTTAAGGTCCTTGTTGGTCATTCCCATTGCGCCCCAAACGACGTTCCAGGTGGCTTCTGTACCGGAACCGGCATTACCGATATTGACGCGTTTGCCTTTCAGATCGCTGATGTGCTTGATACCGGCGTCCTTGCGGGCAACGATGCTGATGGGTTCAGGATGCACGGAAAACACCGCGCGCAAATCCTTGTACGGGCCGGCATCGATAAACGACTTTTTCTCAGAACCATTGTAGGCATGGTACTGCCAGTCGGACTGGGCAACGCCCATGTCCAGTTCGCCGCCGCGGATGGTGTTGATGTTGTAAACCGAGCCGCCGGTCGATTCCACCGAGCAACGAACCCCATGCTCCTTGCGACCCTTGTTTACCAGTCGGCAGATCGCGCCGCCGGTGGGATAATAGACCCCGGTTACGCCACCGGTTCCAATAGTTACAAATTGCTGATGCCCCGCTCCGATTACCGGGGTTGCGCCAAACGACGTGGCTACCAGCGATGCGACGGCGATCTTGCTTAATACTCTCATGATTATCTCCTAACGATAGTTGTGCCGATTACTGCTGTTAACAGTTTGTATTATTTTCGAATTGCACGGGACCTCGGCTTGTTCTTAATTAAACGACCGATTTGATCCAAAGCTCATTCTATAAGCCTATAAATCATTCTATAAGCCTATAAATTAATGTCAAAACAAATACCGCGCCTCCCCGTATTAAAGTATTCGCGTTGACTTTCCACTACACCTGGGGTGGTTAATCGACTACATTAGCGCCTCGTTTTGCTTGCGACGGCCCGATGCTCCGTATTGACACCACCTTAAAAGACGATCTGAAGCAGTTTTTTATCATCGCGATTCCGTTGTCGGCAGCCTATCTGGCCGAGTTCGCCATGTTTATCACTACCAAGATGGTGGTCGGAAAACTCGGTTATTTATCGCTGGCGGCGGTCGGCATCGCCGGCGATCTGACCTTTGAAATCCTGGTCATCCTGATGGCGCTACTGTCGATCGTCGGGGTGCTGGCGGCGCAGGCGTTGGGCGCCGGCAAATCGCAGGATCTCGGTCAGTCGGTTCGGCAGGGTTTTTTCGTGGCCACGGGTGTCGGCGTCCCGGCAATGATCGCGGTATGGAATCTGGACCTCGTGCTGACCCTCACCGGCCAGGATCCGCGGGTGATCGAACTAGCGCGTGGTTACTTAAAAGGCATTTGCGGCGCGGTACTGCCGGTGCTGTGGTTTTCGGTATTCCGAAATTTTGTCGCGGTACTGTCGCAAACCGTATCGATTCTGGTAATCACGTCGGTTGCCGTGGCGCTGAACTATCTGCTAACCCTGTGGTTTGTTTACGGCGGTTTCGGACTCGAGCCCCTGGGATTGTTCGGCGCCGGATTGGCCACCACATTCGTTTCTTGGTTCATGTTCCTGACCTTGGCACTGCACATCTTCCGTAAACCCATGTTCCGCGGTTTCGGAGTTTTCCGAGGCAGATGGCACATCATCTGGCCGCTGTGCCGTGAAATCATGCAACTCGGTATTCCGGTCGCCGGTCTCGCCTTCCTCGAAGCCGGCCTGTTCGTAGCGACCGCGATCCTGTCAGGAGTCATCAGCGCAAAAACCCTGGCCGCCTACGAAATCGTCATGGCCTGGGTCGGCATCCCGTTTGTTATCGCTTTCGGACTCGCCGAAGCGACGATGATTCGGGTTGCGCATGCGATCGGCGCCAATCGGATGCGGCAAGCCCGCAAGGCGGGATTCCTCGGCATGGCGCTGGTCATCATCATCGTCTCGAGCATGGTCGTGGTGCCGCTCGTCTTCGCCCAACCTATCATCCGGCTTTTCATTTCACCCGAGGATTCGGGCTTTGCCGAAGTTTCACGAATGGCGGCCCACTTCCTGGTTATCGCTGCAATCTTCATGGTCTTCGACGGCCTGCAGGCAACCGCCGCGCGCGCGTTGCGGGGCATGAAAGATAACCTGGTGCCGCTGTGGATAGCAGGTTTCGGTTACTGGGTGCTTGGCATCGGCGGCGGCTCGATCCTGGCGTTTCATTTTCAAATGGGTGGCGCCGGTTTATGGTGGGGCCTGGCAACGGGGCTCGCTGTGGCCGCATGCCTGCTGAGCTGGCGTTTTCACCGCTTCACTCTCCGCCGCGTATCTTAAACGGTCTTTGCGGAACTATCTCCTATCCCTCCAATGGGGTAGGCGCCTAATACTTCATAAGTATATTAGTTTATTCTTATATTCTATATAATTGCGCGTGGCTTTTAGATAAATATCCAATAAATTAAAGAGGATGCCTCATGAAAATTAAATTGTTAGCGCTGGCTGCATCTGCCCTGCTTGCCGTCAGCATAGCGTCAAACGCAAACCAGGCAAACTCACAATCCGAAACCACCAGCGCCAGCGTACCCGCAACCTCGACAAACTCCGCCAATATGTTCGACCCGAATTACTGGATGGCCGCATTTACCGCGGCGCCCACCCAGCAGCCGACTATTTCCGGTGAAGTACCTTTCAACGCCGCGCATCCCGCCGCTTGGATGCATTGGATCGACCCGAAGACCCATCAATCGATACATATGAGTTTCATGAATCCCGCCAACTACACGCAATTCATGCAGTTGGGTTTTTTACACGCAATTCATGCAGTTGGGTTTTTACCTGGAATTCGCCAAGCCTGAAAACTGGATGGCGTGGATGAATTGGATGGCGTGGATGAATCCCGCTTCTTACCAGATCATGATGGATCCGCAAACCATGGCTCATTGGATGAACCCGGGTTCGTACATGCACGTCTTGGATCCTGCGATGTACCAGGAAAGCATCAATCCCGCGAATTATATGGTTTATCTGAACCCGGCAACCAATTATATGGTTTATCTGAACCCGGCAACCTATGCCGGAATGATGGGATCTAATACCTGCGATCAGAACAACCCGAACAAGACTCCTGGCTGGTTCGGATATACCTGCTAGATTTTTGCTTAACCTCCACGGGGATTCCTATCCCTCATTAGCCGCGGCCACCAACCCGCGGCTTTTTTTGTGCGGGCCTGCTGCGCGCTTGCGATAACGGCGTTGGGCTTCGTGGGGTCAGAGCAAAAACTTCGCCGCTTAATTTTCTGTCTACACGATGTTTCCGAAGTTTTTGCTCTGACCCCGAGAGTCCAAACCTTGGAAAGGTCAGGATGTCAGTTGCTGCGGCCGTAGAAGCCGAGGTTTTCTTCGTCGGAAAACATGCGGCCGGGGACTTCGTAATAGGTGAAGACGGTGACGACCCGAGCGCGCTCGCCGCGCGGCGGAGTAACCCGGTGCGCCGTATTCACGCCCTTGAAGACATTCAGGTCGCCGGCGCCTAGTTGCAGGGTCGAGATCTCCGGGTCTTCACCCCGCAACAAGCGGGCAATACCCGCGTAATTGGGATCGGAAGCGCTGCGTAGGGCGTGGCGAAACTGGAATTCGCCTCCCCGCAACGGCGCTTGCAGCAACAGCGTGGTAGTAAACTCGGAACGGTCGAAATGCCAGTTCAAACCCTCACCCGCGTAATAACCCATCACGTTGGCGCAGGCCAGCGGGTCATCCATCGGGTAGAGCGCTGGTTTTTGCATTACTCGCGCCAGAAAATCGGTTAACGCGGGCCACAGGTAAATCTGTTTTAACTGCGTGCCGATCTGATCACCGCACAGGGTATGGTTGACGGTGTTAACCCTGGCGAGCGCCGGATGGTCGAGCGGTAGGTCGGCGTTGACGTTATCGAAATAGATATTATGTTCACGCGCGTGGGTAAACGATTCGCGCGCCAGGCGCTCGATCAACCCGGGCAAAATGGCGTCGATTACCGCAGGATGCATGAAACCCTTAAGCGTGAACATACCCTTGCGCTCGAGCGCCGCAATACATTCGGCAACCAGTTTTTTGCCGTCGCTGGAATCGAGTCGGTCCAGGGGATAACGCGCGAGATCGATCAGGTTATGCATCGGCAAATAATAAGAATTCGGTAATCCGGGAACAAGCGATATCTTGTTACCACTCAGGCGGGCGCCCCGCGATAATAATGCCATAAAAACAGGCTACCGGCGGAACGATAAGGCGCCCAGGATGCCACCGCCGCCCGCGCCTGCTTTTCATTGAGCGGTCCCGTTAGCCTCTTGAGCCGCTGCAGCGCAATGCGCAACGCCAGATCCCCTGCCGGAAATATATCGCTGCGCTGCAGCGAAAACATCAGGTATATCTCGGCGCTCCAGCGCCCGAAACCCCGCAGCGAGGTGATCGCCTCGATTACCGCCTGATCCGCCAGGTCGCCAAGCCGCTCAGGATCGAACTGCTTGTCGGCCATCGCCCGCGCCAAGCCTTCGACATATTCGACCTTGCGCGCCGACAACCCGGCTGCGCGCAATGCGCCCGCGGGAAGTCGCAGCACATCATCCGCCTGCATGCCGGGCAACAATGACCGTACCCGCAGCATGATCGCGGCCGCGGCTTCGGTCGAGATCTGCTGCGACACTATGGTCGACAGAAAGGTTTCGAAACCCTGAGCCCGAATCCGCGGCGCTGGGTAACTGACTCGTTGCAAGCCGCTTGCCAGATCCGGGTCGCGCTGCGCCAGCGCGTCCAGGTGCAGTTTGATCATTGACTGATCCATAGGCGCGTGCATCGATAGTTTCAAAAACCGGGTCAATCGTATTGGCAACTTCGATCCACGGCAAGCACAAATCGGTTTTCTTCTGGAATCATCCGCTCTAGTATATCCGTCCGGTTAACGCTGAAAACTCGAGAGGAACCGCTATGGCCGCCTACTGGATAGCCCACGTCCACGTCACCGATGCCGACGCTTATGGTGAATACGCCAAACGCGCCACCGCCGCCATCGAGGCGCATGGTGGGGAATTCCTGGCACGCGCGACCCGCACCGTCTGGCTCGAAGGCCGGGAGCGCGCGCGCAACGTCGTCGTGCGATTCCCCAGCCTCGAAGACGCCGAAGCCTGTTACCGGTCGGCGGCTTACCGGGAGGCCCTGACTTTCGCGAACGGCGCCGCCGAGCGCGATCTTTGTATCGTCGAGGGCAACTGACTGTAAGCTCGGAGCGATGGCATTACCCGTTGCACAGGTTGAAGATTTTTGTCGCGATGGTGTCGTTCTACTGCGCGGCGTTTTCGGCGACTGGATAGAACCGCTGCGTCGAGGCGTCGATGTCAATATGCAAAACCCGGGACCCTGGGGCCGCGAGTATCTCGACCAGCGCCAGTCGGGTCGTTTTTTCGGGGACTACTGCAACTGGAACCGCATCGAGGAATACCGGCAATTCATGTTCGAATCCCCGGCGGCGGCAATCGCCGCCGATTTGATGCAGTCCGACAGCGTGCGTATTTTTCACGAACATGTCCTGGTCAAGGAACCGGGCACCGATAAGGTTACGCCCTGGCATCACGACCAGCCCTATTACTGTGTCGATGGCCGCCAAGTCTGCAGCATGTGGATTCCGCTGGACCCGGTCGGGGTCGAAACCTGCCCCGAATTCATCGCCGGCTCGCCCGCCTGGGGACGCTGGTTCATGCCACGAAAATTTAGCGGCGCCGATTACGATCACACCGACAAAAAGCTCGAGTCGATACCCGATATCGGCGCCCGCCGCGAAGAATACGATATCCGCAGCTGGGCGCTAGAGCCTGGCGACGCGATCGCGTTTCATTTCCTGACGATCCACGGCGCCCCGTCAAACCTGTCGGCACAACATCGCCGTCGCGGGTTCGCCGCGCGCTGGCTAGGTGACGACGCTGTCTATGCAAGGCGTTCGGGGGAGATCTCGCCGCCTTTTCCCGGGCTCGATGCACGTCTTAACCCGGGCGACCCGATGGCGGCCGACGAGTTTCCGCTGGTATTTATGCGTTAACCGTAATCCACGCGTTTAGTGTAATCACCGTGTTTACTGCTATTCCCGCATAAGCGCTATCTTGCGATGACGGCGTTGGGACTGGCCTTCGATTTAGGAGCGCGCGGTTGAAGATAACCCACCCGCTCACAGGTTGTAACCGCTCTCCTCGTGTGCAGTCAGATCCAGGCCAACGGTTTCATCTTCCTCGTTGACCCGCAGTTCGACAAATACCGCCACCAGTTTCAGAATCAAGTAGGTAACAAGCGCCGTCCAGGCGATGGTTGTCACCACGCCGAGCGCCTGCACGCCAAGCTGCCCGCCTATGCTGACACCTTCGGCAAGACCCGCACCACCGAGCTCGCTGGCGACAAATACCCCGGCCGCGAGCGTGCCCATAATTCCACCCACGCCATGTACCGGGAAGACATCGAGCGAATCGTCGATCTTGAGGCTCTGCTTGATAAATACCGTAGCGAAGTAACAAACGCTGCCGGCGGCGAGTCCGATAAATAGCGCCGCCACCGGTCCGACAAATCCCGAGGCCGGCGTAATCGTGCCGAGACCCGCTACCATGCCGGTAACCGCACCCAGCGCCGAGGGTTTACCGTAACGTTTCCATTCAATCATCATCCAGGTGAAAGCACCCATGGCGGCACTGATATGAGTGACCAGCATCGCCATACCGGCATCACCGCCCGCGCTCAGCGCGCTGCCGGCATTGAAACCGAACCAACCGACCCACAACATGCCGGCCCCGGTAATCGTCATGGTCATGTTGTGCGGCATCATCGCACTGCGCGGAAAGCCACGGCGATTGCCGAGTACCATCGCCGTCACAATGGCGGCAACGCCGGCAGTGATATGCACCACGGTACCGCCGGCAAAATCGAGCAGCCCCAATTGACCGAGCCAACCGCCGCCCCAAACCCAGTGACATATTGGCAGATATACCAGCAATAACCACAGCGCGGAAAACATCAGTATCGCGGAAAAGCGCATGCGTTCGGCGAAACCGCCGACGATCAGGGCCGGCGTAATGATGGCGAAAGTCAACTGAAACATGCTGAACACGGTTTCGGGTATCGAACCGGCCAACGCATCGCGCGACATTCCGGATAAGAATACTCGCGACAGACCGCCCCAGTAGGCATTGCCGCTACCGCCGTCGCCGAAGGCAATGCTGTAACCGACTATAACCCAGATGATGGTCGCCACGCAGGTAATGGCGAAACACTGCATCAACACCGAGAGCACGTTCTTGCTGCGCACCAGGCCGCCATAGAACAACGCCAGCCCGGGCAGTGTCATGAACAATACCAGCGCGGTCGATGTCAGAATCCACGCGGTGTCCGCCGCGCTGATCTCGTCCGCCGCGAACACACTCGAAAACGGCAGCAATGCGGCACAGGTAATTAAAAATACGGATTTCTTCATGTTTGCCTCCTACAACGCACCGCTGCCGGTTTCGCTGGTGCGAACCCGGATAGCGTTTTCCAGCGGGGTGACGAAAATCTTGCCATCGCCGATCTTACCGGTCCGTGCCGACTCGATGATGGCGTCGACTACCTGATCGAGCTGATCTGACGTGGTCAAGCTTTTTGATACACCCCAGTTAAGCGGCATCCTTCATTTCCAGACATTGTTTTTCATAATCGTTCGGGCTGACATAACTCAGCGTCGAATGT
>Ga0136654_1000460_pt1 | contig 12383 bp, 6 predicted proteins | sample InaspJWI70metaG_FD_94865 | JGI IMG/M metagenome (GOLD analysis project Ga0136654, IMG submission 94865) | Marine gutless worms symbiont microbial communities from Oahu, Hawaii - Inanidrilus sp. 1 OAHU.JWI-70 metaG (version 2) | ecosystem: Host-associated > Annelida > Digestive system >... | reverse complement strand
TTGGTTTCTTAAGCAGTGGTGAGATAACGGATTCCTTGAGAGTGGGGTGAAACTGGCCGGAGGTGAGGGAAAGGTTGACAATATTGGTGATTGTGGGAACAAGTATGGATGAGCATTCTTTAAGAAGCCAGGTGGGTATGTGATCTGAGTCAGATTGCTTGTTTGGACAGTTGGACAGGATCTTGTGGACTTCGGATTGTGATGCAGGGGTGAAAACTGAGAAGTCAGGGGGAGTGCGAGGAGAGGGTGAGTATGGAGATGACGTAGTGGGGTTGCTGGTGAGAGAGAGACGAAGTTTGGATATTTTGCTTGTGAAAAAGAGGCAAAGCTGTCTGCAAGTTAAGTGCCAGTAGAGGTGGTTGGTAGCGGTGAGGAGGATTTTCGGTGTAGGAGTTTATTGACTGTTTGCCAAAGGCGCTTGGGGTTATCGGAGGCTGAAGATACGAGGCTGGAATAGTACTTTTTCCGAAGACAAGATGAGCTTGTGGTATTGGTTGCGGAGAGACTTAAAGAGGACCATGCAGTCAGCAGCAGAGTGAGTGCGTTTCCAGATGTTTTCAGCATGGCGGAGGGCGAATCGAAATGCACGGAGGGTGTATTGTGCTGCTTTTTATGCGTTGGTATGAAGTTCGAGATTTAGTCGGAGGCAATGCGTGATAGACAACGTGCACTCAACCATGACGCGACCGACGCTTTCATTGTCTCAGATGTGTCATAAACAAACCGACCACGGACGACTTCTGGATATCACCTGTATACCGACGACTGGCTGTGGCGAAATTTTCTATGTCCACAATGTAGAAATAGCTCACGTGACCCTGACCATGCCCACTTATAGCTAAATTCCACTACACGGACCCGACCGGACTTTTTTTGCGGCGAAACTCCGTTGGGTCCGTTCGGGTCGGCGACAAAGTCCGTGCGGGTCCGTGTAATGGAATTTAGCTTTTAGGCAGCACTCATCACAAGACTAAGACTTCACATGGCCGACCCGTGTACAAAATCTGGTCTCTAGCGTTAGCCGTTGCGGAGATATTACATGGGGTGTAAAATTCTAAAACTGGTTATTTGACCCTAACCACGCCCTTTCAGGGAAGATTTTTCTTCGGCAGGGTGGGACTTGCTATGGTAAGTTAATGTACCAAATACGAAGTATATGGTCCACCCGTTACGAAGCTGTGAATGGCGGTGCAAAATGCAGAAAATGGGGTGGTTTGGGGGCACTCAAGGTCATCGGCAATGTCACCAATCGGCATACGACTTCCTATTCGACCTATCTTGTACCGTTTTCGACATATAGCCGGTTATTTGTCAAAAGTAACCGATTTTGACCCACCCCACCTGCATTCGGCACCCTCGTATGAGGTGACCCCGGTCGAATTTCGCGCAGATCTGTAGCTTCAGAAAACTAGAGTCCCTGGGCTATCGTGTGGTGTTATTTGTGTGATCCTACGTTTAGCCGTTTTAGTAGAACACCGACTTGTGACGGACAGACAGACACAGGGCCATGGCTATAGTACCGCGGATGCATAGCATCGCGCGGTAAAAACCAAAAATTGCAGCTCAAGCGGTTAATATGCAACTGAATACCAGAAAGAAAGCGACAACCGCTTACCAAAACTACCTGCATACACAACTGAGCAATTCAAGCCAGATAACACATTGAACACGGACGGATATCTTTTATTCCCAGAAAACCTTGGACTTACTAAAGTACAGTATAATTATTATAAAATTCAGATGTCAACTGTTGTCCAGAAGTAAAACTGGTGCAAACATGCAGCGTCCTCAGAAGTTCAAGACTGTTATAGCATAGTTCCATTCAGTCCATGATGATGATGATGATGATGACATGCGTAAGCCTATTAACAATGACTTCTCGTGCAACCGTAGACTGGTTAGTAGTTAACCTCCATATAGCCCAGAGTTGTCCATGGGTTGGGTTGGGCCCACTACAGTTAAAGTACTAAAAATTTGAAAGGATTATGTTAATGCACGATTAGATAAGATTTGGTTTCACCAAGCAGTTAAATTTGATTTTACGGCCGACCTGACAGGTACGGGAAACCCATGTTCTGTTCTGTGTATAAAAATACGTCACTACCAAACTGTAAGCTCCATTGTTAGCTGTATTCCGTTGGGTCACACGAAATAGACCCAGGGACAACTCTGATATAACCAATTAACAGTATTTTTTAGTTTACTGCAAAGAAGCTTTAGTATTAATTTTAGTCACCAAAATGTCACATCACAGCTTGGACACCTATTTTTAATCGAAGTTACACTGTATTAAATGCAGCTTGTTTATCTTTCAAATGCGTTTAAAAAAGCCGGCTCCACCTCCCCTACACCGGCACCGTTCCGCGCCACAACTACTGCAATTCAGTACCACACATTAACGATGACCAAAATGCTTGCAACCTTTGATTTGTCAATACCAGTAGGCCTCTTAATACGTACAATGACGGCTGATTTAATCGGCTATTCGTGCTGTAGCAATGGTGCAACAACAGAAGTGAATTTGAATTTTTTTCAGCTAAAATGTTGCACAATTTTGCATTTTTACTGGCCAATCAGTTCATGTACTCCTGATTTTAGCTTCAGAAAAATGCCCAATGTTCGCTGTATTGTATCTAATCACCGAAAAATAATTTTTTTTGTATATTCTGTTTTCAGTATTGCAAAATCCCATAATGATCAATGTTCCTAGTAGAATGACACCTTTCCAAATAAAAATTTGGTGCTGTTGCTATAATAAGCTTTTACATATTCGGTTTCAGTAGTGCCAAATTCCAATAACAGCAATATCAAACATTTTAAAAACGATTAAAACATCTGTACATATTATTGCAAGTGTGGTACTGTTTATTGCAGCAGTTATAAAAGCTAAGCTAAACCCTAAGTTTAAAAAACTAAACACAACAAGCAGTTGACTGAACACAACAGTGAAACTGGAAATCACATCTCACGGAGCACAATCTGCTGAAAACTATATTTGTTAATCACTGGTATCTCTTTGGAAATCCTATCAGATTAACAGTCTGAGAACGTCAGCAAACGTTTCTACAACCCACAGTGCACCAATGACCTAAAATGCCCCGAACATCAGCACTATATCCACACCAAAGTCTAAAAATAAATGTAAAGCACGCGACATTCACCATGATGTAGCGGTACATCGCAGACCGTTGTTATCCTCACACCTATCACAGAACACTACTCACAGGACAAAACAAAACAAACAGGCACATAAAGTACATGTAGACCACTTGAACATCTATTAGTCTGACTGCCCAACGCGATCTGGCAACAAGTTAAATACTCATCATACCGCTAGATTTTTCGCAGAACATGTATACAAATGACTTGTTAACCTGGTCCATTCTGTTCTCCTCTGGCAGATTTGTTGGTTTCCGCACATCAACAAAACAACAACAGACGCAAACAAACACACGACACACACTTCACTTAAACAAACACAGTAATGCACAGCTCCACTGGTACTTTGTTCAGGATGTTTAAAGTCTCATAACGCAGTCATGCCCCAAGATGTACGAGATACCTAAACATACCCATATATGTCATATTCTCATTTAAAGAAGCAACCATTAGTGCTGTACATAACCTACAAAATTCATAATAATTACGATACCACAGGAATGTAGAACTCGTCTGCAGGAGTTTCACGATCACCCAGCTGCACTTTCTATTTAAATTCAGTGAAATTAATGAATTAGTTGACCTGCTGTTCCGTTGTATGCATTTATTTTTCATTCACCAATATAAAAAAATCTTCTGATGTTCTCGTTATGCTTGTTTCACTTGAGCTTCAACTCCAGCAACAAATATCACTATATATGGTCAGAGTTAACGCTGACTATGGCCTGGACATTCAATGCATCAACTGAATACAGTCAGATGGACGTAACACAATTTCAGAATTCTTGCATCCTGGATCTGCACAATATAGCATGCACAGCCTGAAAACTGTTACAAAAACAGAAGATTCAGTGCTAATGCCACTGGAGTCGACAAAGTGCTGACTGATCTTGAAATCAATTTCCAATGATACAGGTGCACCGGTCACGGCCAGAACAGCACATACTGATTGTATTTGGTAACAGACGGTCTATGACATGCCACATATTTCAAATGTGTAGCTTCCGCTTGTCAGGTTCAGTTTCATTCTGATCCTTCACAAGACATTCATCCACAACAGCACAGCAACAGACACACACTAGCCAATACTCACACTGCATTCACACAAGCACACTACCATTTCATCACGCCGACATTCAAAGTAAAATTCATTACATGCACAACAGAATTGTCACATCATACAGAAACAGAAAAAAACAACCATATGACTAACATCTGGAATTTAAAAAGCTTTCTGATGCACCTTTCCTTCTACAGTATTGTGATGTCTTCCGCATCATATGAAAAAAAACTTTCCAACACTTCCCCAACACACAAAACAACCAGCCCACATATTTCAAACAAGTTTCAAAGCAGCTGCATCATATTCATTCCATGCTGTGCAGATGTCTACAGATCACACTTCAGCCAACCCATCCAACTATTATCAATGATCTCACTGATAAATGTTTAAGATTAAAAAAATACCACAAAAATATTAGAAGCATGACTATAAAATGAATAAACTTATGTACAGTTGTTTATGTTCACCTGTCCCGTAACCACAGCAAAGTTCACTCACAGCAGTTCAGAGAATATTTTGTACTCAGTCGTCATTTACGGTCACGACAAAGCCAAAAAGGCAACACACACTTTAAATACTAGCGAAGAGGGGCATATCAACAGATGATGCTTTTCATGACAGACCTGAAGTAACTAACCACATCACAGTCCCCACAACCCCCACAGCTTGCTACCAAAACAACATTCCTTACACTATTAGTCATTATAAGCCACAACAACCAGGAATAATTCATCAGAATGTCCCGCCAATCATAACCAGGATAATTACCAGACAGTAGAACGACGGGTCTATCTAGGCTAACAAATACGATGAATATATATCAACTATTCTGTTGTGACTCAAGTACTTAATAAAAACTGCTTGCCATAGGGATGACAATAACAGGATTTCACCCATATAATATGCTTATAAATTACCACTGAAATTCATTCTACATAATCTGAATCCCAAAGCTAACATGTAAGAATGTTAAGTACTACTAATGTTCTCAATAAAAATGCTATAAGACAATCCTTAAGTGGCATCCTGTTCTGTTAAATCTGAAAATCTAAATGCATATAAGTAACATTACTGTATTACTACAAGATTATGATTACTATAATCAGTCAGTCATACTTTTTACAAGCTTTCACAGGACAGCTTCTTTGCAGTATTTTTTTATCGTAATCAAAAAAAGCTGCTGTTGTAAATTTCACATTGCATGCTTTCATGAAACAGAGTGGTGTTCTCATAGCTGTCATCTGAAAAATAATTCAAGCCTCCCCACACACAAAACCACCCCACACATTTCAAAGAAATCTATCAGATTTTTAATTTTAATCATTTTTGAAGTAACATCCTCTGCCAAGTTAAAACAATTTGAAAATATTCACATATCTAATAAATTTTTAAAAAAATTCTACTTCCCATATAATCAACGCACTTACTATTACATATTTCAACGGCTACAATTTCTTCACCATAGATGGTGCATGTTAATTGTTAGTGCACACTTGCATGTTTTAAGATCTGTGTTGCAGCTGCCTTCAGTACACTCTTCATCCCACACACCAAACAGGCCAAAAAATAAATTTTTATAAATACAAAATATTATAAGCATGGTATCAAAAAGACTAAAATATTGTTCGTCTGTCCCATAACCAGAGCTAAAGTTCACTCATGGAAGTTCAGAAGAAATTCTGTACTCAGTCATCACTTACATCATGCTGTCCAGTCACGACACAGCAAATGCAACAACGCAAGAGAGATAGGCAGCACGTGAACAGACACTTTTCAAACTTCATGACGGACCTGAAGTAACTAACCACATCACATTCTCCCACGACCCCCATAGATTGCTATTAAAAGAACGAGATATGATCCTTTCATACTTCACATTACTAAGGCTGCAGTTACCACAAGCGCATATATCAAGGACGTCACACCTGTCCATCTAGGCTACCAAATTTCATGCATTGCATTCAGCCATAAAAATATTAATCATGAATTTTTTAAACAATAGTTTGCAACTTTTTTTTAGCTTTTAGTTACAGCAATCATGACGAAAAACTACCAAAAAATTGCAATATTGCGAGTTGCACTGTAATAAGATTTTCATACTCCTGTAAGTGCAGCTTTTCAGTCACTCGAATTGCAGCTGTTGTTGTAGACTATCTATGTATCATGAATTAAAAACAATGCTGATGTGTATTTTGAACTGTATACTTTTATGACATAGAATGAGCTTTTTTTCATATGAAGGTCATCTGCAACCGCCCCACACACACACACACAAACAGCAGACAACTATCCTAAATGTAGTTCAACTAAATTCAACTAAATGTCACGTGATAAAATCTGCATTAATGATGTAATATCCTCTGCCCAAATTAATACTAGAAAATTGTAAAATTTCAATAATTTAAAAATAATAATGAAATCAACGAGAACTTCATTTTTCAATATTTAAAAAAAATTAGCCTACTTTACAACCATACAGTACATGTAGTTTTACAACTACTCTAATGACGATTTACTAGTTTACATCGCTTGTTCGATTCTTGGTGACCAAGTGCTATGTGCAGTTCAAACAAGAAGTGAAGAGGCTGCATGTCATGTTGAACGTATGATGGTGGACCTAAAGTAACAAACTACATCACATCCCCCAACAGCCCCACAGCTAGCTAACAAAAGATCCAGAATTTGACTCATCTCATATGCTACAAATTTTTAAAGCATATGCTAAGTGACAGCATATGAACCAGTACTCGTACGATCTGCATAGGCACTTTTCACAATGTCTCCACAAATAACTTCATACTCTTTAACAGCACAACTCAAGGCCAACAATGCATAAGCTAAATTATTCCACAGTATCTTTGAGAGATCTGATAAAAAGTTGACAAAATGATGCACAGTGTAAAAACAGTTAGTCACGGTGGAAATTGCCATTGACTTACGAACATATTGGCAGATTCTAATGTATTGTATTGTAAGAAACATTTATATAGTGTACTTATCTACACGTACCTTAGACTTCAGTGCTTTGACGCTGTTGGTTGGGCGGCAGGAAGGGCATCCCTGGCCTGTAAAAAACTGAGTGGTGGGGTGCTGGTGTGGTTGTCTGTCTGGAGCACAGTGCAGACTTGCATATGGCCCAGCTGATGCCACTGACTGTCTCTTGCTTCAGTGAAATCCACATTGGTTTTGCCTTTCTGGTACAAGCTCACCCGGGGGCCGTTAAACGGCTGTGTGTGTGTTATCTACATGTGCATGTCTCTCACAATCATCCAGTTCCAGTTTCAGTGGTTAAATTGATTAACTTCGTGAATTACAAATCTGACAAGGTGTCACTTTCACCCAACACTTTCACGGCAAAATCAATTTGCTCTAGTATATATGGTAATACATTGTCAGAAAATAACAGTTAAATGATGCACAGCTAAGAAATTAAAAATGCTTTAAAGATCTTATCTACAAACTTGGCTAGATTAAAGTTTTGCGTGTCTACCATTTTGTAATCGTAGATGAGTGCTCATTTAAGTCTATTCCATATGATGCCAATTCCCATTTCTTTTGCGTTCTTTGCAAAGCACCTTCAATTGCTACTGTATTCTTCACATAGCATGCTTCCATACATGTTCTGAAGACATTACACCACCCACACAAGAACAACCACCCCCAATGCAGTACTTCAATCAATTTAATAACAGTATTTGAACTAGTGGAACAGTCTGCGAAATAATCATAAAATTCTTACAACAATATCTTGAAAAAGGCATAAATTTCAGAATAAAAATGCCTGTCAAAATCGATTTTATTTGACAAATATACATACTATTGCACTCATACAGTATTGCAACAATGATTTAAAATTGAACTGGATCTGCTTCTGAAATATAGTTAAAGGGCCACTCAAGAACATTAATTAGATAGCCATGGCTGTTACTTGCGTCACATGGTGACAGAAAATGTGAGTCGGCAAATGCAATGGATGCTGGGTACAACAGAGGTGAACAGGATACAAGCAGACACGACACATATGAGTCTCGCATTGGACCTGGAACTAATCCAGAACAAAACATTCTCCCAGACCCCCACACAGCTACTAACAAGTACTGAAAATTTTGTTATTGGTCATAGTTAACTCACTTTAGGCTCCAACTATCGTACATTTTGTGAGAACATCTGTACTGCAGTGCAACTTAAACGAATCCTTCATTAGCTGATAAAATATATTTAGCATCAAATACTCATAATGCTATGTTAGTGTCAATGAAATAATCACTTTTCACTGATTATTATTAAGAGTATTACAGTTATCATAACTGATGGAACTGCCAATGATAATTACAATGTTGCTGTTAGTTTGTAACATATCAAGAAACTCAAATTATTGCATGGTACTTCCAAATTCCAAGTCAATTCCTGTGTTTGCTGTAAAATTGATAAACTTTCATGAATTTCTGTCTGAAGTGTCTTCTATATTCTCGTTTCCAATGTTCTACATACTTGTGATCTGAAAATATCTCACACTGGCCCCACACACGAAACAAAACACCATCTCCCCATGACAAGATACTCTACATCTTGCAGTTTTAATACCAGTGTGTTAATATTTTACATGCATACAGTTGTACTATAGTTATGTTAGATAGTTAGCAAAAGCATCAAATGCTTACTGCAAAACAAAATCTCTTTTTGCCTCTGCACATTTCATTATCTTTGTAACTCCAGTTAGAATAGCAAATGTTAGTGCTAACATTTTAAAGCAATCGTTAACCCATCTGCTAACATGATGACTAACTTTTGCCAAATGCCACAATGTGTAGTATTTTGTAAGCAGTGAAAAATATACCACAGAAATTTGTAGACAACCGAGTTTACCGATGAGTTACATGTACAGAGAAAGTGGTCAGCGGTCAGCAACATGCAATGCAAAGCCCAAAATATACATCAGATGAACAGGATCCTTGCCAATGGACACGGCACCGTCAAAACATGAGTCTTGCATCTCGGACCTAAACTCATCGGGGACACAGCATTCTCCCACATGCCCCCCACAGTGTCTATCAAAACAAAACAGTAAGCTATGGCATCTCTCATGCTCTACGTGTATGTTACTAAACCATCTGGAAAATCACCATCACAAAGCCACAAGGTAAACATCACACCCAACTACTATCTTCGCAAGAACTGTCAGTCAGCACAGCAGCATAACAACTAGCAACTGCGTATTTCAATCCCAGTGTATGTTATTTGGATAGTCTTCAGCCAGTGAGTTTCAGTGCTAATACTTCACACGACATCCATCCACAACAGCACAGTAGCACACACAACCAAGCCATCCACAATAAAAACTTCACTCACACAAGCAACACAAAGCATTCGAAGCAAATTTCACTATGGAAAACAAAACACTGTTAACGACACTGCGACATTGTGTGGCATTTGTGAACTCACAAACATGCACTTCAGACAGCATTTTCTTTGGGGTTAAGCAAGTGTTAAGCATACCATAACCCTTGGCTAACAAAAGCAACTATTTTGTCATTCTAGTATTGCAAACGCAAAGCAAAAGCTTACGTTATTTTTATCTTATGCTTAAATTTTATCATGTGCGCTCATCACACAAATCAAACTACCAGTAGCAGCCATCAAACATAATTTTCAGTAAGAAGTGAGATGCCACAAGCCAACAGATGACACATTTGAACTCTTTTTCAGAATCTCATATGCTGAACCTGAACTAAGCACACCACACCACATTCTCCCTAAGCCCCCGCCAAATCTAAAATATATGGAAAGTAAGTTATTGCAAGCCACAGTTAGGTAATGAAATACCTAACAAGAAACAATAATTACATAATCATTTAACCAAGTTAATGATTATCTAACAAAATTCAACTCATGCACGTCCCACTAAATAATAAAAATAAACAATCAATATAAGCTATTCTGATCTTTGGCAATTATCTCACACTAACAAAAATAGTCGTCATTTACGGAAAAAAAACAAACAGCGTTATTATTTGATCACTGAAAAAAATGAAAACACACCGTTATATTGTAGAGAATAATTACTACACTGTATTTATCATGATGCGACTTTCACAGTAATCCAATTCAGTTTTGTCATTATGCACACAGCTTTCATGCTGCATTCATCCAAAGATTTGTTACTGTTGCACTTCATCCACATTTTTTTTGCATATCATCAGTTTCACAGTCATCCATTTTTATGGTCTCAGACGTAGAATTATTTTCTTTTGCGTCTTTCGCACACTCATACCTATTCACTTCTCAGGCCAGTTATCTGAAAAGACTGTACAATTTCCACACACAAAACACCCCCAATTGCCCCACAACACATTTGTTAAAGTAACTAAAGTAAATTTTTATTTTAAATGTCTGTTAAGTGACATGCTCTGTAAAGTACAGCATGCAAACAACACATTAGCAAATTTCAGTTAATAGCCTCAAAATGTTACTAATTAATTGCAATGACTTATCATCCGTAAAATTAGCTCAATACAGAAAGTTTAATGTGGCAACTATGTTGAAATAAATTTGTCAAATATGCTGCACAAATATCAGAAAGAAAGTCTGACAGGATTAAATAAGCAAATTCATTTTACTTGTAATCACAGCGCAAAACATCAGAGAATTTCCTCAAAATTTGTAGTCAAGCTACCAGACAGGAAAATGCAACACACAGCAACGACCACGAGCTGCTTGCGAATGGAAGCCATATTCAGAACTATGAAAACTTTTAGTCTTGTATCTTGGACTTGAACTCACTGAGCACACAGCATTCTCCCACAACCCTACAGCTTGCTATTGAAAGAACATTTACCAATGACGTCTCATTACTAGATTACGTTGATGCATACATTACAGCTTCACCAACATCAACATCACACACCTCTGTATTCTGTTACGGACTGCCAGTCAGTGCACATCCACTTGAGACTTGTAAATATGACGACAAAGGAAACAACATGTCACTAAAAGTATCATATTCATTTGTTAATTCAGAAATGCAGACATGGCTCTAGGCTAAATTGGAGACGAAAATGCCACTACTACCAGACCACTGAATGTAATGTACTATTATACTGGAACATACTGCAGCCTTCTCACAAAACCCATATTACATTTTTAAAGGATGCCACTGCTGATTAAATTTGTAGCATATGCTGCTATCATATTTAATATATTTAACCTGTAAAGTTCATCTGCTGTTAATCAGTCGAAATATCACCCACAGTGATCCAGTATAACTTTGGAGTCGGCCATCACTTCCTCCAAGAACAGCCAGAATACTGGGAATCAAATTAAATGCACAATGGAACTATACACAAGACGATGGAAGCTGCAATGCCACATTCCAACAGAAGACGCGTCCGAAGCTTGCAACATTCTGCAGGTGTCTTGGTCCTGGAACTAAATGAGCACACCACATTCGCCCACAGCCCAACCCCTAACTTGCTATCAAACTAACAGTCTCAGCAATGATGACTAATAAAGCCTGTGGATCTACACAGCATAAGTACTTCCAAGTTCTGTCCAAATAAATGTGGCTGAACATTAACTAGATTCATTGCCATTCACTACTGCTAGAAGAATTGCTATCACTGTTAACCATTCAGAAGAATCACACTGCAGTAGCTTCAGAAGCTGTACTTATCAAGATAGAACTTTCGAAACCATCACCACCACTGAATTGCTGTCACATTTCTTGCACATTCGTGATCTGGAATACTTTACATTCACCACACAAAACAACACCTCCCACCCAATATTGCAACATATTTAATAAATTCAATAAATATTTCAATTTTAATGCATAGCTATTAACAAAATGGCTAAAAACTATCGAAATAATTGAGTGTTTAAGTAAAAATATGATATTTTAATTAAAAATCCACTTCACATGATCCTTTAGCAACTATTTAATAATCGTACATGTTGCTTCCTTATTAAAGCACACTCATAAACAACTCTGCTGTAAACGCACATCTGTTGGTGTTGGGTACATACGGCACACACACGGCACGGCAGTGGCATCAGCTGGGCCATATGCAAGTCTGCATCTCGCTCCAGACAGATAACCATGCCAGCACCTCACCACTCAGTTTTTTACAGGCCGGATGCCCTTCCTGCCGCCCAACCAACAGCG